>VFQM010001586.1_pt1 | contig 19473 bp, 18 predicted proteins | sample 3512391 | NCBI WGS metagenome assembly VFQM01 (sample SAMN10412369, study PRJNA504923) | tailings metagenome | isolation source: Replicate 1 from Balatoc abandoned mine | place: Philippines | reverse complement strand
ATGTGTTAGGCATGCCGCCAGCGTTCGTTCTGAGCCAGGATCAAACTCTCAAGTTTGTGTCACGATAATCACGGCACGGGTAAACCCGCTGACCGCAATATCGAACTTCAGGAGCCGATACCTGCACTTGTCAAACGTAATGGATACGAAGGACATATGAGGTAACGACTTAAACAACCCATACACGGAGCCTGAAGCTCCCCGGATGGGGCGCCGTCGCCCACATGTCCCTTCATCTAAACCAACAATGTCAAAGAGCCACCAACCTGCCGTTTTACCGACAAAATCAGGCGAACAACGTTCGTACCCCGCTTTTTAATTCGGGGGACTTGTTGTCCGTCTATGTTGGCGACCGGGGCGGTGGACCGTTTGAAGCGGCGTTCCCGTCCGGTGAACGGGCCTCTAAGCCTGGCCTTTGATTCGGTCAACGCCTTTTTGCAATTTTATTTCACCGCGCGGAAAAACCGCAGAAATCTGCGGCTTTCGAGATCGATTTGACCTGCCTTTCGGGCGAATCGTTCCCAATTCCGGTAACTTTTTGCCCGTCCGGGGCTGAATCGGGCCCGCGAATCTGGCCGTAAGCCGTTGTTTAACGCCCTGTGCCTACAAGCTGCGCATGGTCGAATCTGTTCCAGCCCCTGATTCACTCCCCGCCGCACCGCGTGTGGCCGTTATCGTGCCCGCCTATGGTGTGGCGCATCTGGTGGGCGAGGCGCTGGCCTCGGTTCAGGCACAGACCTTCGCCGATTGGGAATGCGTGGTGGTCGATGACGGCGCGCCCGATGATGTGGCCGGCGCCGTCGCCCCGTTCCTTAGCGATCGGCGCATCCGCTTTCTCAAGACCGACAATGGCGGCGTCTCGGTTGCGCGTAACCGCGCGATCGCCAGCTGCTGCGCGCCGCTGTTGACCCTGCTGGACGGTGACGACCTGCTGCGCCCGGAATACCTGGCCACCATGGTCCCGCTAATGGAAGCCGATCCCGGCATCACCATTGCCACCTGCAATGCGCGGATCTTTGGCGCGGTCGCCAGCGAGCGGTTCTGCTTCGATGGGCCGCAGCCGGCCGGCACCCTGCGCAACGCCTTCGATCGCAGCTTTGGCATCTATATCGGCAGCACCTTTCGCCGCACCGACTGGGAGCGCGCCGGCGGGTTCGATCCGACCTTTGGCGTCTGCGAGGATTTCGAAATGTGGATCCGTCTGCTGATGCTGGGCGGGCGGGCATACTATGTTGACCAGGTGCTGGGCGAATACCGGGTCCGCGCTGGTTCGGCTTCGGCCGATGCCGGGCGGATGCTGCTCGGCAATCTCAAGGTCTATGAAAAGGCCGCGCGCAACCTGCCGGCCGATGCGCCGGATCAGACGCTGCTGGCCGAACTGATTGCAACCACGCGCGAGGCGATTGCCTTTGAACACGCGATCGACCGGGTGGTCGATGGCGATACCCGCGGCGGCCTGGCCGATCTGGCAGGGTTGCGTCAGCAGGTTGCCGGGCCGGTCTGGCGGGCTTCCTTTGCGCTGTGGCGCATTGCCCCGGCGCTGGCCCGGCCGATGCTGCGCTGGCGGCGCCACCGACACAGCCGCGGCTATGAACCCACGGGCCTTGCCCGCCTGTTCAAGCGGAGCGCGGCATGACCGCGACCACTGCCCAGCCCGACAACCTGCGCGATCAGGTCCGCAAGGCCGTGATCTGGCGCTCTGGCACCCAGATCGTCAGCCAGCTGATCGCCTGGGCCTCGACCTTCCTGGTCATCCGCATCCTCTCCCCCAGCGATTATGGCCTCTATGCCATGACCAGCGTGGTGCTGGTGCTGCTGGGCCTGCTCAACGGCTATTCCTTTGCCAACGCCGTGATCCAGGATCGCAGCGCCGGCAAGGAGCAGCTGCGCCAGCTGTTCGGCCTGCTGATCGTGGTCAACGGCGCGCTGGCGCTGGCCCAGGTGCTGACCGCGCCGCTGGTTGCTGCCTATTTCCATCAGCCGCAGGTGGCCGACCTGCTACGCGTGCAGGCGCTGATCTATCTCACCAACCCGTTCCTTTCACTGGGCTATGCCGTGCTGGCGCGCGAGATGGATTTCCGGAAGCAGGCACAGGTCAACATGGCCTCGGCCGTGATCGGCGCACTGGTGGCGCTGGCCGGGGCGCTGGGGGGCCTTGGCGTCTGGACACTGGTCGCCGCGCCGCTCGCCACCTTTGCCAGCCGCGCCTTCGGGATGGTAGCCGTGGCCCGCGCGTGGATGTGGCCCAGCTTCGATTTCCGCTCGGCCCGCAGCATGGCGACCTATGGCGGCGTGGTCATGGCCGGACAGATATTCTGGTTCATCCAGGCCCAGGCCGACATCGTCATCGCCGGCCGCGTGCTGAGCGCGGCTGAGCTGGGCTATTATACAACGGCGCTGTTCCTGGCACAGCTGTTCGTCAACAAGGTCGTCCCGCCGCTCAACGAAGTGGCCTTTTCGGCCTACGCCCGGATTCAGGACGATCCGACCGCGGTCGCACAGGGCTTCTTAAAATCGGTGCGGATCGTGATGCTGCTGGCGATCCCGTTCTGCCTGGGGCTGGCGGCAGTGAGCGGACCGGCGGTCGACCTGATGCTCGGCGGCAAGTGGCTGCCCGCCGCGCCGCTGGTGACGATCCTGGCGCTGGCCATGCCGTTCATGATCATGCACGTGATGTTCGCGCCCGCCACCAATGCGCTGGGCCAGCCGAACCTGAGCACGCGCACCTCGGTGCTGGGTTCGGTGCTGATGCCGCTGGCCTTCGTGATTGGCGTGACGCTGGATGGCGCGCGCGGGATCGCGCTGGCCTGGCTGGTTGCCTATCCGCTCCTCACTGCAATCTCGGCGCACTGGAGTCTGCCGGCGATCGGCCTGAAGAAGCGCGAACTGGCCGCGGCGGTCCTGCCGCCAGTGCTGGCGGGATCAGCGATGGGGCTGGCCGTGATGACGCTCGACTCCGTGATCGAACATGACAACCTGTGGCTGCGGCTGGCGCTGCTGGTGGCGGCCGGGGGCGCGGTCTACGGCCTGTGGCTGGCCTGCTTCGCGCGCGACCGGGTCAGCGAAGTGCTCGGCCTGTTGAAGCGGAGTTAGCGCAGCGCGGCGATGGCGCGGCGGGCGGCGGCCAGATAGGCGCCGCGGTGATAGCGGTACGTACCGATGAAGTGGACCAGCCCGGCCCCTTCGCTGACCGGCTCGTTCCAGAAATTGAGATAGCGGTCATAAGGCAGCAGCCGCGCGTCAGGCTCGTTCGCCACCACGAAGTTGCTGGTCACCTGTTCGCTTCCCCATTCGGCCCAATAGTCGGCACCAAGCAGCCGCTGCGCTTCCTGCGAGAAGGCTGCGGCCAGGCCGCGCCCCTCCCCACCCGGCGCAAAGCCGGCAAAGCCCGAACAGCCGCGCACGTATTTGAGATCGGGGCGGGCGGGAATGGTGACCTGGTCCATCGCCTGCTCGATCGCGCTCTGCACGTGCTGGCGGCCCGGATCGGGGTTCTGGCGAGCCCAGCCGGCAATGACCGGAACGGGCAGGATCTCTGAACTAGCCTCGCCGCGCAGGGTAAAGCTGCGCCCGGCATCGATCGCCGCCGCGACTTCGTCCACCGGTCCCAGCGCAACGACATCGGAATCGATCTGGATGACATAGTCACCCTGGCGCAGATCGAGGATCGTCAGCAGCCGCTCCCAAGTCCCGCCGCGCGGACAGGGGCCAGTATCGACCGAAGCGATCGGCGTGATCGGCGGGTTACCCAGGTGATGCGCCAGCACCGCCTTGTCGGCAGCGGTCAGGGTGCCATCGTCCAGGATTGCAAAGCGCCCGCGCCCCAGCTGCGCCTGGAACGACTTGGCCGCGACCAGGTAGGGCAGCAGCACCCTGGTGCCGATCATCGAGAAGATTACCACCCCATCCTCGCGCACGCGCGCGGGCGGTGTTGAAAGCACGGCGCGGCAGCCCCGCAAAAAACGGTATTCGCGCAGCTTGCGCAGGGCCCGGTCGATCAGCTGTGCCATCTCAGGTGCTCGCTACTAGCAAAGCCGTGTTAAGCAAAGGCAAACTGGCGGATCGCCGCGCGGCTGGTTTCGACGGATGACATGGCCGGGCGGCCGGCAGCATGGTATATAGCTGAGCGAGAGGAACCAACCATGCCCGCTTCCAGTCTGCTCCTGCCGCTGTCGCTTGCCGCTGCCCTGCCGGTCTTTGCCGGACAGGATGGCCAGCAACAGGCCGCACAAACCGATGTCCTGGCAATCCGCAAGGACCAATGGAGCCGCATGACCGTGCCGGTGAAGGTGGTGGAGCAGGGCCCGTTCCGGTTCCTGATCGATACCGGTTCCCAGAACACCGTGCTCTCGCGCGATCTGGCCAACCGGCTGGCACTGGTGCCCAACCGCCAGGCCCGGCTAATCAGCGTGGCGGGCACGCAGATGGTGGACATGGTCGATCTCGATCAGATCGATCTCGGCCGCCGCTCCTATTACGGCCTCTCCGCGCCGCTACTGGAGAGCGAGCACATGGGCGCCGACGGGATCCTGGGCCTCGACAGCCTGCAGGACCAGCGGGTGCTGGTCGATTTCAAGAAGGGCCTGCTGGCGATCGACGATGCCAAGAACCTGGGCGGCAATCGCGGGTTCGAAATCGTGGTCGAAGCGCGCCGCCGTTCAGGCCAGCTGATCATGGCCGATGCCAAGCTAGAGGGCATCAAGGTTCAGGTGGTGATCGATACCGGGGCGGAAACATCAATCGGCAATATCGCCCTGCAAAAGGCGCTGGCCCGCAAGCGCAAGAGCGAGAAGATCGAACTGCTAAGCGTCACCGGCCACACCGTCAGCGCCGATCTGGGCTATGCCCGCTGGCTCGAGATCTCCGACGTGCGGTTCAACAATGTCGCCATCGCTTATACCGATGCGCCGGCGTTCAAGGCGCTGAAGCTGGATGGTCGCCCCTCGCTGCTGCTGGGCATGCGCGATCTGCGCAGCCTTGATCGACTGGCAATCGACTTTGCCACGCGCCGCATCCTGTTCGACATTCCGTCCGGCATTCTCTGAGCCGCTGACTGGCCTTTTTGCGCTGGCTCCCTAGATAGGGAGCGATGCCGCCCGAGAAACCGACCGACCAGACCGCCCGCCACGATGGCTGGGGCACGTTGCGGCGCTTCCTGCCCTATCTGTGGCCAGAGAATGACTGGGCGCTGCGCAGCCGTATCGTCGGCGCGCTGGTGCTGATCCTGCTGTCCACCGCCACCCAGTTCGCCCTGCCCTATTTCCTGAAATGGGCTATCGACGCGATGAACGTGACGGGGAGCCGCGTGGCGACCTTCGCCATGCTGTTCGTCCTCGCCTATTCGGCGGCGCGGCTGGGCGGCGTGGTGTTCGACAACCTGCGCAACATCGTGTTCGAGCGGGTCGGCCAGCAGGCGACGGCAAACCTGGCCGAGAACGTCTTCAACCGACTCCACCGCCTGTCGCTGCGCTTCCACCTGGCCCGCCGTACCGGCGAAGTGACCAAGGTAATCGAACGCGGGACCAAGAGCATCGATACGATGCTCTACTTCATGCTGTTCAACATCGCCCCCACGATCATCCTGCTGCTGGGCGTGGCAGTGATCTTCTACCTCAACTTTGGCTGGCCGCTCGTTATCTCCACCGCGATCGCGGTCGTCGCCTATATCTGGGTGACGCGCGCGATCACCGAATGGCGCACCAAGCTGCGCGAGCAGATGAACCGGCTGGATGGCCAGGCGCTGTCGCGCGCGGTCGATTCACTGCTCAACTACGAGACGGTGAAATACTTCAACGCCGAGGCGCGCGAGGAAGCCCGCTATGCCCAGGCGACCCAGGCCTATGCCAAGGCGGCGGTGAAGAGCGAGAACAGCCTGGGCCTGCTCAACATCGCGCAGTCGGTCATCACCAACCTGCTGATGGCCGTGGCCATGGCGCTGACGGTGTGGGGCTGGGCACGCGGCGAATACAGCGCCGGGCAGCTGGTCTTCGTCCAGACTTACCTCGCCCAGCTGTTCCGCCCGCTCGACATGCTGGGCATGGTCTATCGCACGATCCGCCAGGGCCTGACTGACATGGCCGACATGTTCCGGCTGATCGATACCGATATCGAAGTGCGCGACGCACCCGGCGCCCCGGCCCTGGTGGTCTCGCGCCCCACCCTCACCTTCGACAATGTCGTCTTCGGGTATGAGCGTGATCGTACGATCCTCAATGGGCTGTCGTTCGAGGTGCCGGCCGGCAGCCAGGTGGCGATCGTCGGCCCGTCGGGCGCGGGCAAGAGCACGATCGCGCGGCTGGTGTTCCGCTTCTACGATCCCTGGTCGGGCCGTATCCTGATCGACGGGCAGGACATTGCCCAGGTCACCCAGGCTTCCTTGCGCGCCCACATCGGCATCGTCCCGCAGGATTCGGTGCTGTTCAATGAGACGATCGGCTACAACATCGCCTATGGCCGCGATGGCGCGACCCAGGCCGAAGTAGAGCAGGCCGCGCGCGATGCCGCGCTGATGGACCTGATCGGGCGCCTGCCCGCCGGCTTCGATACCGAAGTCGGCGAACGCGGGCTCAAGCTGTCGGGCGGGGAAAAGCAGCGCGTCGCGATTGCCCGGACCCTGGTCAAGAACCCGCCGATCCTGCTGCTGGACGAGGCGACTTCGGCGCTTGATACGCGAACCGAGCAGGACGTGCTGGCCACGCTCCACCGCGTCAGCTCGGGCCGGACCTCGCTGTCGATCGCGCACCGGCTTTCGACGATTGCCGATGCCGATACGATCCTGGTGCTGAACGCCGGGCAACTGGCCGAATCCGGGACCCATGCCGAACTACTGCGCCGCGACGGGCTCTACGCCGAAATGTGGGCGCGCCAGGCCGAGGCAACCGAACAGGTGGACGTAGCTGCCGAATGAGGATCGCGCTGGTCTATCACCCGCGCATGGCCCGGCCGCGGCTGGCCAAGGTCGCCCGGCTGATGCGAGTGCTCGATGCGCGCGGCCACATCACCAGCCTGCATGACAGCATGACATTCGACGCGGCCCGCGATGCGCCGCGGGCCGACCTGCTGTGCATTTGCGGCGGCGATGGCACGGCGCAGCTGGTAATCGCCCGCCAGGCCGATCCGGCCGCCCTGCCCCCGGTGGCGATCTATCCCACCGGCACGATCAACCTGCTGGCGCGCGAGCTGGGCTATCCGGCCGACCCGGTCAAGTTCGCCCTGCGGCTGGAGCAGGCCAGCGAAGCCCGCCCGGTGCCGCTGGCCGCGATCAACGGCCGCGCGTTCCTGTGCTGCATTTCGGTCGGGGCCGATGCCCATGCGGTGGCCGGATTGTCCGAAGGACTGAAGGCCCGGATCGGGCGGCTGGCCTACGTTGCGGCCATGGCCCGGGTGCTGCTGAACTGGCGCCGCCATCCGATCGAGGTGGAACACGACAACGGTACGTTCACCGCCGAAGCGATCTTCATCCTGCGCGGCCGGTTCTATGCCGGGCCGTGGACGCTCGATCATTTCGCCAGCCTCACCGAGGACCACATGCGGATATTGGCGCTGCCCACCGCCCGCCGCCGCGACGTGGCGCGGGTGGCGCTACACGCCCTGCTGGGCGGCAAGCGGCCTGCTGCCCATTGGCATTCAGTTGCCTCCAAGCGCCTGAGCGTACGCGGCGCCGAGGCCGTAGCCGTGCAGATCGATGGCGATCACGCTGGCACCACTCCGCTCGAGATCGCGATGACCGAGCACACGGTACGCTTTGCCTAGCGCTTGAGGACGTCCGCGTCCTGCCAGACCACTGCCTGGGCGGCCTTCATATAGCCGCCCTCCTCATCCCAGGTCAGGCAAGGCGAGCCATAGAGCCGCCAGCCCTGCTCCAGCGCCTCGGACACGCGCTCGCAAAAGGCGCGGTCATCCTTGCCGGTCAGGAGGCGATAGATCGGGCGGTCATCAGGCGGCGTGCTCATGCCCCTATTTCGCGCCCAATGTCGGGCTCGACAAGTCCAGATCGCTGGCCTTGATCACCGTGACCTCGCCGCGCAGAGCCTTGAGCTTGTCCAGGAACTGGCTGGCATTGCCAACGATCAGCAGCGTGGCCTGGTCTGGCACCACATAGCGCGCAGCAGCGGCATTGACGGCTGCCGGATCCGCTGCGGCCAGCCGCTGGGCGAACTGCAGGGCTTCGCTGGGCGGCAGCCCCTGTTGCAGCAGGTTGCCAACGGTCCCGGCAAAGCCGTTGCTGGTTTCCAGCGCGCGCTGCGTCGCCCCGCCCAGGAACAGGCGGCGCTTTTCCAGCGCATCGGCTGCGATCGGCTCACGCCCCAGCCGCGCGAACTCGTCAAGGAAGACCTTGGCGACATCGGCCGCGCTTTCGTTCTTGGTCTGGGCGCTGGCGGTCAACAGGCCGACTTCGGCACGGGTCGAAAGGCTGGAATAGGCGCCATAGGACAGGCCGCGCTTGGTCCGCACTTCCTCGAACAGGCGGCCGTTAGAGCCGACACCAAGCACGGCATTGGCCAGCAGCAGCGGGACATAGTCCGCCTGGCCACGCCCCGTCCCGCGCACGGCGGCATAGACGGCGGCCTGCCCGGCCTCGGGCATGTCGATCACCACGGTACGGGCCGCTCCGGCCGCGCCGGATCGGCTGGTTACCGGCACGGGTGCCGGGCTGGCGACGCGCCAGTCAGCGAACAGCTTGTCGGCCAGGGCATTGGCGGCAGCGGCATCGATCCCGCCCGAAACGATCACCTTGGTCGCCGCTGGATGCCACCAGGTCTGGCGGTGCGCGACCAGATCGTCGCGGGTCAGGCGGCCCAGGCTATCCGGCGTGCCGCCCGCCAGTGTGCCATAGGGCGCCGCGCCGTAGACCACCGGCTGAAGCGCCAGTGCGCCAAGTGAGCCCGGATCCTTCAGCGCCACTTTCAACCCATCGAGCGCGCGCTTGCGTTCGCGCTGGAATTCTTCCTCGGGGAAGCTGGCGTTGCGCAGGATATCGGCAAGGACTTGCCCCGCCGCCGCCAGGTTTGCAGTCGGTGCGGTAACGGTCAGCAAGCCGCCTTCGGCTCCGGCAGTGGCGCCCAGGCTGGCCCCCAGGCTCTCCATCTTGGCCGCGATCTGCTGGGCCGACAGGGTCGCCGTGCCCTTGGTCGCAAGGTTGGCGGCGAACTGTGCGATCCCGGCCTTGTCGCGCGGATCGCTGATCGCGCCGCCGGGCAGCAGCACGGTCAGCGTGGCGACAGGCACGGTGCCGGTCTGGGCCGTAACCACGGTCACCCCGTTATCGAGCTTGCGTTCGGCAATGACCGGCTGGCGCAGCGGCGGCGCAGCGCCGGGTGCGGGCGGTGCCTGGCGCTCCTTCTCGTCCTTGAGCTTGAGCGGCTCGCCCGTGGCGGGCGCCACGCTAGCAAAGGTCGGCATCGGTGCAGGGTTGGCCCAGGCCTTGGGGTTCTCCGGGCCCTGGATATAGCGCAGCTCAACCTTGGCCTCGGGCGCGTAATACTTGCGCGCCACGCGCAGCACATCGGCCGCGGTGACCTTGCCGATCGCTGCCAGCCGCTTGTCGGCGGCCGCCGGATCGCCGGTGATGACCAGCGCCTCGCCCAGTTCGAACCCCCGGCCCTGCGCCGTTTCGCGGCGGCTCAGCGACTGCGAGAGCAGTTCGTTCTTGGCCTCGGCCAGCTCGGCAGCGGTAACCGGTTCGGTCCGCATGCGCTCGATCTCGGCATAGAGGAGCTTCAGTACCTCGTCGGCGTTGCTCGCCGGACTGACCGCCGCAAAGGCGGCGGCGCGGCCAATCTCGCGCGAGAAGCTGGTGAACTGGAAGGCCTGGCTGCTCTTGCCGGTGCGGACCAACGCGGCATAGAGGCGGCTGTTGTCGCCCTGGGTCAGCACCGCATCCATCACTTCGATCGCCGCCGCATCGGGAGAGGTTGCGGCAGGCAGCTTCCAGCTGGCCCCGACCATCGGCAGCGGCACGCTGGGCGCGGTGATATCGACCCGGCGCGGCGCGGTGCGGGCCGGCTCCTTGGCGGTGATCGCCAGCGAGACTGGCTTGGCACGCTTGGGGATCGCGCCGAAATAGCGATCGACCAGGCCCTTCAGCTGCTTGGTCTCGAAATTGCCCGAAACGATCAGGGTTGCCGTATCGGGGCCATAATAGGCTTCGTGGAAGGCTCGCGCGTCGTCGAGCTTGGCGGCATCGAGCTGCTCGATCGAGCCGATCACCGAGCGGCGCTGCGGCATCACGTCAAAGGCGTTTTCCGGCAGGGCAAAGAAGTACAGGCGGCCATAGGGCTGGGCCAGCACGCGCTGGCGCAGCTCTTCCTTGACGATGCTGCGCTCGCGCTCGAACACCTCGCTGTCCACCACGGGGCGGGCCATCCGCTCGGCATGGGTCCACAGCAGGGTTTCGAGATACTGCGCCGGGACCGTCTCGTAATAATTGGTCCGGTCATCGCTGGTTGAGGCATTACGCACCCCGCCGACATCCTCGGTCAGCCGGTTGATCATGTTGTAGGGCATGTTCACCGTCTTGCGGCTGAGGATATGCTCGAACAGGTGGGCAAAGCCCGAGCGGCCTTCGGGATCGTGCTTGCCGCCGACGCCGTACCACATCGAAACCAGCACGTTGGCGGTCGCCGGATCGGGGATGGCAATCACGGTCAGCCCGTTCTTGAGCTGCCATTGGGTATATTCGATCTTGGGCGCCTTCACAGCCGGCGCAGCAGCCGGCGCAGCAGCCGGCGCGGCCTCTTTGGCATGGAGCGGGGCGGCCAACGGCAGGATCAGCAGCGCGGCGGCGGCAAGCAGGCGAGATTTCATGGCAAGGTCCCCTTTGTTGCCAAGGGGTTTAGCTTGCCTTGGAGCCAGCGCAACGGCCCCGCCGGGCGGCTCGACGAACCGCCCGGCAAGCTCGACGAGCGTCTAGAGGATGTACTTCGACAGGTCGGTATCGCGCGCCAGGCCGGCGAGCCGCGCATTCACATAGTCCTCGTCGATGGTCACCGTCTCACCCTCGCGGTCCTCGGCTTCGAAGCTGAGGTCCTCAAGCAGCTTTTCCATCACGGTCTGCAGCCGCCGGGCGCCGATATTCTCGACCGCCTCGTTCACCTGCGCGGCGATCCGGGCGACGGCGCGCACGGCCTCGGGCGTGAAGTTCACGGTCACCTTCTCGGTTCCCAGCAGCGCCTTGTATTGCTCGACCAGATTGGCGCGGGTTTCGGCGAGGATGCGGACGAAGTCTTCCTCCGACAACGCCTTCAGCTCGACCCGGATCGGCAGGCGGCCTTGCAGTTCGGGCAGCATGTCGCTGGGCTTGGCCACATGGAACGCGCCCGAGCCGATAAACAGCACATGGTCGGTCTTCATCGGGCCATACTTGGTGGCAACGGTCGTGCCCTCGATCAATGGCAGCAGATCACGCTGCACGCCTTCGCGGCTGACCGAGCCGCCACGCACATCGCTGACCGCGATCTTGTCGATCTCGTCGATGAAGACGATCCCGTTGGCCTCGGCATTGGCGAGCGCGACGCGGGCGACATCGTCCTGGTCCATGCGCTTTTCGGCTTCCTCGTCGACCAGCTTGTCCCAGGCCTGCGGAACCTTCAGCTTGCGGCGCTTGAGGTTCTGGCGGCCCATCGCCTTGGACATCATTTCGGAGAGGTTGATCATGCCCACGCCGCCCGGCATCCCAGGCAGATCAAATGGCGCGCCGGGTGTATCTTCGACCTCGATCTCCACCTCGACATCGTTCATCGCGTTCTCGACGATCCGCTGGCGGAAGCTCTCGCGGGTCGCCTCGCTGGCGTTTTCGCCGACCAGGGCCTTCAGCAGCCGATCCATCGCTGCCTTGCTGGCCGCATCGCGCACTGCATCGCGGCGGCGATCCTTTTCCAGCCGGATCGCTTCCTCGACCAGGTCGCGGGCGATCTGCTCGACATCGCGGCCGACATAGCCGACCTCGGTGAACTTGGTCGCCTCGACCTTGACGAAGGGCGCATCGGCCAGCTTGGCCAGGCGCCGGCTGATCTCGGTCTTGCCGCAGCCGGTCGGCCCGATCATCAGGATGTTCTTGGGCGTCACCTCATCACGCAACTCGGGCGAGAGGCGCTGGCGGCGCCAGCGGTTGCGCAGCGCCACAGCCACGGCCTTCTTGGCATCGGCCTGGCCGATGATGTGTTCGTCGAGCGCGGCGACGATCGCCTTGGGGGTCAGGTTCTGGTTCATTTTCTTCCTGTTCCCGTCATCCCCGCGAAGGCGGGGATCCATCTCGGACGCTTTGTTCAGGGCCAGCGCGGGAGATGGGTTCCCGCTTTCGCGGGAATGACGATGGTTAGATTACTTCGACGGTCACCCGGTCATTGGTGAAGACGCAGACTTCGGCCGCCACGGCCATGGCGCGGCGCGCGATCTTTTCGGCGTCCTGTTCATAGTCGACCAGCGCCTTGGCGGCCGAAAGCGCATAGTTCCCGCCCGAGCCGATCGCGGCAATGCCGTGTTCGGGCTCCAGCACATCGCCATTGCCGGTGAGGATCAGCAGCACGTCCTTGTCGGCCACGATCATCAGTGCTTCCAGGTTGCGCAGGTACTTGTCGGTGCGCCAGTCCTTGGCGAGTTCAACCGCGGCGCGCATCAACTGCCCGCGGTGCTGCTCCAGCTTCTTTTCCAGTCGCTCGAACAGGGTAAAGGCATCGGCCGTGGCCCCGGCGAAACCGGCTATGACGCTGCCATCGCCAAGGCGGCGAACCTTTTTGGCGTTGGGCTTCATTACGGTATTGCCCATGGAAACCTGGCCATCACCGGCAATGACGGTCTTGCCGCCCAGCTTGACGCCGATGATGGTCGTGCCGTGCCAGGGGATCAGCCCGTGGCTGTTGTCAGAAGTGCTCATGCGGCGGGATATATGCCCTGCCGCGCCGGTTTCAACGTGGCGGCAAATCAGCTGCCGTTCGGACCGCCCGGACCACCGCCAGCCCCGCCCGCGCCGGTACCGACCGTGCCGATATTGCCGAACAGGTCTTCCAGGAAGGTCCGCTCAAGGCCCAGGGTCGGCGTCTTGTCACCATCGGGATCAAGTACGACGACCTTTTCCATGCCCGACCGTTCGATCCCGGCGACGTTGCCGCGCTCGTCAAAGCTGATCCGCAGCACGAGCTGTTCGTTGATCTTCGGGCGGGTGAAGGCGGCCTGGCGCGTGTTGGACGAGACGTAGTACCAGTCCTTGCGGCCAAAGGCGCTTTCGAAGGTCGGCCGGCCCAGCGTACGCTCTACCGACTGGCGGTTATCGATCCCGGGCTGGACCGAATCGAGCAGCGGCTGGTCAACCAGGTAGCCGCGGTGATCCTTGATCGAGTTGCAGGCGCCCAGCGTCCCCCCTGCTGCCAGAACCACCATCGCCTTGACCACTGCTGCACGCATCGTTTGCCGTTCCTGTCGTTCCAGTTGCGGGGCCAGGCAGGCAAGACGATTGCCCGCAGCGCGCACCCGCACTATCGCGCCTGAGCCTTAGGCCGCCTTGACGCGCCGCGCAATGGCGGCAAGCAGGCGCTTGGGGACAGCGGCTTTAATCCCCGCTGAACGATTGAAGGACACTTACCCATGGGTCTGCTTGACCGCCTGCTGCGCAAGTCCGTCGACGATCATGCCGAAGTGCGTCCGCTGTGGCACGCCATTGTCGCGCTGGCCCGCACCCCGCGCTGGTATTCGGAGCTGGGCCTGGCCGATACGGTGCCAGGACGCTTTGATGCCGTCGCGCTCGTCATGGCGCTGGTGCTGCTGCGGATGGAGCGCGAGCCCGAGCTGGCCAGCAAATCGATCCTGCTGACCGAACTGTTCGTGACCGATATGGACGCCCAGCTGCGCGAGACGGGCCTGGGCGACATGGTGGTGGGCAAGCACGTCAGCAAGCTGATGGGGGCGCTGGGCGGGCGGATGGATGCCATGCGCGGGGCGCTCGCCGGGACCGAGCCGATGGAGCCGATGCTGGGGCGCAACATGACGCTGAGCGAAGGCGCCAACGCGGCGGGACTGGCCGCCGAAATGCGCGCGCTGGCCGATCTGCTCGACACCTGCGACGCCGCCGGACTGCTGGCCGGAAAGATCGCCCCGTGAGCGAGTTTTCCCGCACCTTTGATCCGCGGATGCTGCCCGGCAGCGCGGTGGAACTGGCCGCAAGCGAAGCCGAACGTGCCGCGCTGGCCCAACGCTTCGGCCTGGTCCGGATCGACCGGATGGAAGCCGTGATTGAGCTGATCCGCGAAGCGGCCGGGGCCAGCGCCAAGGGCCGCCTGACCGCCGATATCGTGCAGAGCTGCGCCGTCAGCGGCGAGGACATGGCCGTCAGCATCGACGAGCCGGTCAACCTCCACTTTGTCCCCGCCCGCGCGGCTTCCGTCCCGGACGAAGAGATCGAACTCGAAGCCGAGGAGCTGGACGAGATCGAGTTTACCGGCAGCCAGTTCGACCTGGGCGAGGAACTGGCCCAGACGCTGGCGCTGGCGATCGATCCCTATGCGGTGGGGCCGAATGCCGAAGCGGCGCGGCGCAAGGCTGGGCTGCTCGACAAGGCTGTCAGCGGTCCGTTTGCCGCGCTGGCAGCGCTGAAGAAGCAGGACTGAGTTCAGGTCGGAGCCTTAGTATTTTGGTGAACGGGCAGCCCACCATTCCTATGTATGTCCCCAATTAATCCGTCCAAAAACAGTGACTTAGACATCAGTGATAACATGTCTTCGCCAGATGTCGGGGCACACTCGTATGTCTTTATGAGAACGACGTCCCTGTAGGCTCCCTTAAATAGAGGAACCCTTTGGAACACGGCGATGCGTTCATTGTTGTCGCTATCCGCCGTTAGCCGTCTAATTTCGCGGGGTATGTAGTAGTAACCCGCCACTATATTAAAATCTTCAAAAGATTTATAAGAAATCTGAGTGGTTCCATACTTATCAAAGAATAACTTTATAATACGGTCGCTTATCTCCGACTCAGGTCTAGCCCACCCACCCCAATTGTGTTCATTGTCAATTGCCGCTAAGACTTTGTGCAGCGCGATGTAGGGGGTCTTGTCGAGGAGCCGATTGAATATATTTTTCATTATCTTTCTTCGCTTTAGAGCAAATTTCGTTCCGGGCAGACGGCTCGACTTTTTCTGATATCATCTAATAGATCGGACAACGCGCGATCGTAAGGCGCCCGGACAGAGTTCAAGTTTAAAGCTGTCACGATATAGTCCTCGATGCGGCTCATCAGAGATATTGGAATTTTGGAGGCAGGAAGCTCTGAAAGCCCCTTGTTTATTTCATCCGCCTCAGCAGCAGATATAGCAACCTCTCCGTTCGCAGCGAAGAATTCCCAGACATCCATAAAACTCTCCCTTGATGACAGGAACTTGGTTCGAGCGATTTTTGCAAGCCGGACGTTCTGGCGGCGTAATGGCTAGAACGGGATATCGTCGTCCAGATCATCGGCGAAACCGCCGCGTGCGCCACCACCGGAGGCACCGCCGCCAAAGTCATTACCGCCCGAACGCTGACCGCCGCCGGAGCCGCCGCCCCAGTCACCGCCGCCGCCGGAGCGCTGACCGCCGCCACCGCCCATGCCGCCGCCGCCAACACCCGGCGCGCCATCCAGCATGGTCAGCACGCCGTTCATGCCGACCGAAATCTCGGTGGTGTAGCGATCGTTGCCTGAGGCATCCTGCCACTTGCGGGTGCGCAGCTGGCCTTCGATGTAAACCTTGCTGCCTTTTTTCAGGTACCGCTCGGCCACGCCGACCAGGCCGTCGGACTGCAGCACAACCGTGTGCCACTCGGTCCGCTCCTTGCGTTCACCGGTGGCCTTGTCCTTCCAGTTTTCGGACGTGGCGATGCGCAGGTTGCAGATCTTGCCGCCGTTCTGGAAATTCTTGACCTCAGGATCCTGGCCCAGATTGCCGATCAGGATTACCTTGTTGACGCTACCTGCCATCGAAAAACGCTCCGCTACAACCCGAGCGCGACGGCGCTCCAATAGGTGATTCCCGCGAAGATGTAGGCCAGGCCGAACAGGTAGAGCAACATGAACACGGGCCATTTCCACCCATTCGTCTCGCGCCGGGTGACAGCGATCGTGCTCATGCACTGCGGGGCGAAGACAAACCAGGCGAGGAAGGCGAGCGCGGTGGGCAGGCTCCACTTGGTGCGCAGTTGTTCGCCCAGCGCCAGCGCGGCCTGTTCCTCGTCCTCGGCCGCAACGGCATAGGACGTGGCCAGCGAGGCCACCGCCACTTCGCGCGCGGCCATGGCCGGGATCAGCGACAGGGCGATATCGCGGTTGAAGCCAATCGGCTCCACCACCACGGCCAGGCCATTGGCGAGCTTGCCGGCGATCGAGGCATCAACCTGGTTCTCCCCTTCCCCGGCGCGCGGGAAGTTGAGCAGCAACCAGAGCACCACCGTGACCGTAAAGATGATCGTGCCGGCCCGGCGCAGGAAGATCCAGGCGCGCTGCCACAAGCCGAGCAGCAGGTCCTTGGCGCGCGGCAGCTGGTACTTGGGCAGCTCCATGATGAAGCCGGAGGCGGCACCCTTGGTGACCGAACGGCGCAGCACCAGCGCCACGACCATCGCACCGACAATCCCGATCACATAGAGCCCGAACAGCACCAGCCCCTGCAGGCCGACACCTGGCAGGACGGTGCGGTTGGGGATGAAGGCAGCAATGATCACGGCATAGACCGGCAGGCGGGCCGAGCAGGTCATCAGCGGGGCAATCAGGATCGTGGTCAGCCGGTCGCGCGGATCCGCGATCGAGCGCGTCGCCATGATCCCCGGAATGGCGCAGGCAAAGCTGGAGAGCAGCGGGATGAAACTGCGGCCCGACAGGCCGACCCGCGCCATCAGCCGGTCCATCAGGAACGCGGCGCGGGCCATATAGCCCGAGGCTTCCATCGCGAGGATGAAGAAGAACAGGATCACGATCTGCGGCAGGAAGACCACGACCGAGCCGACACCGGACAGCACGCCTTCGGTGATGAAATCGCGCACCAGCCCCTGCGGCACAGTGGCCCGAACCTGGTCGGCCAGGGCGGCAATGCCGCCCTCCAGCGCATCGGCGAACGGCGTTGCCCCGGTGAAGACCGCCTGGAACACCACGAACAGCAGCGCGAACAGCACCAGCGGGCCGAACCACGGGTGGAGCAGGAACTGATCAAGCCGCGCGTGCAGCCGGTGCTGCGCCGTTTCGGACAGGATGGCCGCCTCGGCAATCGCCTGGGCCGAAACCCGCCGCTCGGTCAGCGTGGTGTGCGGATGGCGCGGCTCGGCAGTCCGCTCCTCGGCCGCAGCGATCGCGGCGGCCAGTTCGGGCAGGCCGCGGCGGCGCACGGCGACAGTCGGGATCACCGGCACGCCCAGCGCCGATTCAAGCGCGGCGGGATCGAGCACAAGCCCGTCGCGCTCGGCCAGGTCGATCATGTTGAGCGCAACCACGGTCGGTCGGCCCAGATTGATCACTTCCTGGGCAAAGACCAGGTGCTGTTCCAGGTTCGAAGCGTCGAGCACCACCACCAGCACTTGCGGCGCAGGTTCGCCCGGCAGTTCGCCCAGCACGACCCGGCGAGTCACTTCCTCGTCCGGGCTGGTGGCATCGAGGCCGTAAGAGCCCGGCAAGTCGGTCAGCTCGATCGTCTCGCCATTCGGCAGCGGCAACCGGCCAGCCTTCCGCTCGACCGTCACACCGGGATAATTGCCGACCTTTTGCCGCGCGCCGGTGAGCGCGTTGAACAAAGCGCTCTTGCCCGCATTGGGGTTGCCGACCAGGGCTGCGGTACGCAGGGCCACCATGTCAGGTCAGCTCGACCTGCATCGCGCGGGCATGGGCGCGGCGCAGCGCCACGGTCATCCGCCCGATGGTAACAGCCAGCGGGTCCGCCCCGCCGAAGATCCCACGATGGGCCACGGCCACCTGGGCCCCGGCATCGAGCCCGAGCGCGCGCAGGCGCTGGCCCTCTTCATCGGCCAGCACGGCCCAATCAACCGCAGCGATGCGGGCAGTCTGGCCGATGGGCAGGGAATCGAGTGTCATTGCCCCTGCGCGCTGCCAGAAGCGCGGCGCAATTGCAAGTCATTCGCAATAGTTGATCTGGATCAAATCAGCGCGCCGGATAGCGCAGCCGCCCCAGGAAGCGGGCCGGGCTGAATCCGGTGAAATCGCGGTTCAGAAGCTGCGCCTTGGCCTTTTCGAACTTCATCACGCCATCGATCCGCCGTTCCAGGAAGGCGCGGGTATCGACTTGCCCCTCGCTGCGGTCATGCGCCAGCACGGCCAGCGTCGCGGCATAGATGCCCGACAGGATCGTGCGCTTGGTATAGTGGTTGTAATCGGTCGCCGTATCGCCGGCGAGCCGCCACATCAGATCAGCGCTGTGCCAGCCGAGCTTCAGCGCCTGGGGCGCGTTCTGCGGCATGGCCATGATTGCCAGCGCCCGCGCCAGGGCTTCCTGCTGCGGGGTGACGTAATCGACCCGGAATTGCACCAGCGTCCGGATCCGCTCCCGGATCTTGAGCTGGGCGAGCTTTTCGGCCGGCCATTCGGCCGCCATGGCCTCGTCACAAGCGGCGATCCAGGCGGCGATCATCGTCATCGCCCCCCCGGAAAAGGCAAAGGTGGCGACCGCCGGATCGACACCTTCCTGCTCGGCCGCAGCCGCAACGGCGACATCGCTCCAGCCATCGAACACGGCAGCATCGGCGATCGCCGGGGCCAGCTGGCGGCGCAGCTCTTCAAGCGAGGTGGCGTCGGTTGTCATCGGATCAGAACTTCGGTCCATAGGACTTGGCCTTGGCATCGGCCTTTGGCTTGGCGTTGGTTTCGATCTCGGTCAGCAGGTTGCCTCCACCCAGCTTGGCATAGTCCTTGGCGGTGCGGCCGGAGTTGTCCGCCCGGTCCGGATTGGCCCCGGCCTTCAGCAGCAGCCGCATCACCGCGACATTGCGGTTGTGGACCGCCGTAATCAGCGGGGTTTCACCGGCATTGTTGCTTTCATCCAGCCGCGCGCCCTTGCCGACCAGCAGTTCAACCCCTTCGACGAAGTTGGCGTTTACGGCCGAAACCAGCGGGGTTACCCCCTTGGCATCGCGGGCGTTCACATTGGCGCCCTTGGCGATCAGGAACTGCATCCAGGTCAGGTCACGGCGGTTGGTGACAATGTGCAGCGCCGTCTCACCCGAGGTCACATCACGGGTGTTGATCACCGTTTGCGCCGGATCGGCCAGCGCCTGGGTGACCTTTTCGCCGTCCTTCTTGCGGACTGCTTCGAGGAATTTGTAGCTTTCGGAAAACTGGGCAAGCGCCGGGGTGGCCGTGGAAATGGTGGCCAGTGCTGCCAGCGACATGATGAACCTGCGCACCCGAAATCCTCCTGTTGCGGCGGGAATCGCCCCCAGACCGTCTTGCGCGGCGCGCTTTAGCAGAGCATGAACCGCGGCGCCATGATCAAGCCCCCCTCCTTTGTAC
>VFQM010001585.1_pt1 | contig 19481 bp, 15 predicted proteins | sample 3512391 | NCBI WGS metagenome assembly VFQM01 (sample SAMN10412369, study PRJNA504923) | tailings metagenome | isolation source: Replicate 1 from Balatoc abandoned mine | place: Philippines | reverse complement strand
TAAAAAATTCAGAAAAGGAGATTATTTGGTTTCTACAAAACAATCTGGCGTGAACTTCCTTTTAGAAACGCTGGAACCAGAAGCTGTGGACTCTTACTTTAACTGGAATTTTTTCGATGGAATTTTGGGGCAAAAAGAGTATTTTTCTGACTACGTTTTCGAAGATACTGCCGCAGAATTATTAAAAACCAACAAAACGTTAAAAACAGCTTTTGAACTGAAAAAAGCTTCAGATGCTAAATTTGCAGAAGATGGAGCAGCACAATTAGATTGGGTGTACAAAAATTCAGAATATTACGAAGGTACTGTAAATCAATATCCTATTTATAGAATTCGGTAATTTTAGTCATTTGTATATTTAGGATTTTAACGCAAAGGCGCAAATCACTAATTTTTAATATTTTATGTTTTTAAGACGCAAAATTTAACTTCGTTAAAAAATTGAAAATCTCTGATTTTCTTGCGCCTTATTAATTCAGTATTTGTTAATTAATTTGATTTGCGCCTTTGCGTTTCAATTAATTATCAGTCTTTTTTAAAAAGAAGCACAACCCATATTTTTTTAAATATTAAGAACAGCCACAATCTTTGTCGCAATGCGTTCTTTTACTATCGAATTTTTTTGGAGAAAAAGTTTTTTTAATGATTTTATAAATAGAATAAGATGCCGCTAATAAAGCTGCAAAAATGATAACGTATTGAAGGACTAAACTTTCCATGATAAAAATCTTATTACAAAATTACATAATTATTTTGAACTATTCTAAATAAAGATTAATTTTGTATCATGGATTTCAGAACTAACCCCTATTTCAATCTTGTTGTTCCAACCTTGGAGAGCAAAAAATACGAACAATATTGTGGTAAAAAGAAATGTTGCAAGAAATTTAAGAAAGGGAAAAGATGTAAAAAATGCCCAGGGAGAGATAAAATTTCTTAAACTTAAATCAGATTTCTTTCTTATCTTTGAATAAATTCATTTATTATGAACAGAGATTATATATTTGATTTGCTGAATCAGCAAATTGCAAAAGAACAATATGCAGCGCAATTGTATCTATCGATGAGCGCTTGGTTTTTAGAACAAGATTTAGACGGAATTGCCAATTATTTCAGAGTTCAATCTAAAGAAGAACTGATGCATTCTGAAAAATTCTTTGATTATTTGAACGATATCGGTGGAAAAATTGTGCTACAAGAAGTAAAACAACCTCCTCACGACTTCAAAGATGCTTTAGAAATTTTTGAAAAAGCTTTAGAGCACGAAAAATTAGTAACCAAAAGTATTTTTGACATTGTAAAAGCTGCTAATGATGCAGGAGATTACTCTACTGCTGCTTTCTTACAATGGTTTGTGAATGAACAGGTAGAAGAAGAAGCCAATGCTTCTCAATTGATTTCGAAAATTAAAATGGTGAAAGACAATCCTTCTGCTTTGTATCTTTTTGATCAAGAACTGGCGAAACGCGTTTTCGTAGCTGAATAAAATGAAAAACTGCTTTTAAAAGCAGTTTTTTTTATTTGAAAAATTGGTAAACCAACATGGAAGCTAGATAAGCTAAACCAGACATGAAAACCAATTGAATCGCCGTCCATTTCCAAGATTTTGTTTCTCTGTAGACTACAGCAATCGTAGAAATACATTGCATCGCAAAAGCGTAGAATATAAGTATGGAAAGTCCTGTTGCAAAACTGAATACTTTTTCGCCATTCGGTTTTACATCACTTCTCATTTTTTCGATGACCGATTTTTCTGGAGCATCATCATCAAGACTGTAAAGTGTTGACATTGTGCCAACAAACACTTCTCTCGCCGCAAAACTGGTAAGAATTCCCACTCCCATTTTCCAATCGTAACCCAATGGTGAAATCACAGGTTCCATTTGCTTCCCGATTTTAGCCAAATAAGAATTTTCTAACTTCACATCTGAATGATGTTCTAAAATATGGAAATCATCTTTCGGTCCGAAATAACTTAAAAACCAAAGAATTACACTTACCGCCAAAATGATTTTTCCAGCTCCAGTTATAAATTCCCAAACTTTGCCTAAAACCAATTTAAAATCATATTTCCAAAGTGGCATTTTGTAGGTTGGTAAATCCATTACCAAAAATGTTTTTCCTATATTTTTGATGAAATATTTAAGAATAAAAGCAACTATAAGCGAAGTCGCAAATCCTAAGAAATACATTCCCAGAAGCGCAATCGCTTTATATTTTACACCAAAGAAAGTTCCATCCGTAAAAATAAGCGCAATAATGATACTGTAAACCGGAAGTCTTGCAGAACAGGTCATAAAAGGCGTAATGAGAATCGTGATGAGTCGCTCTTTTACATTTTCGATGTTTCTGGTACTCTTAATTGCAGGAATGGCACAAGCTGTTCCCGAAACGAGCGGAACAATACTTTTTCCGTTTAAACCAAACGGTCGTAAGAATCTGTCCATCAAGAAAATAACTCTTGCCATGTAACCAGAATCTTCTAATAAATACAAGAAATATAAAAGAATCCCGATTTGTGGCGCAAAAATCACAATTCCGCCAATTCCTGGGATAATTCCGTCTGAAATTAATGAATTCAATGGACCTTCTGGAAGCCAAGTTCTGGAAGTTTCTGATAGCCAAGCAAAAGCGGCATCAATCCAATTCATAGGATATTCTGCGATGAAAAACACACTTTGGAAAATGGTCAATAAAATAATCCCAAAAACCAAATATCCTAAAACAGGATGTACTAAAACTTTGTCTAATTTTTCGGTGAGAAGTTCCTTGAACTGCGGTTTTTTAGAAATGGTTTGGGTGATAATTTCGTCAATTTGTTGGTATCTTCTGATGGTTTCCTGCACTTGTAAACGCTTCGGAACCATACATTTTCTGTCTTCTTGATTCATTTGTGTTTTTACACTTTCTAATTTGCCGAGATAAGTATCTGCTGCAATAAGCGTCCAAACTTTATAGAAATTATTCTCTTCGATTTGTCTTGAAATCTTGAAAACCAATCCTAAATTCTCCGAAGGAATATCAAAATAAGGCTTATCTGAAACCGAAAATTTATCTTTAAAAATAGATTCTCTTATTTCATCAATCCCAATATTTTTTTTGGCATTGGTTTCTAGAATATTTTGACATAGAAGTTCGCTCAGTTTTTTAGAATCAATGTGTAAACCTCTTTTCTCTGCCAAATCTACTTGGTTAATCACCATCAAAACAGGAATTCCCAAATCTTTAATTTGCTGATAAAGCAGTAAGCTTCTTTTGAGATTCAGCGCGTCTGCAATGTAAATTACACCGCTGTATTTTTCTTGTTCTTCAATTAGATATTTGGTAAAAATAGCCTCGTCTTCCGAAGTGGGATAAATGCTGTAAGAACCTGGCAAATCTACAATTTCTACTTCTTCGTCTTTGTATAGATACGTTCCTTCGTGTGAAGCAACAGTAACGCCAGCGTAATTGCCGGTTTTTTGGTTTTTATTACAAAGCAAATTGAAGATGGTAGATTTTCCTACATTGGGATTTCCTACCAAAAGAATATGTTTTTGTTTTTTTGCTGAGTTCGGCATATAATTTTCCAAATTTCAGTAGAAATTTTGGTTTAATTTTCTGGTTCTACGAAAATAAATCTCGCTTCTTCTTCACGAAGGGCAACTCTCGTTTTTTCTTCTCCGTATTCTATGTACAGAGGACCGCTAAAAGGCGCTTGATGTAAGATAACAAATGATGTTTCTGGCAATAATCCCATTTCGATAATCTTATTGGGCATCTGCAAGTTTTCGTTATCATAACCTTTGATTTTCCCCTTTTTATTTCGAGGAAAACAGCACAATTTATTTGAAATATTTGTCTGCAAGATTTCTATAATTAATTGAGGAGCAAATATACTTTATTTATTTTAATTCTAAATAAGACTTCCATAGTTTTTTTCAAAAGAATTGCTGATTAAAAACATATTCTCACGAAAAACGATACTCAAATTGATGAAATGAAAAAGTATTTTAAAAATTAAACCGTCTTTTCGTAAAAATTCTTCCTAAATTTGTTGAAAACTCATTCATTATGAATATGCTGTACACCAAATCATACGAAACTCCTCTAGGTAAAATGGTGGCTTTTGCCAATCAAAATGCCTTGCTTCTTCTCGATTTTGAAGATTCTAAATATTTTGAAAAGCACATGGAAGAAATTTCGCAAGGTTATGGCGTCATCAAAACATCCAATAACAGAGTTTTAAAACTTCTAGAAAAGGAATTGAGCCAATATTTTAAAGGAAAATTGACAAAATTTACCGTTCCAGTAGAATTTACCGGTACAGATTTTCAGAAAAAAGTTTGGGAAGAGTTGCAAAGCATCAGTTTTGGAGAGTACAGAAGTTATCAATCTCAAGCTGATGCTATGAAACGCCCAAAATCGGTAAGAGCAGTTGCCAATGCCAATTCTAGAAATAAATTATGCTTGGTGGTTCCTTGTCACCGAGTAATTGGCAAAAATCTTTCATTAACCGGTTATGCAGGTGGTGTAGATAGAAAAGCGGCGCTTTTAAAACTTGAAGGAATAGAATTGACTTTTTAAATAAAAAACTCCTCCAAAAATTTGGAGGAGTTATAAATACATCAAAGATGTTTATTTCAGTTCAGAGATAATATTTACGGTTTCTTGAAGGTAAATATCTCTTTTCAAATTTTTCATCCAGTTTTCAGATTTTTTAGCAAAAACCTCATCGGTTTTTCCTCTAGCAACTTCGTCTGCATGAAGCGCAAAGTTTAATCCGTTATTGTATTTAATCAATGGTTTGAATTTATCAATCTGAGCTTTTCTGGTTTTCATCACCGCTTCAAATTCTTTTAGATTAAGAGAAATCTTTTCTTCTTTGTCTAATTTTTCTCTCCATTGTGCAGATTCTAGCAACAATTGATAAAATTTATTTTGAGCCATTCTTGACTGACTTTTTTTCGCCAACTCTGCAACATTTATTGAGTTGTTAACCGTAAAACTACTAGAATTTACTTGATCCCAAGGTAAAGCATAATTATCAAATCTTTCGCCGATTTCTTCATAAGAGAATACATCTTTCATCGGGATATCAGACTCTACACCTTTTAGCTGAGTAGATTTACCGTTTACTCTATAAAATTTTTGAATGGTTAATTTCAAAGCTCCAAAATCATCGCTCGTATTTAAGAATCTATTAAGTTCTACAAAAGTCTGAACCGTTCCTTTACCAAAAGATTGAGGTGAACCTACAATTACCGCTCTACCATAATCTTGCATAGCACCTGCTAAAATTTCAGAAGCAGAAGCCGAAAGTTCATTTTGCATGATTACCAACGGCCCAGTCCAAATTGGGTCATTTTGTTTGTTTCTCATCACCTGAACTCTACCGTTTCCGTCTTTTACTTGAACAACAGGTCCGCTATTCATGAAAAGTCCCATAATATCTACCACTTCGGTAAGAGAACCTCCTCCGTTATTTCTTAAATCAAGAATAATTCCTTCTACATTTTGAGCTTTTAGTTTAATGAGTTCTGCTTTTATGTCATCTGAAGCATTTCTTCCTTTAGCATCTTCAAAATCTGCATTGAAACTTGGCAAATTGATGAATCCATATTTTTTACCATTCGCTCCATTGATGATGATACTTCTCGCAAAAGTGTCTTCTATCGCTACTTCTTCACGAATCATTTTCACTTCTTTGATGGTTCCGTCTTTTTTCTTGAGCGTAAGAACTACTTCTGTTCCTTTTTCGCCACGGATAAAACGAACGGCTTCATCTACCAACATTCCCGTTACATTAATCGGTTCCTCTCCTTTTTTAGACTGAACTTTTAGAATTTCGTCTCCTTCTGAAATCTGTTTCGATTTCCAAGCGGGAGCGCCAACTACCAATGTTCCGATTTTTATTTTTCCTTTGCTTTCTTGAATCGTTGCACCAATTCCAATGACTTTTCCTGCGAAATTCACATCAAAATCTTCTTTGTCTTGAGGTGAAAAATAATTGGTATGCGGATCAAAAACTTCTGTGTAAGCGTTCATGTAAACAGAGAACCAATCCATTTTTTTACGTTTTTGGAATCTCTTAAACATAGAAGTCATTAGATCTTTTACTTCTTCCGTCGCTTTTACTTGTTTCTGCGCAGGTGTAAGAATTTCTAACTTAATGGTATCTTTCAGTTTCAGACGGTTTACACTGTCTTTTTTCTCACGTTGCGTTTCTTCTTTCGCATTGAGCGTTTCTATTTCTTGAAGAATATTGTACTTGATGAATTTTTTCCACTCGTTTTTTAATTCTTCTTGATTCTGAGGATATTTCTTCAGTTTTGGTTCCAGAATTAATTCATCATTTTCTTCAAAATTAATCGGTTTGCTCAAGATTTCCTGAGAATATTTTTCAATTTCTGCGGTTCTGTCGTACAATTTATCAACCGTCAACTTATAAAAAGTTAAATCACCTCTGTTCAGATAATCATCTAATTTGGTTCTGTGTTTACTGAATTCATCTACTTCTGATTGCAAGAAAAATCTTTTTCCTGGGTCTATCATCTCCATGTATTTATCATAAACATCAGCAGAATAAGCATCATTAATAGGCTTAGGCGAATAATGCAGATAAGAAAGCGTATTTTTTACACTTATCATAATCGTTTGCATCTTCTCTTCATCATTCTGTGGTGCATTAAAACAGAACATGAGCGTGATTAACGGTGCGAAAAATAATAATTTATTGAGTTTGAAATTTTTGAACATATTTTTTAATAAAATTATTTACAATAAGTTGGGTTAACTATTGCTTTGTTACAGAATACATTTTTAAATAAAGCTCAAATTTAATGTCTTATTTAAAAATATGTTATATTTTTTTTGATTTTTTTCTTCGATTTTAAAAATTTACAGAAACAAGAATGTATTTTTCTTAATAATTATACTGTAATCCGAATTTAATCCCAAATTTTTGTGCACCTGGATTTTCTAAATAATTGCCTCTCCAATTGAAATCTATTCTCAGCATTCTGATGTTCCCGAAACCAATATTTTCAATCCCAAAGCCATACTCGTAATAAGGTTTATGATGTGGCGCAGAAAGCAAGATATTGGTAGAATTAATATTTTTAGACGCATCGCTTAAACTACCGATTGCGGTTCTGTAAAATGCTACTTCTCTCAATTTCAGTTTTTTAATTAAGGGAATATAAGAAAGTAATTTTCCATTAAAATGATGTTCGGCCTGAAAACTAAGGTACTCATCCGTAACAAATTCATAATAATTAAGCAATGCAAATGTATTCGGAATTAAGCTGTAAGATTGATTGCCTGGGATTACATTTTGCAAAGCCAAAGGAACCGTATTGAAGTTTTTACCCGCTTCTACATTCAGAATTAATCTTCCGAAACTCTTCAATAAAAATGGCTGATAATAGTAAAACTGCAATTTATTGTAATTAAAATCTGCATTGAAAACGCCTTCTAAACCTCTGGTATATTTCAAAACAAATGTTGGCGCCAAAGTACTATGTTCGTAACGATCTACACCATATCGTGAGAATTTTGCGCCAGGTCTTGCGGTAATGCTCAGTGCTAGTTTACTATCTTTAAGTTCTGAAAAAAGTTGGTTATTTTGATAAAAATCCAGCGAAAATTTAGTCGGATTGGCAGATTTTATGGTTTGATATGTTGCGTCTAATCTTACCGTAAAATTTTTAAAAGGGTCTATAGCTGCAAATGCACTGGTCTGATTTACAGAACTTAAATTAAAATTATTCCCTGAATTAAGAACTCCTGAAGAGGCAAAAGAACGCGTCATAATTCCCTCATCTGTAGTAAGTTGCGCGCCTAATTGCATTACATCTCTTCTGGTGCCAATTCCTATGGTAAATCTATTATCTCGGTTGAACATTTTTCTAGCCTCGAAACCGTATTTTATCTGCCCGTCTTTAAATCCGTAGGCGGTATAAAATGCAGCCCTCCACATATCATTTGGCGAAAAAAAGGTTCTTGCGCCAACCCTCACCCTAAAGCCTTCAACATCATTAAAACCAATGGTAGAATACAAATCGCCAATATCAATAGCGTTCCCAACGTTGTAATAGCCAGATGCAAGCGTTTCATAAAGCTTTACAGCTCTTTTAAATTTCGGAACATTATTAAGCTCATCCATCATTACATAAATGTTCTTTTCTGATTCAGAAAGTGGTGTTTTTCTGTTTTCTTCCCAAAAATTTTCGTCTTTTTGCAACTGTTCATCGCTTAGAAATTCCGTTTTCTGTTCAAATACCTCATCTTTTAAATTTTGATTGAATAAATAATCAGAAAAAGTAGTATTCTTTTTGATTACCAAGCTTTTAGACTTGTCTTTTTTACTTAAGATAGACATTTGTATTTCCTGATAATTTTTCTTTGGCAAGAAAATACTATCATTTGGGTTATCAAAATCCAACTCATTATAAAAATTGTTCACAAAATTTACGTTTAGGTTTTTGCTAGATTTCAAAGTAGTTCTTACAACCGCATAATTTTCTTTAGAAATATACAAAATCCCATAAATAGAGAAAACATCTTTTCTTTTTGGAGTATATTTTATTCTATAACAATCTACACTATTGTAATTTTGGTCTGATAAAAGTTCATAATCATAACTCATAAAACCATCCTTCGCAACAGGACTTGTAAAGCCTATGTTAAAGAAATTCAGAATATTATCATAAATATTAATGTCTTTATAAAGGTTTTTAGCAGTATTGGCGACTACTTCGTTACTAGAAAATCCTGAAGCTTTATTGGCTAAAACTTCTTTTTTCTCTTTTTTTACAGGTTCTTTTTTACCCCAATTTTTATAGACCGTTTCATTAAAATAAATAGGTAAAGACAATTTATTATCAACAGTATCCGCATATTTAAAAATAAAATCTACTTTGTTGAAAATTTTCTTTTGCGTAAAAGTACTGTCTAAATTAATAACATCTACCTGTATTTTTTCGTACTCATTATACTGATAGTCTTGAAACTGAGAAAGACCATTGTTTTTCTTGTGTTTCCACACTTGTTGCAAGATTTCGTATGCAGGATTGTCTTTTTTCTTCAATTTCTTTTTTGAAGATTTTATAACTACTGCATCAATATTTTTCTCTTTAATCTGAGAAAAAGCTACAATTGGTATAAGAAAAGTAAAGACTAAAAGTAGTTTAAAATAGTTCATATTCTTCGGTATTAAATATCCTTTCAATTTTTGTTAATAAACAAGGGCGCAAATTAATATTAATTTTGATTTATTTTTGTAACCAAAATTTCATTATTCATTATATTTAAAATTTATAAATACAATCATTAAACGAAAAAACTTTCGTTTTTATTCTGAAAACTGTGTTTTCGCACTTCAGAAAACAATTAGGCCTGTGTTTTGTATGACAAACAAAATATTCTTCAAAAATTACGAAAAAATTAATCGGATTAAAAAAGCAATAATCTTACCATTTTATAGTAAAAATCTGTTTTTAATAAATTAATTTTGTCTGAAATCTAATTTTAAGAAGAAAATCGCACTAATTAAATTGATAATCAATCCCCAAAAAAGTTTGCGAAACTACAAAAATCAATAAAAATAATTTTTAGAATGAAAAAACCTTTGATATTAGTTACCAATGATGACGGAATTACCGCACCAGGAATTAGAAATCTGGTAAACTTTATGAACGAAATAGGCGAAGTTGTGGTTGTAGCACCCAATTCTCCACAATCTGGAAAAGGACATGCCATTACCATCAATTCTACCCTTACTTTCGAAGAAATAAATTTAGAAGGACCTCAGCGTGATTATTCACTGAGCGGAACTCCTGTAGATTGTGTAAAATTTGCTCTAGATAAAGTCTTGACCAGAAAACCAGATTTAGTGGTTTCGGGAATTAATCACGGTGCTAATTCTTCGATTAATGTCATTTATTCTGGTACCATGTCTGCCGCAGTAGAAGCAGGTGTAGAAGGTTTACAGTCTATAGGATTTTCTCTGCTGGATTTTGCGTGGGATGCAGATTTCTCACAATGCAAAGACTATATCCAGAATATTGTGAAAAAAGTTTTAGAAAATCCTTTACCAAAAGGAATTGTGCTGAATGTGAACATCCCGAAACTGAAAAAAGAAGAAATAAAAGGCATCAAAGTTTGCAGACAAGCCCAAGCAAAATGGGAAGAAAGCTTTGACGAACGTGTAAATCCTCACGGCAAAAAATACTATTGGCTCACAGGTTATTTTAACAACCAAGACGAAGGAAAAGATGCCGATGAAAACGCACTTGCCGATGGTTACATCTCTGTAGTTCCCGTGAAATTTGATTTAACTGCTCATGAATATTTACAGGAATTGGGTGAGGTTTTGAATTCTTAAGATTTCGTATTTTATGTAGAATTAAAAAATAGAGCGCAACTCATTTTCTATGATTCTACATAAAATACGAAACAAAATACAAATAAAAACACTGATTTATAGCACTATACTCAAATTTTTATAAAATACATCTACTGATATAAAACTTTCGTATATTTGGATGTTATACTATTTATTTAAACAAATTATACAAAATGCTCTAAAATTCCTATTAATAGGACATTTTATAAATTTAACATATTAAAATAATGCATAAAAAAGCATAGAAAATTGCTATTTGTTGGACTAAATGTTTTACCTTTGTATTAGCTTGCACTGCTTTAATAATCAACACGTTTATTGAGTTTCATTAGATTACACAGCATTGCACAATAACCAAAAACAAAACTAATACAAACCAGTATGGCTTCAGTAAAATTAATTCTTAGACTGCAACAGGCAGATGCCACAGGCGCCTGCCCTCTTTACATTCGTGTTATTAAAGACAGAAAATCCAAGTTGATTACCACTGGACTTAAATTACAACCTAAAGATTGGGATGAAGCAAAGCAAAGGATAAAAAAGAGCATGAAGAACAGTACTAGGTATAATGCTTTCTTAGATCAGAAAATTGCTGATGCTTCTGCTCTTATTGCGGATTCTGAAAGGAAATCAAAAAATATTACAGCCAAAAAACTTAAAGAAGCTATCAAAGGAAAAGACAATGTAGAGTTTTTCAAGTACGCAAAAGCCAAATTGAAAAAACTGCAGAAAACCTACACTGTAAATACCTACGATAATTATCTTGCTCAGCTGCATAAATTTGAAAAATTCATTAACGACAGTGACTTATGCTTTCATGATATTGATATTGTTTTGCTTCAAGACTACATGAATTATATGTCAAATACTTTGAAGAATAATAAAACTACCCAAAAATTGGCTATGATTGTTCTGTCAATTATATTTAAATATGCACAGGCAGAAGGTCTTATTGAAGAAAATCATTATCCTTTCAAAAATCTAAAACTAGAAGTTGCACCCAGCAAAAGACAGTTTTTAACTGAGCAGCAGTTTGAAATGGTTCGTAAATTAAAAATTAACGGTATAGGCAAAAAAGAACTATATAGAGATCTATTCATCTTTTCAGTTTCAGCTGGTGGACTACGTTTTTCTGATGTTATTTCTCTTCGTTGGAAAGATTACAATGAAGCTGAAAGCGTAATTAATAAGCAGATTGCAAAAAGTAAAAGAATACACAGACTGAAAATCGGGGAAACAGCGGTAAAAATTATCAACAAATACAAAACTCAAAACACAAATCCAGAAGACCTTATTTTTCCAGCAATAAAACAAACCAATTTTCATTCACTTTCTGATGAAGAAAAAGACAAAATAATCGCTAGTGCAAACAGCTTATGCCGTTCACACCTAGACAACATAGGAAAAGAACTTAACCTACCTTTCAAACTAACATATCATTTGAGTAGACATACTTTTGCAACTATGGCACTCAATAAAGGCATGAGAATTGAGCACGTATCAAAACTAATGGATCACTCCAAAATCAGCACCACTCAGATTTATGCAAAAATTATTGATGAAGAACTAGACAAGGCGGTCGATAATTACGTTATCTAATTAAAATGATAAATATCCCTCGAGAAGGGATATTTTTATTTTAAAAACTTTCCTTCAAAGAATTATTTCACTGATTTTCAAAAATTTGCTTTTAATATCTTTTTTTGTGGATAACTAACTCTTGATTTTTGCATTAGAGTTCATTATTTTCGTATTTAGATGAAAAATCGTGAAAAAAGTATAAAATTCGAAAAATTATTGATTAATTCGTGATTTATATCTAATAATTAAAACCTAAAAACAAAACTTTTATAATAACCATTTTATTAAACTCTTTTAGAAATGATAAATCGTTTTCCATTAAAAGAAGCTTCTCCTTTCGTACAATTTTCGTCCGTAAAACTTACTGATGATTTCAACAGTTTATTCGATGTTGAGAAAACGCCAAAACAAACTGCAGAAGATTATTGTCAGCAGCTGATTAACCGTTCATTTTCTATTACTCATTCTCAAATCCCTGATTTTATCTGCCACCATTGTAATTTGGTAAAAGATTCTTTAGCATGGCTAAATAAGTTCGAAAAACTATTAACCCTAAATGAAGAATTATTTTCTGGTACAAAAAACCAAAGTCGTTTGGTGAAATTTTACACCTGTATCGAAACCAAAAGAAATAAAATTACTGAAGAAAACGAAAAAGCAGATAAGAAAAGACCTGCAAAAAAACATATTAACGCTGAAAGTGAAGACCGTTATTTTTCATTCTATGAACTGAAAAAACAGCTCGCAGAACTCCCAACAGACAAGGATAGAATAATGCTTTTAACCAAAGAAAAATTCGAATACCAACAGGCTTCTATTGAAACAATAAATATCAACACGCTCGCTTATGATGAACAGTGCGATAAAGAAATTCAGCATATTTATGCAATGCGTAAGTTAAAAGAAGATTTAGAAAGAGAAGGGACTTTTGAAAAGTCCCCAGGGACTGTGAATCCTAAAATTCGTATAGGTTTGAATATTAATCAATTAGTAGATATATTTTACCAAATGATTACTCAAAAAACACTTACTGGTGTAACCTATTTAGACGCTAACGCCAATCAAATTACAGATTTAATCGTAAATAATTTCGTAGACAAGGATGGTAATGAAATAAGTCCCCAGACTGTCCGTACAATTTTAAAACCTTCAAAAGAAGAAAAGCGTCCAAATACTGGCAAAAGAATAGATTTGGATAAACTTCTATAAAAAACTTGGTCCCCAGGGTACCAATTGGGGACTCTGGGACTTTTTTCTTTACTTCAATTTTGCTTCATAATCTTAAAACAAAAATTTTTATGGAAGCAATCATTTTATCAAAAGATCAGTTTGAACAGTTAATTGCAAAAATTGATGACATTAACAACAAACTCGCAAACACTACTGCAAAACGCACAGAATCTTATCTCAATAACAAGCAGTTTATGGAATTGCTTGGGGTATCACTGCGTACTGCTCAGACTTGGCGTGATGAAGGTAAAATTTCCTTTTCTCAGGTAGGAAACAAAATTTACTACAAAATGTCTGATGTAGAAAAATTTATTCAGGACTACCGCAATGCAGCTTTTGCAAAACGCTAAAACAAATCCTTATCAATCACCCTGTACAGAAGCCCATGCTATCGCTTTGGGCTTTTTTCTAACTAACGAAAACCAACATAAGAAAACCTTTGCGATCATTGCAGCACATCTTGGATGTGCCTTTGCGGACTTAAAAAATCAGCAGCATGATGGTAAAAAAAATCTTTGCGGTCTTTGCGTTAAAAAAATCAAATAATTAACTGTCACCCTGAGCCTGTCGAAGGGTCTAACATCTAACATCTACAATTATGAAATCTTCAATATTCAAAAACTTCAACGAAGTCATAGAAAACAAAGACATTTTAAAAATTCTTGACGATATTAAAAACGGTGTATACAAACCTGCCATTACATATCTGCGTAAATCTCTTGCAGATAACAAAACGGAAGCTGCCGAAAGAGCCAAAAAATCACTTCCTGCATTTACCCCTTCTGCTACATTCAAAGGAGGTAGAAAAATGGAATTTCTAACCAATTACAATGCTTTAGTAGTATTGGATATTGATAAAATTACTCCTGAAAAACTCACGGAATCAAAAGAAATATTAAAAGAAACCCCTTTCGTTTTTGCTTTTTTTACAAGCCCTTCAGGAAACGGTTTGAAAATTTTCATCAAAGTAGATTCAGGAAAAGACGAACATAAAGAAACTTTTCTGAAATTACAGCGATATTTTGAAGATATATTGTCGCTAGAAATTGACAAATCAGGAAAGGACATTACAAGACTGTGTTTTTTCTCTTATGATCCAGAACTTTTCGTGAATGAAGCGTGCACCATTTTCAGCACTCTTTCTAATCAGAGCCAGGAACAAACCACCAAAACAAATAAAACCTCCAGCTCTCAACTTCCAGATACCATCAATTATGACGTATTGTATACCCACTGTGTGCAGTTTACAGAAAAAAAAGAATCATTCATTGATGGCAACCGCAATAATTTTGTTTATCAATTGGCAAACAATCTCAATAGAAAAGGCGTTCCAGAATCTGTTGCTTTAGGCTATATTTTAGCAGATTATGATTACAACAGCCAAGAAGTAATGGCAGCAGTCAGAAGCGCATATTCTAATACTGCAGATTTTAATACAGACACCTCCCAGCCTAAACAAAAAACCACAAAGAAGAACATTTATAAAGAAGCTGACCAGTCCTTAGCTGAAATCGAATCAGAAGAAGAACTTCCTCCTTTGATAGACCGTTTAGAAAATTTTCTCAATAACCGTTATCACTTCCGCCATAATGAAGTCTTAGGAAAACTCGAATACAAAAAAATAAATGGTAAAGTTTGGAAACCCATGACCGATTTTAAAGAAAACTCTATCCTTCGTGAAATTCAAAAAGCTAAAGTTAAATGCAGCATCAATAGCCTTAGAAACCTTCTACACTCAGACTTTTGTGAAATGTATGATCCCTTCAAAGATTACTTTGAAAATTTGCCAGAAAATAATGATAGTAGAGATTACATAGAAGAATTAGCACTAACAATAACCACCACAAAACCAGAACTTTGGAAAACTTGTTTTAAAAAATGGTTCGTAGCAATGGTTGCCTGTGTAGTAAACGAAAAACAGATTAACCAAACTGTTATTGTTTTTTCAGGCAAACAGGGTTTAGGAAAAACAACCTGGATTGAAAAACTAATGCCTAAAGAACTGAAACAATACATTTTCTCTGGCACAATAAACCCTAATAATAAAGACACACTCATTCATTTGGCAGAATGCATGCTGATAAACCTTGACGAATTGGAAAACCTAAACAGAACAGAAATTGGCTCACTCAAAGAACTCATCACCAAAACTCATATCAGAATGAGAAAAGCATACGGACACAATAACGAAAATATGCCACGCAGAGCTTCATTTGCAGGTTCTGTAAACACAGCACAGTTCTTAAACGATACTACAGGCTCTCGCCGTTTCCTTTGTTTTGAAGTAGAACAAATAGAATACCAACATGAAATTGATATTAACCTTTGCTATGCACAGGCATATAAACTCTACCAAGCTGGGTTCCGCCATTGGTTTAACCAGGAAGAGATAAAAGAAATTAATGCTAACAATGAACAGTATCAAATAAAATCACCTGAAGAAGAATTATTATTAACCTGGTATGAACCTGCAACTAAAGAAACAGCCAATGCTTTTTTAAATGCTTCTCAAATTGCAGTACGTCTATCAGTTGTAGGAAACATAAATATTACAGATGGCACAGTCAATAAATTAGGCAAAGCTTTAAAAAAACATGGCTTTCTAAGAATGGCAAAAAATAAGTCCTATGTATATGCAGTGAAAGCACTGGATATTGATGAAGTAGACCGTAGGGCAAAAGAAAAACTGCATGTGCAGCAGGATAATTCAGAACTTGCAAAAATCCCGTATGAACCTGAAAAATAAAAAAATGATGCGTTATTTAACGCATCATTTTTTTTATTAAATTAGTACTTCTAAAAAACTTTTTACCATGAACCAATTAATCAAAAAAATTAACTTTTTAGAATTCTCATTAGACAAACCTATGGGCAAGTATTCTGAGATCAGAATTTTAGAAAGATTTATAAGTTACTCCACCACAAATTATAAAACAGAAAAAACAATTTCATCAGATTTTTCAGATATAGACAAAGATAAATTATCAGTGTTGATTAAGGATTTGAATACACTAAACCTTAAAAAATGGAAGAAAAGTTATATTTCTTATAAAATCCCAAACCCAATTACGTGGAGTCTGCTAATCAGATATAATGACAACAAAAATATTAAAGAATATTTTGGATCGAATGAATTTCCCATTCCTACTGTAAAAAATTCACCTTTTCATCCAAATTCTTCAACATCTTTTACACCAGAATTTTTAGCATTATTGAAAGCATTAAACAAAGTGTTAGATAAAAGAACATTTTTCAAGTGATTGCACTTTTTTTCTTTATTCTATGGGTGTAACCAGTGTAACCACTTTTTAGGTAAATACTTTTTATCTTTTTTTCTAATAAAAAAACATTGAAATCCATTATGTTTTAGTGCAAATGAAATAATGTGTTCTTTTGTTTTGCATTAATTTTAACTGCTTTAATAACAATTTTTTTTCTTTATAACATCTATTTTTTTTTCATAAATATTTGCTTACACCCTTACACCTTTTATTCTTCCTCTTTTTTCTTTCATTTGCTTTAATTATATTTACGAATTATTTTTAAAAAAACTATAGCTAAAAAAGCTTATTTCAAATGGATAAACTAATACCCTCTTTTTCAGTAGAGAATGCCATTTCATTCTTTAAAAAAAATATTCGTTCTTTTAAAACAGTGTCTGAAGATTTTTCACATATTTTAAAATCTGATGATTTAGAAAAATTCTCATTAGTTAAAAAAATTGGGGAAGCTTCTTTGGATGGCTCTGGAGATTTGTTGGTCTTTACCGCTAAATTTAATGGTGATTTATCCGAAAGAACTTCTAAGAAAATTCAATTTGAAATCGCTAAAAAAATTCTTAAAAATGATTTTAAGGATGGGGCAATTTTCATATTTTATGATAAAACCGGCAATTTTAGATTTTCCTTTATCAGAAGGAATTATGGGGATAAAGAAAACAAACATACCAATTGGAAGAGATACACCTATTTTGTTGATAAAGAAAAGACAAATAAAACCTTCAAAGACAGAATTGGTAATTGTACTTTTTCTTCATTAGATGAAATCCAAGAAGCTTTTAGTGTTGAGAAACTCAATAAGGAATTCTACCAAAATATTGCTAAAGCATTTTATAGCCTTATTGGTGGCAAAATTAAGATTAATTCCAAGGAAGAAGATTACAAGCTTACCCTCAAATTACCTTCTGTTTCAGATACTGATAAAAGTGTGCATCAGAAATTTGCAGTTCGTTTGGTTGGGCGTACAATATTTTGTTGGTTTTTAAAAAACAAAGTTTCTGCTAATGGGTTGCCTTTACTTCCTCAGGGATGGCTATCTTCTAAGGTGGTAGTAGAAGTAAATAATAATCAGCATAATTATTACCATGCAATTTTAGAGAAATTATTTTTTGAAGTCCTAAATAAAAGAATAGAAAATCGTCCTACTAATTTACCTTCAGGTCATGAAAATATTCCTTACTTAAATGGTGGGTTATTCGAAGCTGTTTACGATGACTTTTATGAAGTTGATAAAAATTCTGGCATTACAAAACACCTAAATACATTAATCATTCCTAATAAATGGTTTAGTGAGTTTTTTGAAGTTCTGGAAAGGTATAATTTTACAATTGACGAAAATACCATTAATGATAGTGAGGTAAGTATTGATCCAGAAATGCTGGGTACCATTTTCGAAAATCTATTGGCAGAGATAGACCCAGACACAGAAAAAAGTGCCCGTAAATCTACAGGCAGCTTCTATACTCCTCGTGAGATTGTAGATTACATGGTAGAACAATCTTTAATTCAATACCTTAAAACAAAAACCCAAATTGAAGATGAAGACAAACTGAAGTCTTTATTTGTGGATGATTCAGAATATACTTTTACAGTAAAGGAAACCGATGATATTCTCAAAGCTATAAGTGAGGTCAAAATCCTAGACCCTGCTTGTGGTTCAGGTGCATTCCCTATGGGAGCACTACATAAAATAGTAAAACTGTTACAGAAATTAGATAAAGGTGCGGTATGGTGGAAAGCTAAACAGAAAGAAAACGCAGCTAGAGTATTAGATTCTAAATATTTAAATGATTTTAATGAAAAAATTGATAATTCGAATAGTGATTATGCTCGTAAATTAGGGGTTATTCAACATTCTATTTATGGTGTAGATATTCAACCCATAGCTGCTGAAATTTCTAAATTAAGAAGTTTTTTATCGCTCATTATTGATGAAAATATAGATGATAACGCACCAAACCGTGGCATTGAACCACTTCCTAACTTAGAATTTAAGTTTGTAACAGCCAATACGTTAATTAGCTTAGATGAAGGAAAAAAAGGGGGTATGATGACTTTTGACTTTGGTGAAACTACAGAACTTCAAAATCAATTGCAACAATTAAGAAACACGTATTTACAAGCTAGTCCACAGGAAAAAGAAAATTTAAAACAACAATTTGAGCAACTACAAACCCAAATTTATAAAAACGAGCTAAAAGCAGGCGGGCAAAACAAACGTGCGCAACAATTAGCAGCATGGAAACCATTTAGCAACGAAAGCTCTTCTTGGTTTGACCCAGAATGGATGTTTGGTGTAGAAAAGTTTGACGTGGTGATTGGGAATCCGCCGTATGTTCAAATAAAACAAATTGATTCTGACAGTAAAAAAAGATTTACCAATAGTTTTAAATTCGCTACTGGTAGATTTAATCTTTTTTATTTATTTATTGAAATTACTAAAAAGTTTTCTAAAGAAAATTCAACAACTTCTTATATAGTGCCAGATAGATTATTATTAAATACACAATGTGCAGATATTCGAAAATACCTTTTGACAGAACAAAATATTAATGAAATTATTGCTTTTGGAGAATTAGTTTTTGAATCCGCCATAGTTGACTCAATAATAATAACTTACTCAAATACAAAAAGAAATAAAGATTTTATTAAAGCACTTACTAATTGTAGTATTGATTCATTGAAGAGTCTAAAAAGGAACGAAATTCCATATTCACACATAGAAAATTCTCCAAATAATCAATTGGATTTAAACTATAATTTAGAAATAAGTAATTTAGTCAATAAGATTAGAAAAAATTCTGAATTGTATGGTAATATATGTAATATAAAGGATGGTATAATTCAAAGTAAAATACCTGATTTGTTATTCCTAAAAGATAAAAAGGATGAATATTCAAAGAAAATATTATTTGGACGTGATATTGATTCTTATAAGATTAATTGGAATAACTCGTAGTGCATTATAAAAAGGTTATTCATAATACGAAAAAAAGTCGTATATT
>VFQM010001581.1_pt1 | contig 19512 bp, 20 predicted proteins | sample 3512391 | NCBI WGS metagenome assembly VFQM01 (sample SAMN10412369, study PRJNA504923) | tailings metagenome | isolation source: Replicate 1 from Balatoc abandoned mine | place: Philippines | reverse complement strand
GCTTCTGTTTCCTTGCGTAAACATTTATTGGAAAGTTGCAACCTGCACACCATTTTAGATATGCCAGCAGGAACGTTCTTGGGTGCAGGAGTAAAAACCGTTGTGTTGTTTTTTACCAAAGGTGAGCCGACCAAAAAGATTTGGTATTACCAATGTGTGCCGGGCAGAAGTTTGGGTAAAACTTCTCCGTTGAATGATGATGATTTAAAAGAATTTAAAGAACTGCAAAAGACCTTAGCAGATTCTGATAAATCTTGGACAGTAGATGTTTCAGCAATAAGCACAAGCAATTACGATTTGAGTGTAAAAAATCCAAACGGGAAAGTGGAGCAAACATTCCGTTCTATGGATGAGATATTGGCAGAAATGGAAGCATTGGACGAAGAAACAAGCGAAATTTTGAACGGAATAAAAGAGATGTTTTCATGAGCCAAGTAGAACTAACCACTTTAGGAAAATCGTGTGAGTTTTTCAATGGCAAAGCCCATGAAAAGAGCATTGACGAAAATGGTAAATACATTGTAGTCAATTCAAAATTCATTTCCCAAGATGGTAGAGTTGTAAAACGCACCAAAGAACAAATGTTTCCTTTATACAAAGGCGACATTGTAATGGTTATGAGTGATGTGCCAAACGGCAAAGCATTAGCCAAGTGTTTTATCATTGACCAAGACGATACCTATTCTTTGAACCAGCGTATTTGCTGCATACGCAGCAAAGAGTTTGACACCAAGTATTTGTATTACCAACTCAACCGACACGAACACTTTTTGGCTTTCAATAACGGAGAAAATCAAACCAACCTACGTAAAGACGATATTCTTGATTGCCCATTGATTAAGCCTTCAATGGAAGAACAGAAAAGAATGGTTGCAGAGTTAGATGTTATAAAGTCAAAAATGAATCAGGCGAAACAAAATGTAGAAAGAAACATTGAAAATAGTTTGGATATTTTTCAAAGTGAATTGAATAATTGCTTTACAAACAAAGAAGGCAGATGGAAGCAGACTACATTAGGAGAAGTTTGTCAATTTGTTCGTGGTCCTTTTGGCGGGAGTTTGAAGAAAAACATTTTCAAAACAGAAGGGTATGCAGTTTATGAACAACAACACGCAATCTATGACCAGTTTGATGAAATCAGATATTACATTGATGCAAAGAAATTTGAAGAAATGAAACGCTTTGAATTAAAAGCAGGAGATTTAATTATGAGTTGTTCAGGGACAATTGGTAAAGTAGCGATTGTTCCAGAAGGTATTCCAAAAGGTATAATTAATCAGGCGTTATTAAAACTGACTCCCAAGGACGTATTGAATGTTTCCTTTCTAAAATATTATATGGAGAGTTTAACTTTTAAAATAGAAATAGCTAAAAACTCACAAGGTGCAGCAATAAAAAATGTGGCAAGTGTTGCTATCTTAAAATTGATTCAGGTTCCATTGCCAACTATAGATGAACAAAATCAAATTGTTGAAAAACTTACCAAATTACTTATTGAAGTAAAGAAGTTAGAAAGTAACTACACAAACAAACTTTACTTCATTGATGAGTTTAACTCTGGAATTTTTAAAAAGGCCTTTGAAAACGAATTAATAGAAGCGGAATAATGATTACCAAAGTTACATTGAATGGCGTAGCCAGTTACAAGAAACCTGCTGTCTTAGAAACAGACATGAAGGTAAATCTTGTTTATGGCTTAAATGGAACTGGTAAAAGCACATTTTCTGATTTTCTGTACAAACAAGCCGACCAGAATTTCAAAGCATGTTCAATTGAAGGGCTTAATCCTGATGAAGAAATTTTGGTTTACAATCAAACATTCATTCAAGATAACTTTTATCAGCCCGAAAGTTTAAAGGGCATTTTCACTTTGTCAAAAGAGAACAAAGAAGCGGAAACCAAAATTTTAAATGCAGAAAAGGAAATCAAAAAACTTGATGCAGAAAAGATTCAGAAAACTGCGGACTTAAAAAAAGAAATTGACGCTATTTCCGAAAAGCACGATAAAGCCAAAGACAAAGTTTGGGAAATCAAGAAGAACTATACAGGTGGTGACAGAGTATTAGAATTTTGCTTAGAAGGTTACAGAAATGATGGCAACAAGCTATTGAGTTACATTGAAAGTTTAAAGAAGCCCGATAGTAAGCCAACAAAAACAACTGACAATATAAAGGAAGAAGTTCAGGCACTTTCAGGCGAAAATGCTCAAAAGTATAATACACTCGACCCTATTGTTTTTGATGTCGCTGATATTGAAACGGAGCTAATATTTAAGAAGCAGATTGTTGGTAATGAAAATAGCACGGTTTCAGGTTTAATAAACAAACTTGAAAATTCGGATTGGGTAAAAGATGGTTTAAAATACTTGCCATCCGAAATTGAAACAGAGAATGAAACCTGTCCTTTTTGTCAGGAGCAAACTATTTCAAGTCAATTGCTTCAAAATATCAAAGAATATTTTGATGAATCCTATGAAGCAGACCTATCAACACTAAAGGAATTTCGCAAGCAATACTCAGAAGCTATTCAGTTAATTCCTGATAAATCAACTTTTGAAAGCAATCCGAAGTTTGAAAACCACAAAAAGGACTTTGAAATCAAATACAACGCATTCACAAAGGTTGCAGCAGATAACTTAAAGCTAATTGACGATAAAATTAAAACGCCAAGCGTTCAAATCACTTTAAAAAGTTCAGTTGCTACTTTGAGTGAAATCAATGTAATAATTGAAAACATCAATAATCAAGTAAAAGAACACAACAAAAAAATAGACCAAAAGGAAATAGCTTTAAATGACCTTAAAACTGACTTTTGGAACATCATGCGTTGGGAATATGACCAAACTATAAGTTCTTTCATTTTTGACAAATCTCAATCAAAAAAAACAATAGATGGCTTAAATCATGCAATTGGTAAACTGGCTTCAGACATTCAGAAACAAAGAGAAATAATTGTAGAACAGCAAAAGCAGACCGTAAATATTGAAGAAGCAATTGCAAACATCAACAACGGACTTTTAGACCTTGGAATTCATGATTTCAAAATCAAGCAACATGCTGACAACCTTTACAAAATTGTTCGAGAGCAAAACGATAACAGAATTTTCCTTTCACTAAGTGAAGGCGAAAAAATGATAATTAGCTTTTTGTATTTCTTGGAACTGTGTCGTGGAAAAAAAGATGCAACAGAAGCAGCAAAGAAGAAAATTATCGTAATAGACGACCCGATTTCTAGCCTTTCGCATGTATATGTATTCAATGTTGGCAGACTGATTAAGAATGAGTTTTTTGGGAAAAAAGAAAAGAAGAACGGTGCAACTACTTGGAATTACAAGTATGAGCAAGTGTTTGTATTAACTCACAGTCTTTACTTCTTCTATGAGATTACAGAAACAAAACATGATGAAAGAAAAGACACTCAAAAACTATTCAGGCTGATAAAAAATGATACTGGCAGTTACTTTGAAAAACTAACTTACGAATCAATTAAAAATGACTATCAGGCATATTGGTATGTTATTAAAGACCAAAATCAGCATCCTGCATTAATTGCAAATTGCATGAGAAATATAATTGAGTATTTCTTCAACTTCATAGAAAACAAAGACCTGAATAATTTCTTCAATCAACCTACTATGCAAGAAATTCGCTATCAGGCTTTTTATAGATACATCAATAGGGAATCTCATTCCTTAGGACAGAATATTTTTGATTTTAAAGAGTTCAACTACCAAGACTTTAAAGATGCATTTGCAGAACTATTCAAAGTCGCAGGTTACGAAGAACATTACAAGAAAATGATTGCATGAACGAAACCGAAACAAGAGCAGAATATATAGACCCTGCATTAAAGGCAGCAGGTTGGGGCGTTGTGGAAGGCAGTCGCATTCGCATGGAGTTTCCCATCAATAAAGGTCGTTTAATCGGGCATGGTCAGCGTAGCAAACCCGACAAGGCAGATTATGTATTGCAATATAAAAACAGAAATCTTGCAGTAATTGAAGCCAAAGCAAGAGATAAATACTATACCGAAGGCGTAGGACAAGCCAAAGATTATGCAGGTAAATTGCAAGTTCGGTTTACTTACAGCACTAATGGTTTACAAATTTACCGCATAGACATGGAAGCAGGTCAGGAAGGCGATGTAACTTCCTATCCTACTCCAGACGAATTGTGGGAAATGACTTTTGGTGAACAAAACAAACTTCAACCACTTTCAGCCGTTTGGCGTGACAAATTACTCTCTGTTCCATTTGAAGACCGTGGCGGAACATGGCAACCACGCTACTATAAGGAAAACGCCATTGCCAAAGTTTTAGAAGCCGTTGCCAACGACCAACAACGCATTTTATTAACCCTTGCCACAGGAACAGGAAAAACAGCCATTGCTTTTCAAATTTCATGGAAACTGTTTCAAGCAAAATGGAACATCAACAAAGACGGACAACGAAACCCTAGAATTTTATTCTTAGCCGACAGAAATATTTTGGCTGACCAAGCATTCAATGCTTTTTCAGTTTTTGAAGAAGATGCTTTGGTTCGTATCAATCCAAGCGACATCAAGAAAAAAGGCAGAGTTCCGAAAAACGGAAGTGTGTTTTTTACCATTTTCCAAACCTTTATGAGTGGGCCAAATGATACGCCCTACTTTGGAGAATACCCAAAAGACTTTTTTGATTTCATCATTATTGACGAGTGTCACCGTGGCGGAGCCAATGACGAAAGCAGTTGGCGAGCCATTATGGAATATTTTAGTCCAGCCGTTCAGTTAGGTTTAACAGCCACTCCAAAACGAACCATAAACGCAGATACTTATAATTATTTTGGTGAGCCAGTTTACGTGTATTCACTAAAAGAAGGAATCAATGACGGTTTCTTAACGCCTTTCAAAGTCAAACAAATTGATACGACTATTGACGAGTATTTATTCACTTCGGATGATACCGTTTTAGAAGGTGAAATTGAAGAAGGCAAACGCTACACCGAAGCGGAAATGAACCGCATTATTGAGATTAAAGAACGAGAAGAATATCGGGTAAGGATTTTTATGAGCCTGATAAATCAAAATGAAAAGACTTTGGTTTTTTGTGCTACTCAATTACACGCTTTAGCCATTCGAGATTTAATCAATCAATATGTAGAAACTAAAAATCCGAACTATTGTCACCGAGTAACAGCACATGACGGAAAATTAGGTGAACAACGTTTGAGAGATTTTCAGGACAACGAAAAAAGCATTCCAACCATTCTGACAACTTCGCAAAAGTTAAGCACGGGTGTTGATGCTCCCGAAGTAAGAAACATTGTTTTACTTCGTCCTGTAAACTCCATTATTGAGTTCAAGCAAATCATTGGACGTGGAACTCGTTTGTTTGACGGCAAAGATTATTTCACTATTTACGACTTTGTAAAAGCACACTATCATTTCAGTGACCCTGAATGGGACGGAGAACCCGAAGAACCTGAAACACCGACACCAAGGCCACAGCCATGTGATGTTTGCGGGCATCGTCCTTGCATTTGTGCACAAGAACCACCGCCAGAACCTTGTCCTGTTTGTGGCTACTCTTATTGCCGTTGCGACAAACCACCAAGACGAATGGTAAAAGTGAAATTGGCAGACGGTAAAGTGCGACAATTTCAGCACATGATTAGCACTTCATTTTATAGTCCAGACGGCAGACCAATTTCAGCAGAAGAATTTTTACGTTCCTTATTCGGAGCATTGCCCGAACTTTTCAAAAGTGAAGATGAATTAAGAAACATTTGGAGCAAACCCGACACAAGAAAAAAGCTATTGGAAGAGCTAACTGAAAAAGGATTTGCCAAACAACAGTTGACAGAGTTTCAAAAAATACTAAACGCTGAAAACAGTGACCTGTATGATGTTTTGGCTTATATCGCTTTCAATTCAGACATATTAGAACGAACAGACAGAGCAGACAGAGCAAAAATTCACTTGAACAACTATGACTCCAAACAGCAAGAGTTTTTAAACTTTGTTTTGAGACAGTATGTAAAACAAGGAGTTGATGAATTAGACGACACCAAAATTAGTGACTTACTTATTTTAAAATATAATGCAATTGGTGATGCAAAAAGAGAGCTTGGTAACATTCCTAGTATTCGAGAAATATTTATTGGATTTCAAAGCTATTTGTATGATAAAAGAGTTGCATTGTGAATTCATCAAATAAACGACAAAGCATGTGGCCACTTTTTTTTGGTGCTGGAGCTGCAGCACTTATTCTCAGAGCACTATTCGAAGATGAAACAAACTCCGGGAACGCGAAAAAAAAACGCATATTTATAAGCTTTGCTATTGAAGACAAAAAGTACAGAGACTTTTTGGTGGCGCAGGCCAAAAATGAGCGTTCTCCTTTCAACTTTGTAGATATGTCTGTAAAACAACCTTGGGATGAACAAGTTTGGAAAAAGAAGTGTCGAATAAAAATTAAGTCTTGTGACGGTATGATAGTTCTTTTGAGTAAAAATACATGGCACTCTAGTGGTGTAAGGTGGGAAATAAGATGTGCAGAACAAGAAGGTATAAAATTAACTGGTATGCATATAAAAAAGAAAGATCATGGAGCAATACCACCCGAATTAGATGGTAAAAAGATAATTACATGGTCTTGGCCAAATTTGACAAACTTTATAAAGAAAATTTAGAGTTATGAGTTTATACAGTAGCAGCTATCTAAGAGGTCTTGCATCAAATACGCAAAGAATATTTGAGCAAAAGATGTTTAGCGTTCGTAATGTTCCTGTAAGTACAGTATTTGACATTTTTTTATCCCACAGCTTTTTAGACAAATTAGAAGTTCAGGGACTTTATCAAGAATTAACAGATTTCGGATATTCTGTTTATGTAGATTGGATTGTTGATCCCCATTTAGATAGAGCTAATGTTACTAAAGAATCGGCAACTCTTGTTAGAGAAAGATTGAAAAATTCCAACACCCTTTTATTAGCTATTTCGACAAATGCCGCGATGTCCAAATGGATTCCGTGGGAACTAGGTTATGTTGATGGAAGGACAAACAAATGTGCCATAATACCGATTTCAAAAGATGTTACTCCTCCCAAATTTTTCAGAGGGTCAGAATATCTTATTCTTTATCCTTTTATTAAAAAATTACCCGAGAAAATATCTAAAGAAAATAAATTGTGGGTCATAGAAAGTGAATATTCGTATTCACAATTTGATTCATGGTTTAATACTGGGTTAATTACTGAGAAGAGAAACGTAAATATTTTTAGTTTATGAGAAAAGCTCTAGTAGTTGGAATTAACAATTATCCCAAAGCAGAACTTCGCGGGTGCATTAATGATGCAGTAGCTTTCGGTAATACATTAGAAACTAATGGTGATGGTTCACCAAATTTTGATGTTCGACTTCTTACGGATGTTACAAAAAAAGGTGAGTTAAAAGGTCATATAAAAGATTTATTCGTTGGTGAATGCGAAACTGCTTTATTCTACTTTTCAGGTCATGGTTTCTTCGATGAATCTGGCGGGGGCATTATAGTAACACCAGATTTTACCGAAAATGACGAGGGAATTTCAATGGATGATATTCTTCATATTGCTAATTTGTCTAAGGCTCAAAATAGAGTAATAATTTTAGACTGTTGTTATTCTGGATCATTTGGAAATCCAAAAATAACTGGTGGTAAAAATGCACAAATAGGTGAAGGAGTTTCAATTTTAACAGCAAGTAAACCTGATGAAGTTTCAGTTGAAATCAATGGTCATGGTGTTTTCACAAATTTGTTATTAGATGCAATGCAGGGTGGAGCAGCGGATCTAAGAGGCCACATTACCCCAGGAAGTATTTATTCATATATTGACCAAGCTCTCGGTCCTTGGGATCAAAGGCCGGTTTTCAAAACTAATATTACAAGGTTCACATCCTTGAGGACAGTTTATCCGCAAGTGTCACCAGAGATTTTAAGAAAACTAAATCAATTTTTTGCTTCCCCGGAAGAACATTTTCAGCTCAACCCATCATTTGAATTTACAAACAGTCCTATTGTAGAGCACAAATTTATTAAGCCATATTCAGATGAGATAAATGTAGCTATTTTTAAAGACTTACAAAAACTAGCAAGCGTGGGGCTTGTAGTGCCAGTTGACGAGCAGCATATGTATTTTGCTGCTATGCATTCGAAAAGTTGCAGGTTAACCGCCTTAGGGTATCATTATTGGAGACTTGTAAAAGACAAAAGAATTTAAGTGTTTAATCAAAAATTATGGCAGAGAAAAAAGTGGTATTCATAGCCTTTGCAATTGAAGATGAAAGACAAAGAGACTTCCTAAAGGGTCAATCTCTCAACACAAACTCTCCCTTCGAGTATATTGATATGTCAGTCAAAGAGCCTTATGATAGGGATTGGAAAGATAAAGTGCGCGTAAGAATTAAACGTTCTGAAGGTGTGATTGTGCTTGTAAGTAAAAACTCTCTTAAGTCAAGCGGACAAAAGTGGGAAATTCAATGTGCTAGAGAAGAAGGCAAAAAGTTAAGAGGTTTTTGGGCATATACTAACGATAGAACAGACTTAGAGGGAGTTTATACAAGAGCTTGGACATGGGATAATATTAAAGATTTTATTGATTCGCTTTAGTGGATTCTTTTTTGATTTTATCTTTATTAAATTAAGTCGTTCTAGAAGAATAATTATTTATTTGAGAAAGGTGTAGCAGATCAGTGTTAATCTATTTAGGATGGATTGCTACTTTTTGTTTTTTTAGAATCTCTTTTAATGCATCCTCATCTCTAATTTTTCCGCTCTTCCAATCGGTAAGAATTTTTTTGTCTTGGTCATTTAAGGTTGAAATACAAATATTTTGTAACAGATAAGAATTTCCCTTTCTGTTTAACGAATACTCAATGAAATTTATCGTTTCATTTATTAACTTGGATGCTGTTTTTAGATAATCACTATTAAAATGTAACTCTTCATTAGTTCTTGTATATGTGTGCACATAGTTACTTAACCTAGTCTTTAGTTCCATGGATTTTGAAAAATCAAATTCATTTCCTTCGCGACCAAATACTTCGCAGACAACTTTATAAAAAATTTGATACTTAAACTTTAGGGTTTTTATTTTATCATTAACTTTATTTATACCATTTTTTGGCCTAGCCTCATGAAAAATATGTTGTCGTTAATCTGGTAAAACAGAAGCTAAAATTAATTGGAACTCAACCATTTCTAAACAGTTCCTCAACTCAAGGCACGAATAGAGAATTTTGGAGGAATCTTTTTGCCGATTTGCCTTATTGTATAACTCTTTTGCATGTTTAATTATCCAACCTGGTTGGTGAATGCGCTTACTTGAGGTGTAAATCATTTTTTCCATTCTTGATTTCTATAAAATTTCTTTAAGTGATCCTGTTCCTTTCTTTTCTCTTCAATTTTAGGTTTTATCAAATACCTGGCAATAGCAAAAGTTACTTCCTCGCGTAGTGTAATAACTTTTAGTGCACCTTCTAAATTCTCTTTAATAAACTGAAAGAAGAATTCTTCTTCGCTTATTCCCCTTTCTACTTTCAGCAGCGCCTGCTTATAATGCTTCTCCCATTTACCGGATAGGTGAAAGGTTTTTGTTAAGTAATCGAAATACAAAGGGATATCTGTAACCTCAAATAACTTAAGATCCTCTGGTATGATACTTAAGCGTTTCATCCTGGTCGTCATGTTCCTTCCCATATTACAAAGTTGAAACCAGCTTGACTTTAAGTCAAATCCGGAAGAATGATTTATTGACAACTGATGTCGCAGGCCTTATTTAGCTGTAATAAAGCCAGTAAGAGCTCCTATTTTTACACCATGCCGCACCAAGTGTATTTACCCATAAAAGAAGTTAGGATTGAAATCTACGTAGAAGACCAATGTGTAAGGGGGTCTAAAAGCTTTTTTACCCTCCAGGAGCTTGCCAATTATTTAAAGGATCATCCTGACATTGCCAAAGCCCTCGGCCACGTACCAAAGCCTAAAAGCTAAATTTTACTATCTTCATAGGGTTAATCATGATGCACCATGTTAGCGCCAGATATATCATTGGAAGAATACACCCATTACCATGTCCATACCTGGGCACTGATGGGCTTTCGCTTTGTTATCTGCCAAACTGGTGCAGATTATTCCATTGTTAGCCCTTGTATTTTTGAAATCCCCCATGAACTATTGGCCAGGTGCTCCAACCAGTATATTATTCCTATCTCCGATGAGCAATGTTTTGAAATGGCAGAGGGAGTTGACGAATTCGCTTTTTACACTCAACCTATTGAACAAATCGTAACATGTGTGTCGATACAGAACAATTAACTAAGTCTGCGGATTATTATGGCGAGCATTATCTTACTCATGAACAAATGGAGCAAGAAAGAGCTGTCATTGAAGAATATCTTGAAATGAAAGCATATCATTCAAATGGGTATACCCACCCCTTGTTGCCAGTAATAACCGATGCAGAACCTCACCGTTTTCAAATGTTCAGGTGGGGGCTAATTCCGTTTTTTATAAAAACTGAAAAGGATGCTGCACTCATTAAAAAGAAATGCCTTAATGCTATGGGAGAAACCATTTGGGAGAGGGCGTCATTTAGAGAAGCGGCAAAGAGGAGACGATGCCTGATTTGTGTTGATGGTTTCTTTGAACATCACGGCTACCAGGATAAGAAGTTTCCCTTCTTTATAAGTCTGAAAAAAGATGAACCCATGACCTTTGCCGGCTTGTGGGAAAAATGGGAGAATAAGGAAACAGGGGAAGTAAAGCATACAACTACCATTGTTACCACTGTGGGTAATGAGATGATGTCCTTCATACATAATTCTAAAAGAACTGAAGAAGTGGGGCCAAGAATGCCTGTAATTCTGCCTAAAGAATTGATGTGGGATTGGTTAAAGCCGTACAATGATAAAGCAGATAAGGAATTACTGCAGGAGTTAATTAAGCCTTATGATGAGGATGAGATGCAAGCCTGGACGGTAAGACAACTCCTTGGTAAGAATGGTGTTGGTAATAAACCCTTGGCCAGAGAACCATTCACTTACGAAGAGTTGCCTTTTTAGTCTACAGTATATATTTACTTCTTCTTCTTTCTTTGAATATCAACCATTTCAATGAGGTTGGCAGGTTTCATCTTAAAGTATTCGGCTACCTTAAATATGATGGTGATGGAGGGCTGAAATAAGCCACGTTCGAGCCTGGAGATGTAAGCACGTTCAATATTACAATTGTCAGCCAATACCTGCTGACTGACTTTGCTGTCGGTTCTTAATTGCTTTAAAACCTTTCCGAAGGCCTGTTTTAGATTACTTTCCACTCGAAGCAATCTATCGGAGTGCTGGTTAAATCATTGGGCACTATATTGCTCAATATTGAAAGTTTGACTACTTTAATGCTATGGAACAGATGAATGACCTCAATCCGCCTCTTTTTCTTTCAGAGTCAGCCTTTCTTCAGCATAAGCATATTTTTTTGAGCGCGGCCAAAGCCAAGTTTCCTTCAGGGTATCAGATTTTTAAAAAATCCATTCAGGTAAAGTATAATGGAGATTCTGGAAACCATATGTTAGAGTTTTCAAGAAATGAGGTCTTTATTTTCCTCATGCACTTTACAAACCTGAGCTTCCCTGATCAACCGGCCGAGGTCACTAGTCAATTTTTGGAAAGAATCATAGAGTTCATTCATTCCGAAGAATAGAAGGATAATAGCATGAGTCATTTAGATGATGGATGGGAAAGACGCCAACGTAAAAGGGAGGATCAACAAACAGCACAAGGATGTGCTATGCTTTTTGTTTTCTTATTTCGTCAGAAATGGTTTTGGATTGTGGTAGTGATCCTGTTTTTTATCAGGTTTTGGAGTAGCATTTTTGATTTGTAGTTTAGCTTGTATAGCTATTAGTTGCTGTTAAAGTTCCTTCTTGACAAATCTCCTTTGGATTTGTTAATAATTAAAAACAAGCTAAGCTTTCTTGCTCTGCAATTTCTACAGCTCCACTAATTGAATACACTCCACATAATAGCGCTTGTTCAAGTTGAGCCAGGTATATATTTACCCGGTAGTTTATAAATTCAGGCTCAGTCATACCTTCAAGAATCTCTGCTTTTTTCTCGCAGTTAAGCTCAGTTAGCATAGAACTTAATCTAGCTCCAATTGGAGTAGCCCAGTTTGGGATATCAATTATGGATGCGTTCATAGTTTTAGCGTTTTCCAAGCAATGTAATAATAGCAGCATCAGAGTCTTCTAGTTTGGTCACCCTTTTCTTTAACCTGGCTGCGTAAACAAAAGAAATTAAAGTTTACACCAACTCTAAAAAGGTAAAGTTTCATACTTAATTCAAAATAAAAGAGCTTTCCCAAAATGCCACTTTTCTGCTTAAAACTATTGGTTAGGTAAGCCTGAATAAAAAAATCTGGTCAGGTTTTGAAAAGACTAAAATTTGGGCGATTTTAGAGAAATGGGCTCTGTTTCGTTAATTCTGACTCTCTGATATAATTATAACAGTCATTGCAGATATATAGATGTTATGCACAATGCCACGGGAGAAATACGGTGCTTCGAATATTGGCACATTTGCTTGCCCCACAATCCCGTGCAATACCAAAGCAAGCAAAAGAGCCAAAGCAGTCCGTTATATTTATTTGCCAAGACTCCTATAAAATCAAAGTTCCACAAATTAAAAGAACAATGAAGGGCATACTATTTTCTAAACTTGAAAAAATTAAAAAAGAAATTTCTAACTTAAATCAATTAGAAAAAGATAAAGCTAAGAAACTTTTGATATCAGCGGATGAAATAATCGATCAATTCAATAAAGGTAAAATAAAGCAGGATTCAGAACTTGACTTAAATGACAATGACTTAGCTAAGTTGAAAAAAGTTATTTCAGAAATATGGGGTTCAGCAACCGTGAATAATATAGAAGTTTGGCCAAAGGCTACCGTTACAGAAAGGGTTGGTTAGATTGATACGTCATATTACAATTTGGTGCCAACATCTGTTTAATAAATTCAAATTACCTAATAATGGATAAACTACAAGGAGGGACTATAAAGTGGTTTGACAACACAAAAGGCTTTGGCTTCGTGACTAAAATTGCGCAGCGAAAGGCTGACGCCTACGATATTTTTATTCACAAAAACAATTCCAAATCATCAAGACTAAATGAGTCCGATTTTGTTCTCTTTTATGAGAGAACGTCAGGAAAAGAAGTAGGGAAAACGGAGGCTTTTGATTTGATAAAATTATCTGATCATGAAAATATTGCAAACCAATTGGGACTATTTATTATTGCTCATGGCAATAAGATAATCCATGCACTAGCTGATATCTATCTTAATACTGATAATACTTCTTTAGAAGAGGAGCTAATATCTATTTGCAATAAACCTATTACCATCGATACGTTTCCTATGGTAAAAAACTGTGTATCGTTTGCTTTGAGGATACATCAACAGAATAAAAAGCAAAATTTCAAGAAGTTCTTTAATACAATCTTAAGCTATTCGGAAGGTGAAATTAAAACAAGGTTAATATTGTGGGGTTTTGAATTCTACAGAAATCAAGAAGATTTCGACCAGTACATTTATGATATTATACAATATTATAATAACGCTAGAGGTGATACCAAATCCTACATTATCAATCGTGTTTCGCTCCAATTAAGATTGAAGATATTTGGAATAGAGAGAATAGATAATGAGGAGACCTACAAAAAAGTAAAATCACTTCTACGAGAAGAAGATGGAGTTGACCGATATATAGAATTAATTGAATGTTCTATTGAAGTAACAGATGAATATAAGTTTAGTTTTTGGGTTGACGGATACACTGATAATCTCAATATTGATTACTTCACGAAGCTATTTTACGAAAACCCAGACTTAATAAGGAAAACCCATTTCACTAAGCTGAATGAAAATCAACGAAAAGAATTATATGCAAAAATCTATTTAGATCTTGAACAAAAAAAGCCATACAGTAATGAGCAGTTCATATTCTTCTACATAGATATAATAAGAAAGTTCGATAAAGAAAGACTAAGCGAGTATTGCGAAAAGCTTTTTAACATCTCATCTGACCATATCAAACTCTTGCTTTGGTTAAATGATTTATCTTCTTTTTTCAACCTTGAAATTTATAGACCCTTAGTAATTTTACTTTCAGAATCCAATCAAAAGAGATTCTTTAAAAAACTAATTCACTTAAAGAAACTAGGAGAAATCGATTTAACAGTTAATTTGTTGTCCGATCTTAAAGATTTGTTTATAAGCTACGAAGAAAGCGTAGATATTGGCGTACACGCTAAACTAGACTACTCAATCAGTGTATTAATTCAGGTAATAATAGATCTGGAAAATAAGGAACAGACTAAACCAGATAAGATCTATGATCTGTTGGCCAAACAGATTAAAAAACCAAATGAGATTATCAAAATAACTGGCTTTTTCGATAAGTGTGAGGGTAGATTAACTTCAACAAAAACAACCGAAAACAAGGCTGAGCAATTCAACGTATCTACCAACCGTGGCCCAATTCCTGACTTCATAGAGTACTGTGAGGGTCGACTAGCCGTAAACCAGGAAACCAAAACTATTGAGAAATGTGAATTGACCGGTCAACAGTTCTATTGGTGTCAAAATAGTAAGTGTTATTCTGACTGTAGAATAAGACACGAAGATTATTCTGACTACACCTTAACGGACATTCTTGAGATACTAGATGTTTCTTACAATACTGAGGATTACGAAATACTTCTTGGCTACCTAAACAAAATAAATAGATTCTTAGAGCATATGAATTGCAGGGAATGTGGTTATCTATTACGCCCATTAAATCAAGGCAATTATGCTTTTCATCGTGTTAATAGTTTTAAATGCCCCAATGAGAACTGTATTCATAATTCCGAAGCGATATATCTTACGCATTGTTTAAATGGACGTTGTCCACAAGTAGTTGACAGCAGAGATTCGGTAAAGTGTAAACCTGAAGGGTATAACCAAGACAGTTGTGGCTGGTATGTTTGTAACTTCTGCCATTCATGTTGCAGTGACAGAGCACTTGAAAACAGACAATACATTTATTCTGTGACGGGAAAACAATATAATTGCCATACAAAAGGACACTTAGATCTTGGAGAGATTTGCTGCTCAAAATGCGGTTCAAGATTAAATCAACTTAAATCATCAGAAGAAAAATACAATTCAATTTTAGAAGGATTGAAAAAATTAAGAGAGCAACAAAATCAGGTTATAATTAATTCAGGTCAACGCAATGATGAAAAATGGTGGTTTGTCTTAAGAGCACCATCTACCGATGATAAACTAAAGGTATTCAAGTCCAAACTTCTGTTATACAGATCGAATGGGTTTAATATTCCTGACTTAGATGAAACAAAAGACAGCTATTTAGTTGGAGAACCATATAATACACCTTCATTCAAATCGAGGGTTTTTAAATGTGGTGAATGTGATTTTGTTCTAGACTTATCAGAAGATCGCCTAAGATACAAAACCTTCAAAAGTTATCATAAAGGAATAGAGGTATAAGAAATACAAACAACGATCTCCTATAGCTGAATATATGAACTATAGCTTCCCAAGAACAATCAAGAAGTTTCATTACCTATAGAGCAAAAAAAATGATACGAGTATCCAAAATAAAATACCATCGTAGACAGTTAATTAAACATATCCTTAATAAGGGGAAAAAAAGAAATTACACCAGAAATATAGATTCAGAAAACAAGACTGATCCAAGTATTACTTTGGAGTTATCATATAGACATTATCTCCTTAAAAAGAGAATTGAGAGCTGAGAAAAATACCAGCTTGACCAATCAATAGTTTTCAACGCAGCACCAATACCAAAGCTTTGGCATCCGTGCTGCTAATGTCACAAGGGAATGCGGCACAGTGCATAACAACGGCTATGCATCATTGCTTTTATTTAATTATTTTTATAGGATAAAAGCAACGCTGCATAGCCAAGGTAGTGTCCAATTGCTAAAAAAAGATGATTTGGAATCAACAAGTACGACAAAAAGCTCAAAAACTCCTTGAAAGAAGAATTCAGTTGGGGACTGATATTCAATTCATGTTCCAGTCTGAATTGATTCAAAACGAACTTGCGCTAATTGGTCACTTCGATCCAAACTCAACTTTGTTTATAATGACAATAAATGAAGCCCTTCAAAGTAACAATTCTTCAATTGAGGAATTTGAAATTGCATTTGAGAGAAGGATAAAATTTCATAATGAAATCTGGAGCTATGACATTTATTTACCTCTGTATTTAGATTTTCCAAAGAGGAAAATAAAAGTTCACGACTTGGACATTGCCAAAATTCCATTCAGTAAAATTTATAACATTTTCTCGCAAGAAAATTTGATAATTGCCATCAGTCAAAGTGGAATAAGTGATTTTAGAACTAATAACCTACCAAGATATGCTTTAAAGTTTTCGGTTAGAGCTAATAATAAACTCGAGGCATGGGGTAAAGTGGATAGTCAATACAATCTACTCCGGGGGATAATCGATTATTCAATTCTTTACAATCAAATCAATTATACATTTGGGCGGGCATCAAGAACAAAAAATCACCACCCCCAATGGGGGCTAATCTATAATGTGGAGAGATCCACTTCGGAGTTTATAACTTTCCAAGTTGAAAGAGATCCTAGAGTTAAAAGTTTGAAATGGAGTAAAAAACAGCTTGAAGTGTTTGAAAAACTGTTAAGACAATTAAGAACAAAACCAGAGCAAGATAAATCAACTAATGTACTAGCTGACTGCTTAAGACTATATTCACAAGCAATGGAGTCTATTCACAACCACAATTGTTTCTTAAGTCTATGGCAACTAGCAGAATCATTGACACGTTCAGAAACTTCTGGTGGACAAACAAAGCACGTTATATCAAGACTTATCTGGCATCATTCAACAGTTAACACTGTAATTCATGGTTTGGATGTAACAGAAAGTCTTAACGAACTACCCAATAAAAGAAATGAAATTGTTCACAAGGGAATAGATAGAATCAAGAATTCAGACATAAATCTACTAAAGTCACTATGCGATTTAGGTATCGAATGGATTAGCAATACAGCAACTCAATTAAAGACTATGAATCACTTGGATGAATTTTATAGATTAAGGACATCACCACCTAAGGTTAGAAAAGCAATAATTGAGACAGTTAAAAGCCTGTGAACAATTGATCACCACAACAGTTATGCAGCTTTGTGCACCATTCTGAGGGGTCATTTAAACCGATAACCAATTTTAGGTTCTAATTTTTGCACAAAAAATATTATGCCAAAAAAGAATAAAGTCAACAAAACGTATAAAGGTATCATTTAAAACAGACTTACTGGAAATCAAACTGATTATTTATTCATAATGCAAAAATGGCTATCCCCTAGGATAGCCACTGGCTTGAATTGTAACACTGCCCGTCACGTTAATATTCCTGCCATAAAAATACTTATACATTGCAATCTTAATTTATTCATTAATAATTTTCCCTATTCATTGACTTTGAATTATTCCAACTTACGAAGAAGGTTAGTGGGTCGATTGGATCCTCTATTCCTAACTGTTTGCGAACCACTTCAACTGGTTTATTTTCCTCGCTGATGAAAGAAAAAGCAATTTTGGCAATTGACTCAGCGGTAATTGACTCTTTGGGTTTTGTTGAAATCTTTTTTTCTTTCATGAGCACTTCCCCAGGCTCTTTTTTCTTTTGTCCTACGGCTTGAATCTCCTGCTTACTTATGTTACTTCTGCCATCAAGAATCTCCTTTTTTGCATCTGGATTTTCTTTTCCGATTAACTCTACACCTGCAGCGAATTGTGCATCTCGTTTAATTGTTATTGGACTTATATTATATTCTTTGGCTAGGCGATCAGCAGTTTTTTCAACCGGCAACTTAGTATCATTTTGATCCAAAGTTAAATCAACCCTCTTTCCTTGTTGCTTTTCTTTTAAATATCGAAAGCCTCTGAAATAGCTTTGCTGCTCAGGGGTAAGGTTTCGCCTGCCTAACTGATTTTTAACCATCCAAATCCGGACTTCTTCATCATCAAGGAAATTTATTTTTTTTATGGGAAAGTCCAGGTTGTGTTTTTGGCAAATGGCGAATCTGTTATGCCCGTCTACTAACACAATACCTTGGTCGGTTGGCCATACAATAAGTGGATCTCGAACTCCCTCTTTTAGAATGTTTTCCTCCAGCTGGGTTATTTCTTCATCACTTAGTTTAGGAATGAGTTCTTTAAATTCTTCTCTGATTATGATATTCTTTTTAAGATCATCGTTTTCCAATGCTTGTGCCAGGTTCATGCCAGCCAGCAAGCTTTTCATATTTGTATTTTTCATCGTACTATTTCTTTAGCTAGGTTCATGTAATCTATTGCGCCATAACTGTCCGGACTATAGCTGAAAATATCTTTGCGATTAAGGCTAGCCTCAGCCAGGGATACGTTTTGTCTAATGTGCGATTCGAAAACTTTGTCCTGGAAATTATCTTTTAAAGATTGTATGATTTCCCTACTGAGCTTAGTGTGGTTCACTTGCACCACTACAATTCCAAGTACGGATATGTTGTGGTTGAGATTTTCTTTTATTGAGTTAATAAGGCTATAAACCGTTTTCAAGCCTTTCAAGGCTAAATACTGTGCCTGGATGGTTATGAGGACCTGCCCAGAGGCGATGAGTGCATTCTGAGTAAATATTCCAAGGTTTGGCGGACAATCTATTAGTATGTAATCGTAGTTGTTTTGAATTGATTCCAGCTTTTTCTTCATTAGCATATAGCTTCTGATGTTTGTGTAAAGGGAGGCTTCCACGGCTGATAATTCCAAAGAAGCAGGTACTAAATGAAAGGTTTCCTCAACTTTTTTAATAGGTAGATTTTCTGAAGTTTGATTAAATACTTCGGTAATTGTTTCGGGTTCATCCTCGACCCCAAGAGATTGGGATAGATTAGCCTGAGCATCTAAATCAACTAATAGTATTTTATACCCTAATAGATTAAGTGCTTTGCCTAAGTTCAAAGTTGTGGTGGTTTTGGCAGTGCCACCCTTATGATTAAGAATTGAGATTATTTTAGTCATATGCTGAAGGGTTAGTTTTAGTAGCTATAGTTATTGCCGCGTTTACGCTTGTTTTCTTCCTCATTGTCCTCAGGGTAGTATGCGTTCACACCTTTTACCACACTTAATACTGCCATCAATGGATTTTTATTTTTATAGATTGCCTCCTTAACCGTGGCTTTTTCTAGGCGTGTGCCGTTCTTAAGTGTATTACTTACAATCAAGTATTCTGCAGGGCTGCGCTGGTATTTGAAATATTGGTCGAAGGCTTTTTCGCACTCAATCTTAAATTGTAATCTGTTAAATCCAGATTTTATTATGCCTTTTGAAGATTGACGGTGGTTTGTCATTGGGCTTAGCTTCAACTTTTGGGTTTTATCCTTCCGGCTAATTATCAGGT
>VFQM010001580.1_pt1 | contig 19520 bp, 16 predicted proteins | sample 3512391 | NCBI WGS metagenome assembly VFQM01 (sample SAMN10412369, study PRJNA504923) | tailings metagenome | isolation source: Replicate 1 from Balatoc abandoned mine | place: Philippines | reverse complement strand
GCCACCGCGCCGTCCACCGCGCGCTGGCGGGCAAGCAGGGCCTCGCGCCCGAATACACCCGCGCCGAACGCTCGCCGACCTTCCGCGGCAACGGCTCGGTAACGGTCGCCGATGGGTTCTACCAGGAGCAGCTCGCCAGTGGTTTCCCCGACTGGCGGCTTGAGGTGAAAGGGCTGGTCGACAACCCCCTCGCCCTCACCCTTGCCGAGGTGCGCGCCCTGCCGCAGCGTACCCAGATCACCCGCCACGACTGCGTCGAAGGCTGGAGCGCGATCGGCGAATGGCAGGGCGTGCCGCTTGCCACGCTGCTCGATGCGGCCAAGGTCAGGCAGGGCGCCAACTTCATCGTCTTCCGCTGCGCCGACGTGCTGTACGGGCGCGACTATTACGAGAGCATCGACATGGTCGACGCCTACCACCCCCAGACCATCGTCGCGCACGCGCTCAATGGCGAGCCCCTGCCCGAAAAGAACGGTGCGCCCTTGCGGATGCGGATCGAACGGCAGCTGGGCTACAAGCAGGCCAAATACGTCAAGGCGATCGAAGCGGTCGCAAGCTTTGACGACATCGGACAGGGGCACGGCGGGTTCTGGGAGGATGTCGCGGGCTATCAATGGTATGCCGGGGTCTGAGCCTTAGAGCACGTTCCTTCGTCACGATCATGACCCATGCGCGCGGCCTGTGCGGTTCAGCGCAGGCCATGAACGGCTCAACCGCCAACCCGGTGATGATGGCGCATCCTTCGGCCATGGCCTCCCAAGCCACGATGATTTTGCGAAAGCTCGCCCCCCGGCTAAGCTGAACCACAAGCATCCCTGAAAGGAGCCCAATGAGCAAACCTCTCCTCGACCGTTTCCTTTCGCGCGGGGTCACGAAGGGGCGCCTCGGCATCGTCTTTGCCGATGGCAGCACCAGCACCTACGGCACGCCTGCGGAGGGCTTCCCTGAGATCGTGCTGCGCTTCACCGATGACCGGGTCGGACGCGACATCGTGCTCGATCCGAGGCTCGGCGCGGCGGAGGCCTTCATCGACGGGCGCTTGCTGATCGAAGAGGGCGACGTGATGGGGCTGGTGAGCCTGCTGCGTGCCAACAACCCTTGGGACAGAGGCGGCGACGTCGGCCCGCCATCGACCTTCAAGCGTCTGATAAACACAGCAAGTTTCGCCGCCGAGCAGATCAACAACCGGGTGGGTTCCAAGAAGAACGTCGCGCATCACTATGACATCGGCAACGATCTCTACGCGCTGATGCTCGATGCCGAACACTGGCAATACAGCTGCGCCTACTGGCCCGAGGGGGTCACCACGCTTTCAGGGGCGCAAGAGGCAAAGCTCAGGCACATCGCCAGAAAGCTGCACCTTTCGCCCGGGCAGGAGGTGCTCGACATCGGCTGCGGCTGGGGCGGGATGGCGATCCACCTCGCGCGGCACCACGATGTGAAGGTGACCGGCATCACCCTGTCCGAGGAACAGGCCGCCCTCGCCCGCGACCGGGTGCGCGCTGCAGGGGTGGCGGACCGGGTGACGATCCTGCTCGAGGACTACCGCGACACCGCCGCAAGCGGCCGCCGCTTCGACCGGATCGTGTCGGTCGGCATGTTCGAACACGTGGGCCGCGCGCAGTTCGATACCTTCTTCGCCTCCTGCGCGAAGATGCTGGCGGATGACGGTGTGATGCTGCTCCACACCATCGGCCGGCTCGGCGGACCGGGCACCACTGACGCCTTCACCCGCAAGTATATCTTCCCCGGCGGTTACATTCCTGCCCTGTCCGAGACGCTCGCGGCCTCGGAAAAAGTGCGCCTGATCGCCTCCGATGTCGAAACGCTGCGGCTCCATTACGCGAAGACGATCCGCCAGTGGTACGCCAACTGCATGACGCACCGCGACGCCATCATCGCGATGTATGACGAGCGGTTCTTCCGGATGTGGACCTTCTACCTCGCAGGCGCGGCGACGGTGTTCGAGAACGGGGGCATGGGCAACTACCAGATCCAGTATATCCGCAGCCGCCATGCCCTGCCGATCACGCGCGATTACCTGATCGGCTGATCACCGCATCGCGACGAGTTTCACCGCGCCGTGATCGTCGGTGTGATCGCCGTGGCGGTGGTGCAGCCGCCCGTCGTGGACGAAGTCGACATGGGTGCCATGCTGGACGCTCATGTGTTCCTCGCCGGAATGGCCGTGCAGGTGATCGTCGGTCATCACGCGGGTGGTCAGTTCCTCGGCTTCCGGATTGACGGTGCTGACTTCGAGAGCGTGCTCGTCGACATGACCGTCATGCGCGTGGTGGAGGTGGCCGTCGTGAAGGTAATCGACATGGCCCGCATGTTCGAGCGCCTGATGACCGCAGCCCTGCGCATGGCCATGGCCTTCGTGCCCGGCATGGAGCACCTCGTGGGCGGAAACAGGGGCAGCGAAAAGGGGAAGCGCGAAGGCGGCCAGATATAGGGAGCGTGTCATGTTATGCCCTCCAAGAGCGACGATCCCGGCACGGCCCTACGCTTTCCTGCCCGCCAAGTCACGCAGAAAAGTGACGATACATTAGGACATTAGCGTGAACGGCGCGCCGAGCCTCGAATGGCCGATTGCCGAAGGCCCCGCCCGCTGTTAGGGGCGCGCGCGCTGTCATTCCCAAGGATCACCCACCGTGCCCCAGCCCCAGAAAGTCGTCCTCGCCTATTCGGGCGGTCTCGATACCAGCGTCATCGCCAAGTGGCTGAGCGTGGAGCGCGGGCTGGAAGTCGTCACCTTCACCGCCGACCTTGGCCAGGGCGAAGAGATCGAGCCAGCTCGCGCCAAGGCCCGGGCGATGGGCATCCCTGACGATCACATCTTCATCGAGGACGTGCGCGAGGAATTCGTGCGCGATTTCGTCTTCCCGATGATGCGCGCCAATGCCCGCTATGAAGGCGATTACCTGCTCGGCACCTCGATCGCCCGGCCCTTGATCTCCAAGCGCCTTGTCGAGATCGCGCACCAGACCGGCGCCGATTTCATCGCCCACGGCGCGACCGGCAAGGGCAATGACCAGGTGCGCTTCGAGCTCTCGGCCTATGCGCTCGATCCCGACATCAAGGTGATCGCCCCGTGGCGCGAATGGGACCTGACCAGCCGCACCGCGCTGCTCGCCTGGGCCGAAGCGCACCAGATCCAGGTGCCCAAGGACAAGCGCGGCGACAGCCCGTTTTCGACCGACGCGAACCTCCTGCACACCTCGTCCGAAGGCAAGGTGCTCGAAGACCCGTGGGAGGAGACCCCCGACTACGTTTACTCGCGCACCGTAAACCCCGAGGATGCGCCCGATACGCCGGAATACATCACCGTCGATTTCGAGAAGGGTGACGGCGTCGCCCTGAACGGCGAGGCCATGTCGCCCGCCACTTTGCTCGCCGCGCTCAACGATCTCGGCCGCAAGCACGGCATCGGCCGGCTGGATCTGGTCGAGAACCGCTTCGTCGGCATGAAGAGCCGCGGGATGTACGAAACCCCGGGCGGCGAGATCTACGCCCGCGCGCATCGCGGGATCGAGCAGATCACGCTGGATCGCGGCGCGGCGCACCTCAAGGACGAGCTCATGCCGAAGTATGCCGAGCTTATCTACAACGGCTTCTGGTTTAGCCCCGAGCGCGAGATGCTGCAGGCCGCCATCGACCACAGCCAGGACAAGGTCACCGGCACGGTGCGCCTCAAGCTCTACAAGGGCCTGGCGAGCGTGGTCGGCCGCAAGTCGCCTTTTTCGCTCTATTCCGAGGCGCACGTCACCTTCGAAGACGATGCCGGGGCCTATGACCAGAAGGACGCCGAGGGGTTCATCAAGCTGAACGGCCTGCGCCTGCGCCTGCTGTCGCGCCGCAACCGGGACGCCTGATCCGCACGCAGTTGGGGCAAACCGAGTCGCCGCGCTCGCAACGGCCGCGTGGGTTCGTCAGCGTGACAATCCGGGGGCGGTTTCGTTCCTGCTTTTGGTCCGGCTCGCGACAAATACGACGAGCCGTTGACTTATCCACTCGTGTCCACAGGCCATATGGCCCGGAGTGGAAAACCAAGTCTGGCGGATGTTGCCAGAACGCCGATTCAGGCGCACTTTAAACCTGTCTTCGGGACAAGAAGCAACCGAAACTCAAAGCCGCAAGGCTCTGAAGATCGGTAAGTTTTTATCCCAAGGATGGCGGTGACATCTGTCCACGCGCCGATCTGGAGATGGCATGCAGGAGGCTTCGGCCAAAGGCAAGTCGGCTCAACTCAAGGATCGGAGCGACGCGGTGGCACCGGACAGGCCAAGAACCTGGCCGGATGGAAGTGCAGCGGAAACGGCGAAAGCCCCCAAGCCGCAGCCCTTGTAACCGGTAAAGGGACGAAAGCCTCGGCGGAAGCGACGGCGCGGCGCGAAAGACCGGAAGGCTCAGGCCCGAGGACGGACGCACAAGCCCGCAGGAGCGAAAGCCGGATGCCGGCGCGAGCGCCGGTGACAAATCTCTTGGCAGCCAGCCGCAAGGCAGGGCAGCGAGAGGCTAGACACCGGGCGCCAAGCATGGCCCCACGCGGAAGAAGCGGAAGGTTCGCCGGACGCATCGGACACGAGGGTCATCCACACGCCGGTGAGAGTGGGGTCGGCAGCAATGCCGGCCCCATTTGCTTTGCGCGGGCCCTCGCCGCAGTCTCCACGAACCGCCCTCAAGGACGCCGGCATCGCCGAGTCGAGCCGTTGAAACGCCGCTCACCGCTGCTGACGGCTGGCCGTGGCACCAACGGTTCGTCGCATTTGCGGCTCACCTCGTGCTCCAGTGGAACCTGAGGGACGATGAAATCCTAACCTGGTTTGCCATACCGCCAGCCCGGTCTGTATCGGGCCTGCCATGCGGACGGGAAATCGCATCGAGGGCCGGAACGCCCGAAGCTTCGTCAATCGGAGCGTGCAAGCCATTGCGGTCGCGGGCCTGCTTGGTCTCGCCCCGCTTGCGGCATCCTCGGCGGCTGCGCCCGATGCGACCACGGTCCGCGTCGACCCCGCCACCAGCGCCGCGGTGATCGAATTCGTCCCGATCCAGCCGACCACGGAAGTCACGGCTGCCATCCCCGCCGCTCCCGCTGCCTCGGACCCGCAGGAAACCACGCTCGGCCGGGGCAGCGCCTCCTATTATGCCGCAAGGTTCGACGGCCAGCGCACTGCCAGCGGCGAACGCTTCGACAATGACGACATGACCGCAGCCCACCGCACCCTGCCCTTCGGCAGCCTCGTCCGGGTCACCAATCCCGGCAATGGCCGCAGCGTCGTGGTGCGCATCAATGACCGCGGGCCCTTCACCCGTGGCCGCCTGATCGACGTCAGCCGCGCCGCCGCCGTCGAACTCGGCATGATCGCGCGCGGGCACGCCACGGTCGAACTCGCCCTGATCGAGGACTGAAGCTCCGGCCCTCACGGGGTGGGAGAATAGGCCGTCCCCAGCCTTGCCGTATCCACGCGGGTCTCGCGCGCGGACGTTTTCCGCAGCAGCGCGATCTCGTCCGGCTCTCCGCTGCCACGCGCGACCGTCCGGCCTGCCCTGTGCAAAGGCCCTTGCACCGGGGCACATCGCCGGTAGTCAGAGACACCGTCGACGGCGGTCGCAGGGGGGCTTGCGGCACACGGCGGGGCTGCTTGCAAGGGGAATGGCGCCATCACTCTCATCCTCATCATGGCCTATGTCGCGGCCCAGATCGCGCTTGCGGTATGGGCGGGACGCGGCGCCAGATCCGATGCCGACTACCTCGTCGCCGGCCGCTCGCTCGGGCCCTTCGCCGTGGGATTGAGCCTGTTCGCCACCTGGTTCGCCTCCGAAAGCCTGATCGCGACGTCCAGCGAGGTCGCGCGCGACGGCCTCGCGGGCGCCCGTGCCGAGCCCTTTGCCTATGCCATCGGCATCCTCGCGATTGCCGTCTTCTTCGCCTACCGGCTGCGGAGCGGCGGGTTCATCACCCTTGCCGATTTCCTGCGCGACCGGTTCGGCGCGGGCACCGAAAGCCTTGCCGCTGCCGTCATCGCCTTGTCGGCCACCACCTGGTCTGCGGCGCAACTCTTTGCTTTTGCGAGCATCATCTCGACCGCGTCAGGCCTCGCCTTCACCCCTGCGCTGATCGGCGCGACGCTCCTGGTGATGACATACACCCTGTTCGGAGGGCTCGCCGGCGATGTCATCACCGACATCGTCCAGGGCCTCATCATCATCGTCGCGATCCTTGTCCTGTTCGTGCTGATGGCCGACGCCGCGGGGGGCCTGCCCGCCATGTGGGCCGCCGCCCCGCCGACCGTGTGGAGCTTCACCGCGCCGGGCGAAACTTGGAGCCAACGCCTTGAATTGTGGCTCATTCCGATCATCGGCACGATGGTCAGCCAGGAGGCGCTGGCCCGCACATTGGGGGCCCGTTCGCCCGAGGTCGCGCGGCGGGGGGCCTTGCTGGGCGCCGCCATCTACCTTGCCGTCGGCCTCATCCCGGTGAGCTTCGGCCTGTTCGGCCCGCAGCTCGGGCTCCGGCTGGCCGAGGGCGAGGCCTATCTGCCCTCCCTTGCCGCCGCCCTGTTCCCCGGTTGGCTGATGATCATCTTCACCGGAGCGCTGGTCTCCGCGATCCTGTCCTCGGTCGATTCCGCCCTTCTCGCGGTCTCCGCCGTGGTCACGGAAAGCGGGTACAAGCGATTGAATCGCAACGCTTCTCCCCTCGCCCTCCTGCGCGCCGCGCGGATTGCAACCTGCGGCGCGGCGGCGGTTGCGGCGTGGCTCGCGCTGCAGGGGGAGAGCTTGCGCAACCTCGTGCTCGACGCGGGCGCGATCGCCGCGGTGCTGGCGGTGCCGATCGTCGCGGGGCTTGCCGGATGGCGGGCCGGACCGCGGGCGGCGGTGGGGGCGATCCTTGTCCAGATCGCGGTGCTCGGCGTGCTCGACTACGGCTTCGGGGTGCCCGGCGCGTTCCTGTGGATGCTGGCGAGCGGGATCCTCAGCTTCGCCGCCCTCGCCGCGTGGGAGCGCCGCAATCCCCGTGCAGAGGCACCCCTGGAGGGGGTCTAGCAGGGGTCTGGAGGGGGTCTGCGGGGGGTCTGGCGCGGGTCTGGCACGCGCAAAGACGCCCCTGCGACGAGGCGTTCTCCATAGCGATCAACGATTTAAGAGTTTTCGCGGGGTCTGTGCCACCGCATGTGCAGGCCGCCCCGGCCCGTCAGGGGGCGGCTATCGGCGCCAGCACAGGCGCGAGTGCGGCGCGCCCGGCGCCCTCCTCCTGCCCCGATACCCGCCCCGGCCACCGAGCCGGGGCCAGCGGGAGGGGAGAACGTCAGTCCCCCTCGCGCTTGATCCCCGCTTGCAGTCCGGGGCGGGTATCGCGGTCAGGCGTGGGCCAATCCCACCTCACCAGATCGGCAGGCGCCCATCCCCGCAGATCAGCCGCTCATTGGCGAGGGTGACGGCCCGGATCTCCTCGAGCGTCTGCGCCCCGTCCGCTGGCGGCGCAGCCTCAGCCCGGCCAAGCCCCCCACCGATCCGCCCCGCCGCCACATGCGCGAGCCACTCGCCGACAAAGGCGCGATCCCCCTCCGGATCATACGCCGCACCGCCCACGCGCGGACAATTGTCGTGACGGCGAGAGGGATAGAAGGACATGGCGCGCTCCTTGCGGCGAGAGAGACAATGGAGCGCCGCCCTGCCCTACCCCCGCACTCCGGAGGCCTGCCCGAGCCGACGCCGGAAGGCAGCGCGGGACGAGCGGGAGAGCGCGGCGGGCAAGCGCAAGGCTGACGCCTGCGCGGGAGGGTAGAAGGGGTGCGGGGGTGTAGGAAAGGATTTTATTGCGTCGATGGGATGGACCCCGAACAGCACTACAAGGGCCGACGCAGCGAACTGCATCGGCCCGGAGTTAACTGAATATCAAGTCTATTTTGCATGTAGTCGGCGCATACTCTGGCAACCTTCCTCACCGCTATCGACGGCTGGGCAGTCCGCTCGCCCAGCGCAGCATATCAGCCAGAATAGGGTAGATATCGTTATGCTTCGATCCGAACCTGAAGTATGAGCCCTGGATTGAGCCCACGTCACGATTTACTCCGTCGACTTCTTCAGGAAGATATCCGATCAAGGTGTCCAGACCAAGCTCGAGCCTCTCATGCTCAGACAGGTTGTAGTAATTCCACATCGGATTAGAGTGGCTAAAGTCAATCTCTGAAAGATTCTGTAGGAATGAATCAAAGAGTGTCTCTGCATCATCTGGCTTCCTATTGCTGAAGTTCAGATCATACGCGATTTTGGCAATCGCTTTCAGAACAACAGGCTGTGCAGAAACCGTCTTTTCCTTAGCTCTGCTATCTCCGAAGCTCGGAATCTCCGCGATCCTCTGCCACAGCTCCTGGATAACCCTTTCGCGCGGTTCGATCACTGCTGGAGTAGCTCCAGAAATGTTTCCTTTGTTGAGAAAGGCAATCGCGTTCACCGCAACAACATCCTTGAGAAGAAGCGCGCCGGTATCTTCCGACCAATCCTTTGCTTCGACTTCAGTAATGCTGATTCCCAAATCTCCAACAAGCTTATTTTTGATGAAATGCGTGATCGGATTAGAGCCATCAAACTGAAACGCCAGTGACGCATCAACTTTCTTGCCAAGACGGTTAAGGTCGTGAAACAGTTGCCTCTCTTGATCGATGTTCAACCCCAAGTGGACCTCGACCGTCAGCGTTGCATATGACCGCGCTGCTTCATAAGTTTCGTTCCAAACTAGCATCTCGCTTTCGGTCACAGCTTGCCCCTTGTTGGGGAAGAGAACAGCACCCTTGCTCGGGTATCGTCCAGTCTGTCGCACGGTTTCGAGGAACTCCATGCAAAGGTCCGCGGCATATCGACGATGTTGGCCGTCGATGACCCAAAGCGTGTGCCTTTCGGCGAGGAAAACTTTGAATGCAGCCGTTTCGCCTTGAAACTCCATTCGAATACCACGGATATCACTCCCGGATTCAGAGATTCCCCGAATGTTGCAGACTAGGGGCTGCAGCGAGAAATACGGTTGCTCCCCCAAAAACTTCAGGAGCTCATCAAAGGTCTGAGGCACTGGCTTGCCGTTGGCCGTACGGCGCAGCTTCGCTGCTGAAATGAGCCCCTTCAACATGTAACCAGCCAACTTCTTCGCATGCCCTTCGTCCAGCTTTCGCTGAGCAACAGGCCCTTGGTCGCGGTCATTTGCGACATCCGAGATGTCTTTGAACTGTCTGAAGGGAACTGACATCGTGAAAACACGATGCCCCAGATTGTGACCAATAAAGACCTTATAGGGTTTCTCGTTCACATCCCCCGCATCGGCAAGCGCATCAAGGGTGTCGAGCCCCATCAGGCTGTCAGCAGCGACGATCGGGGTTGGCATATCGCCGTTCTTAGGGTACATCATTTTTCTCCTTCATTCGAGTTCACCTGACAGGTTCAGATTTCCAGGTCAGACCCCAGGTGCCGTTTGAAAATATCCCAGGGGACTTTTCTGTCAAGAGAAAAGTATCCTGGGATATATTTTTCTTGGTTCGAAGGAAACTTTCTTGAGTTTTCGCTCTGTCGGTCTGATCGCGAGCGTGGCCTTCAAGAGCCTTACTGAAGACGAATTTCGCGGCGCAGGCTTCGTGGTCAAGGCCGCCGCCCATCGACCAGTTTTTCCAGGTTCCGTTTGGGGCAGACTTGTTCCCGGGGCAGATGTTCATCTGCGGAACGAGGTACTTGCGGTTAAAGCTCCGCGGCTCCTTCACCACCTGCTCCGGCCCCGGCCTTCGTCGGGGCAGGCTCGTTCCCGAGTCAGCGCTGCAACAGCGGCGCTAGGTATTGGCCGGTAAAACTGCGCTCCACTTTGACGACATCCTCGGGAACGCCAACCGCGACAATCTCCCCCCCGCGCACACCGCCCTCCGGCCCCAGATCAATGATCCAGTCCGCCGTCTTGATCACATCAAGATTGTGCTCGATGACGACAACCGAATTGCCGCCCTCCACCAGCCGGTGCAGCACTTCGAGGAGCTTGCGCACGTCCTCGAAGTGGAGGCCGGTGGTGGGCTCGTCCAGAATATACAGCGTCTGCCCGGTCGAGCGGCGGGCGAGTTCCTTGGCGAGCTTCACCCGCTGGGCCTCGCCGCCGGACAGGGTCGTCGCCTGCTGGCCGACCTTCACGTAGCCCAACCCTACCTCATTCAACATTCGCATTTTTTCGCGAATGGGGGGGACGGCCTTGAAGAATTCTTCCGCATCCTCGATCGTCATGTCGAGCACGTCGGCGATGGAGTGGCCCTTGAACTTCACCTCCAGCGTCTCGCGGTTGTAGCGTTTGCCGTGGCACTGCTCGCAGGTGACGTAGACGTCGGGGAGGAAGTGCATCTCGATCTTGATGAGGCCGTCGCCCTGGCACTTCTCGCAGCGGCCGCCCTTGACGTTGAAGGAGAAGCGCCCGGGCTTGTAGCCGCGCGCGAGGCTCTCCGGCAGGCCGGCGAACCAGTCGCGGATCTGGGTGAAGGCGCCGGTGTAGGTGGCGGGGTTGGAGCGCGGGGTGCGGCCGATGGGGGACTGGTCGATCTCGATGACCTTGTCGCAATATTCGAGCCCGGTGATGGCGTCGTGCGCCCCGGCGATCACCCGCGCGCCGTTGAGGACGCGGGAGGCTCCGGCCTGAAGCGTGTCGATGGTGAGCGAGGATTTGCCGCTCCCGCTGACGCCGGTGATGCAGGTAAAGGTGCCGAGCGGGATTTTCGCGGTGACGCCCTTGAGGTTGTTGGCGCGGGCGTTCTTCACGACGATGTGGTGCCCGTTGCCCTTGCGGCGCTTGGCCGGCACGTCGATGCGGCGCTTGCCGGTGAGGTAATCGGCGGTGAGCGATCCCTTGGCCTTGAGGATCTGCTTGAGGGTGCCCTGCGCGACGATCTCGCCGCCATGGACGCCCGCGCCCGGGCCGAGGTCGACGATGTGGTCGGCGGCGCGGATGGCGTCCTCGTCATGTTCGACGACGATCACGGTGTTGCCGAGATCGCGCAGGCGCTTGAGGGTTTCGAGCAGGCGGTCATTGTCGCGCTGGTGGAGGCCGATGCTGGGCTCGTCGAGCACGTAGAGCACGCCGCTGAGCCCGCTGCCGATCTGGCTGGCAAGGCGGATGCGCTGGCTCTCGCCCCCCGACAGGGTGCCGGAGGTGCGATCGAGGTTGAGGTAGTCGAGCCCGACATTGTCGAGGAAGCCGAGCCGCTCGTTGATTTCCTTGAGGATGGCCTTGGCGATCTGGCTTTGTTGCGGGGTGAGCTGGGCGTCCAGCCCGAGGAACCACGCCTTGGCGTCCGCCACGCTCATCTGCACCGGGGTGGCGATGTCGGTCGGCCCGTCGGCGCCGGGGATCTTCACCGAGAGCGCCTTCTCGTTGAGGCGCTTGCCGCCGCAGGTCTCGCAAGCCTGCGCGGTCTGGTACTTCTCCAGCTCCTCGCGCATCCAGGCGCTTTCGGTCTGCATCATGCGGCGGTTGAGGTTGCCGATCACGCCCTCGAAGGGCTTGTGGACGGTGTATTCGCGCCGCCCGTCCTTGAAGGTCAGCGGCACCGGCATGCCGCCCGTGCCGTGGAGGATGATGAGCTTCTGTTCGGGCGCGAGGTCCTTCCACGGTGTGGTGAGGTCAAAGCCGTAGGCCTTGGCGAGGCTGGCGAGCACCTGCATGTAATAGGGCGACGGCGGGTTGGACTTGGCCCAGGGCACCACCGCGCCCTGCTTCAGGGAGAGCGCCTCGTTCGGCACCACCAGCTGCGGGTCGAACAGCATCTTCTCGCCGATCCCGTCGCACGCCGGGCAGGCGCCTTGCGGGGCGTTGAAGGAGAACAGGCGCGGCTCGATCTCCTCGATGGTGAAGCCGCTCACCGGACAGGCGAATTTCTCGGAGAAGACGATGCGGTTGGGCGGGAGGCCTGCGCCTTTCATTGCGCCGCCCTTGCCTTCATCCTCGCGGCCCGGCACCACGCCATCGGCGAGGTCCACATAGGCCAGCCCCTCGGCGAGCTTCAGCGCCTGTTCGAAGCTGTCGGCCAGCCGCGTCTCGATGCCTTCGCGAACGGCGATGCGGTCGACCACCACCTCGATGTCGTGCTTGAACTTCTTGTCGAGCGCGGGGGCCTCCTCGATCGGGTAGATCTCCCCGTCGATCCGTACGCGGGTGAAGCCCTGCCGCTGCCATTCGGCGATTTCCTTGCGGTATTCGCCCTTGCGCCCGCGCACCACGGGGGCGAGCAGGTAGGCGCGCGTGCCTTCGGGCAGTGCCATTACACGGTCGACCATCTGGCTCACGGTCTGGGCACTGATCGGCTCACCGGTCGCAGGGCTGTAAGGCGTGCCCACCCGCGCCCATAGCAGGCGCATGTAGTCGTAGATCTCGGTCACCGTCGCCACGGTCGAGCGCGGGTTGCGGCTGGTGGTCTTCTGCTCGATCGAGATCGCCGGCGAGAGCCCGTCGATATGCTCGACATCGGGCTTCTGCATCATCTCGAGGAACTGGCGCGCATAGGCGCTCAGCGACTCCACATAGCGCCGCTGCCCCTCGGCATAGATCGTGTCGAACGCGAGGCTGGACTTGCCCGATCCGGAAAGCCCGGTGACCACGATCAGCGCATCACGCGGCAGGTCGATGTCGATGCCCTTGAGGTTGTGCTCGCGCGCACCGCGCACGCTGATGGTGGTAAGGCTCATGGGCGTGTCTGTTCCGGAAATGTTCGGGTTGGTCAAGAGAGGGGTCAAGCGAGCGCAGGAGGGCGTGGCGGCGCTCGCTCCCAGATGGAGATCGGCGTGCCGGGATGCAACGGGCGATGGCGGGTTTGGTGCCCACAGCCGCGCGCAAGAAGGGCCAGTGTCGACGCAGCCCGCCATGGGCGCCGCGCCGGGCTTCCGGCCGACCCGATCCGGCATCAGGCCCCTGCCCCCCGGCACCTGCCAAATGCATTCTCGACGCCGGCAAGCGGGAATCACTCCGCAAACGAACGGGATTCGCGCGGCCCTGCCGGTCCCTTCGCAAGCCGCCTTTCACACTGGAATCAGGCGCGAATCCGGCAAAAATGGGTGCTCTACAGAAAATCTGTAGTCGTCAGCCGACCACCGTTGCGCCACAGGAAGGGCAGCGCTGCGGTGCGCGGCCGGGTCCTTTCTCAGGGTCGCAACCTGGCCGCTGCGGCAGTCGTACGAAACGGGCCCTGGAGGGAGGAAAGCCATGTCTGCGCATCCTCCTTCCACTCCCGGGCTGGCCGCTGTCCCGGCCTAATCGCCCGTCACAAGGCCCATCCGCCCCGGCGCTCCCAGCCATTGCGCCGCCACTCCCCAGGTCTGCGCGATCACCTCCGGCTGGAGAGCGTCCCGGGGCGGACCCTCGGCGACAAGGCGGCCGTCCTTCAGCACCAGCACGCGGTCGGCGTGGTTCATCGCCAAGGCCAGATCGTGCAGCACCACCACCACCCCCTGCCCCGCCGCGGCGCAGGTCTTGAGATGCGCGATCAAAGCGAGCTGATGCGCAAGGTCGAGCGCGGCGAGCGGTTCGTCCGCGAGGATCCAGCGCGGGGTGCCCGCCAGCACCCGGGCGAGCAGCACCCGCGCGCGTTCTCCGCCCGATAGGCGGCTGACAGGGCGATGGCGCAGGGCCTCCAGATCGAGCGCGGACAGCGCTGCCGCGATGTCTGCCGTTCCCCGGTCACGCCACGGCAGGCGACCGAGCGCAACCAGTGCCTCGACCGCGACGTCCCACGCGATGTCGGGGCTTTGCGGCAGATAGCCGATCGCCTTGGCACGCTCGCGCGGCGCGAGCGCAGCGAGAGGCGCCCCCTCCAGCGTGACGTGCCCCGCCAGCGGCGCCAGCAGCCCCGCCAGACCCAGCAGCAGCGAGGATTTGCCCGCCCCGTTGGGCCCGACGATGGCGGTGATCGCGCCGGGGCGGAGCGCGACCGAAAGGCCCTCGATGACCGTCCGTCCCCCCCGTGCGAGGACGAGCTTCTCTGCCGCGAGGCTGGCGTCTGGCGTCACAGGCGCCCCCGTCGCATTCGCAGCAGCAGCCAGCCGAAGAACGGCGCGCCGATCAGCGAAAGCGCGATGCCGAGCCGCAATTCAGTGACCAGCGGGAGGACCCTGACCGCGCTGTCGGCCGCCAGCACCAGACAGGCCCCGGCCAGCGCGCTCGGCAGGATCAGGCTCGATGGCAGCCGGTCGGTCAGCGGGCGGACCAGATGGGGGACGACGAGGCCGACGAAGCCGATGATCCCCGCCACCGCCACGCCCGCGCCGACCGTAAGGCCGACCCCAGCGACCAGCAGCCCCAGCAGCCGGGCGGGCGCAACGCCGAGCGAGCGTGCCGCCTCCTCGCCCAAGGTCAGCGCATCGAGGCTCTTGGCAGCCAGCGCCAGCACGCCGATCCCCGTCAGCGTCAGCGGGGCGGCAATCGCGACCTCGCGCCATGATCGGTCGGTGAGCGCGCCGTTGAGCCACAGCACGATCTCCGAAAGGGCGAAGGGATTGGGGGCGAGCGTGATGGCGAGCGCGGTCAGGGCGCCCGCAAGGCTTGCGAGCATCAGCCCGGCGAGCGTGAACAGCGCGATCCCCCCGCCCGCGCCGCCCGCCGCGTCGTTCGAAGTGCGCCCGGCGATCAGCGCAAGGCCCGCCATGCCGAGGCCGGCTCCGGCCAGCGCCATCGCGGGCAGGCTCCACGCGGCCACGGCAGGGGGGAGCAGCGGGGCCGCCCAGAAACTCGCCACCGCGCCCAATGCCGCCATCGGCGCAATGCCGAACAGACCCGGGTCGGCGAGCGGGTTGCGCAGATAGCCCTGCATCCCCGCTCCTGCCGCGCCCAGCCCTGCCCCGATCACCACCGCCAGCACGGCGCGGGGCAGGCGCAGCTCGGCGAGGATCAGCGCGGCGTTGGCGGTGTCATCTCCCCACGGCGCGATCCACACCCGCCCCGCCAGCAGCGAGAGCGGCAGCAGCACCGCGAGCAGCGCGGCGAAGACGAGGCTTGCGCGGGTCACGGCAGGCGCTCCACCTCAGCGCGGATCGCGGCGAGGCGCGCGCGGGCCTTGGGGATGGTCGGGCCGCCGCAATAGATGAGCGAGGGGTCGAAGGCGGCGACATGCATCGTCTTCGCCCGCCCGCGCAGCACCGGATGGCGCTGCCCTGCCGCGTCGCCCGCCACCAGCAGCACCTGCGGCGGATCGGCCAGCAGGCTTTCGAGGCTCACCCGGTCGGCCTGCCCGAGCCCGCGGCGCGCCGCGTGACTGGCGAACCCCGCCTCGTGCAGCAGTTCGGCGACCAGCGTCGCCTCGCCCGCAACGATCTCGCCCGGTTGCCAGAGCAGCGCGTCGATCGGTGCGCCTGACCGCGGCTTCGGCGGTGTAACGATGCGTGCGGCGAGCGCCTCGCCCGCATCGGCGTGCCCCACCAGCCGGGCGACCTCGCGCACCTGCGCGGCGCTTTCGGCGAGGCTGGTGGGGCTCCCGAAGGTCGCCACGCGCAGACCGGCGCTCTCGAGCGCGGCGCGGGTCGGCTGGGGGAGGTAGATCGAGGCGAGCACGAGGTCGGGCGCGCGCGCGATCACCTCCTCGGCAGTGCCGCCGGTGACGCCGTATCGCGCGGCAGTGGCGGCAGGGATCGAGCTCGATCCGGGATCGCGGCTGTAATGGGACAGGGCCAGCACCTGCTGCGGCCCCGCGATCTCGACGAGGATCGCATCGAGGCAGGGGTTGAGGCTGACGATGGTCGGCTGCGCAGGGTCGCGCTCGGGTGCGGAGGCGGCAGGGGCGCAGGCGGCAAGGCCAGGCACAAGCCCCGCCAGCAGCACCGCGCCGCACCGGCTCTTCAGCCCCCTCGTGATGCGATCCCGCGTCATATCCCGTGAGGCCGGCGATAGGCTCGCAGGGGCACACAAGCAACGGGTTAAGACGTGTCCCCCAGCCGTCCTGAAACGGGACGCGGGGGTGCGCCGCGCTCGCCCGGGCCTGTGCCCGCGCGTAAGCCGGGGGCCGATCATGGCCCGAGCGCGCACCCTCTTCGTCGACACCTCCGGCACCACGGCGCCCCGCGCCCGGCGCCGCTGGGCGCTGCCGGTGGGCCCTTGGCGCAAGCGGTTCGCGGTGCTGCTCGCCGCGATCACCGTCCCCGCGATGGCCGCCCCCCAGTTCGTGGGCGGCGGCATGGGCACGCTGCCGGGCAATGCGGTCGAGAGCACCGCCGCGCTCGCCACCCGCCGGGCCGCCGCTGCCGCCCTCCCCTTCGAGCGGCCGGGCATGAGCTTTCCCGGCTCGGCCTTCTACTACATGGCCGACCCTGCCGGGAGCGCGCTGGTTGCCCTGCCGACCGACGATCCGCTGCAGGCGGGCGCCGCCGAAAGCGGGCGGGAGCTTGGCGCGCTGATTGATGTCGGCACGGCGGCGCGGCCCTTCTACTCCGTGGGCACCGGCATCACTCACCTGCGCGCCGCCGAATGCCTCGCGCAGGCCGTGTGGTACGAAGCGGCGAGCGAAAGCGAGGCGGGCCAGCGCGCCGTGGCGCAGGTCGTGCTCAACCGCGTCGCCCATCCGAGCTGGCCGTCGAGCGTGTGCGGCGTGGTCTACCAGGGCTCGGAACGGTCGACCGGGTGCCAGTTCACCTTCACCTGCGACGGCAGTCTGGCCCGTCGCCCCTCCGGCACCAGCTGGGCGCGGGCACAGCGCATCACCGCCGAGGCCCTGAGCGGGAGCGTCTACGCCCCCGTCGGCCTTGCGACCCATTACCATACGCTCTGGGTCCATCCTTATTGGGCGGGCACGCTCGACCATATCGGCACGATCGGCGCACACCGTTTCTACCGCACACGCGGGGCGAGCGGGCAGGCCGGGGCCTTTACCGGCGACTATGCCGGGCTCGAACCGGTGGTGAGCGGGCGCACCGCTCCGGCTGCGGGCGACCTTACGACCGGGACGACAGGGGCGGCTGCGGCGGCTCGTCCGGTGATCGCCTATGAGCTGGAGCCGGTTCCGCTCCGCAAGCAGGCTGCGCGCACGGCCAGCGCAGGCGCGGCGCCAACGCCCGCCGCTGCCCCCGCGTCTGCCGAGCCGGTCGCCGGCGTCGGCGCGGTGCGGCCCGAATTTGCCCGCGCCGGGCAGTGGAAGGCCCAGCCGGGATCCCCACCCGCCCCAGCCGATTGACGCGTCCGGACGCCTGCAAAGCGCCCGCCGATCAGGGTTAAGGTGCCGGAAACCCTGTTGCCACACCAAGCCTTAGCGGCGCGCGGCTAGAGCCGTGGCTGCCCGCTGCGCACGACCCTTCGTGCCGGCCCAGCGAGCAGGCCCAAAAAAGGTACGCCCCGCCCATGTCCGTCCGTTTCGCCTCCGCCAACCACCCCGCCCGCGGTTTCGGCTGGCGTGCCGCGGGCCGCGGGCTGATCGCCCCGGTGCTGGCGCGGGCGGCGAATGACAACCGCGGGGATGATGGCGCAGACGCTCCCGGAGCGGGTCGGTTCGACCCCCTGCTGGCTGATGCCCTGAGGCATTTCGCGGTGCACGGCCTTGCCGCCGCAGATGCCGCGGTCGAGCTTGCCGCCGAGGCCGGCGCACGCGGTGATGCCGATGCGAAAGACCACTGGCTGGCGATCACGCAGATGTTCGACCGGCGCCTCGCCGCGCGTGCCGGGCGGGTTCTCGAGCCCGCCTGACAGCCACTCTCGACTGCTGTTCCCTTACGGCCCCTGCGCTAAGGGGTTGCCCTGATGCGTCCGGAACCAGCATTATTGCAATTGCGAACTGATTGCAAAGATAGTTGGCCGATCAGGACTTTTGACGGTTGCAATCCCATTTTGAGCGGCCTACCGCGCCATTTGTAACGGGTGCCCAGCCGCTTGGGACGGGGGTTGGCACCGGCGCCAGGCTTGTTCACGCGCGCTTCATCGCTTCGTCCCGAAGGATCAGGGAAGGAAGTCCGAATAATGGCCCGCAAGAAGATCGCCCTCGTCGGCGCCGGCAACATCGGCGGTACGCTCGCTCACCTCGCGGCCTTGAAGGGCCTTGGCGACATCGTCCTGTTCGACGTGGCCGAGGGCATTCCGCAGGGCAAGGCGCTCGATCTTTCGCAGTGCGGCCCGGTCGAGGGCTTCGATGCCTCCATCACCGGCTCGAACGACTACGCCGACATCGCCGGTGCTGACGTGGTGATCGTCACCGCGGGCGTGGCGCGCAAGCCCGGCATGAGCCGCGATGACCTGCTCGGCATCAACCTCAAGGTGATGAAGGCGGTCGGCGAAGGCATCCGCGACAACTGCCCCGACGCTTTCGTGATCTGCATCACCAATCCGCTCGACGCGATGGTGTGGGCGCTGCGCGAATTCTCGGGCCTCCCCGCCAACAAGGTCGTCGGCATGGCCGGCGTGCTGGACTCGGCGCGGTTTGCCACCTTCCTCGCCTGGGAATTCGGCGTCAGCGTCAAGGACGTGAACGCCTTCGTGCTCGGCGGCCATGGCGATACCATGGTGCCGGTGCTGTCCTACTCGACGATCAACGGCATCCCGGTGAAGGACATGGCCAAGATCAAGGGCATCTCGGAAGACCGCCTCGGCGAAATCGTCCAGCGCACCCGCTCGGGCGGCGGCGAGATCGTCGCGCTGCTCAAGACCGGCTCGGCCTTCTATGCGCCTGCCACCAGCGCCATTTCCATGGCCGAAGCCTACCTCTACGACCAGAAGCGCATCCTGCCCTGCGCAGTGCAGGTTGACGGCAAATACGGCGTCGATGGGCTCTATGTCGGCGTTCCGGTGGTGATCGGCGCCGGCGGCGCGGAAGAAGTGATCGAAATCAGCCTGACCGACGAGGAGAAGGCCAACCTCGGCGTCAGCGTCGATGCGGTCAAGGAACTGCTCGATGCGTGCAAGGCGCTGGATAGCTCGCTGGCGTGATGAACCTCGCCCACGCCCTCGCCGCAACAGTCCTGTTGGTCTCTGTCCCAGCCATGGCCAGGGAGAGAACCGGAGCTCCGGCGGATTTCGTCGCCGGGGCGGGGGTGTGCGTTGCGGCGCTGGGCGACGGTGAGGATCTGGTGGCGAAGCTGGCCGAGGCCGGTTGGATGCAGGTCGGAGCAAATCCGATCGGGATGAAGTATTCCCGCGAGGGCACGCCAGTCACCATTTACACCTCAAAGAAGCTCGGCACCCAAGCCTGTGTGGTCGACGGCTATCTCGATCAGCAGGACAAAATCAGGCTTGATGAGGCAATCGAAGCAAGCTTGTCGCAGACCTATACCGATGCGCTCGAGGTGAATCGCAGCGCACTCGGCACAGCCTTTTTGGTTGGCGACGTAATGGCGGCACTGACCTTCGAAAACCGCAGCGGCGGCCTCAGCACCCGCATCACCGCCATGTTGATGGCGGACCAAAAGTAATCAGATCAAAGGCGAAAGAGAAACCTTCATGTCCATCCTCGTAAACAAAGACACCAAGGTCATCACCCAAGGCATGACCGGCAACACCGGCACCTTCCACACCCAGGCCGCGCTCGATTACGGGACGC
>VFQM010001579.1_pt1 | contig 19525 bp, 23 predicted proteins | sample 3512391 | NCBI WGS metagenome assembly VFQM01 (sample SAMN10412369, study PRJNA504923) | tailings metagenome | isolation source: Replicate 1 from Balatoc abandoned mine | place: Philippines | reverse complement strand
TCGTCAAGGGCGTGATGGAGATCGAGCCGCCGCTGTTCGTCTTCGTCACCGCCTATGAAGAACACGCGATCCGCGCCTTCGAGGCCAATGCCGTCAACTACCTGATGAAGCCGGTCGACGAGCAGAAGCTGGCCGACACCATCGAGCGCGTGCGCCAGCGCCTGGCCGAGAAGAAATCGGCCGAGGATGCCGGGCAATTGCTCGACGTGCTCTCGGAAATCGCGCCCGAACGCGCCGCCGACTTCGTCGAGACCGCCACCCCCGCGACCGAAAGCGAGGGCCGCTTCGAGAAGCTCATCAACGTCAAGGACCGCGGCCAGATCTTCCGCGTCGAGGTCGACACCATCGAGCATATCGAGGCCGCGGGCGATTACATGATCATCTCGACCGGCGACAATTCGCTGGTGCTGCGCGAGACCATGAAGGACCTCGAGCGCCGCCTCGATCCGCGCAAGTTCCAGCGCGTCCACCGCTCGACCATCGTCAACCTCGATCTGGTGCGGCAGGTGAAGCCCCATACCAACGGCGAATGCTTCCTGGTGCTGGAAAGCGGCGCCGAGGTGAAGGTGAGCCGCTCCTACCGCGACGTCGTCGCGCGCTTCGTGCATTGATCCTGTGCGGGAGCGGCGCCCTGGCGGCGCTCCCGTTTTGATGCCGCCGAGCCAGTCCGGTGCGTCAGCCTGCCGCTTCGGCGACGGCCTCGGCCAGCAGCCTTTCGCGCAACTGCGCGGTGCGCTCCCGGATCATCCCCGGGATCCTGAACAGGTCGACGACCGCCCACAGCAGCGAGACCGGCAGGCCGATGACCGTGAGGCCGAGCACCAGCATGATGATCGCGGTGCGCCGCTCGCCGAGATAGAAGCGGTGCGCGCCGAACATGCCGAGCAGGATGCACAGGGCATAGGCCTTCACGCTGTCGGGCTTTTCGCTCGCCAGCCTGAAGTCGACCTCCATCCGCTGGCGATAGCTCAGCGGAACCTTGCGCGGAGAGGAGTGACCTTCTTCCATCGACCCTGACGCCAAATTGCCTTGCCCGATCCGGAGCAGCTAGGCAGTGGAGTCTAGGTGATAGGGCCCGGCAAAAAGTATCCAAAATAGGATAAACATGACGATTTTTACGCTTCCCGGCTTCGATCTTGATGCCTTTGTCCGCGCCACGCTGGCCGAGGACCTCGGCGAAGGGTGGCCCGGCGGCGGGCGCGATGTCACTTCCGAGAGCGTGATCCCCGCCGATGCCCGGTTCTCGGGCGTGATGGACAGCCGCGACGCCATCGTAGTCGCCGGACTGCCGCTGGCCGAGGCGTTCTTCCGCCATCTCGACCCCGATTGCACCATCACCGCGCTCGTCCATGACGGCGACAGGGTGCCCGCCGGCACCGATCTGATGCGGATCGAGGGGAGCGCCCGCGCCCTGCTCACCGCCGAGCGTTCGGCCCTCAACATCGTCCAGCACCTCTCGGGCGTCGCCACCCTCACCCACGCCTATGTCACCGCAATGCGCGGGGAGGGGGGCAACCCCGCCTGCACCCTGCTCGACACCCGCAAGACCATTCCCGGGCTCCGGTTCCTCGAGAAATACGCCACCCGGCAGGGCGGCGCGCAGAACCACCGCATGGGGCTGTGGGACGCGGCCATGATCAAGGACAACCACGTCGCGGTCGCGGGCTCTGTGGGCGAGGCGGTGCGCCGGGCGCGCGAGGCGGGGGTCGAAAAGATCATCTGCGAGGTCGACAACCTCGACCAGATCGAGCCCGCGCTGGCGGCAGGCGCGCATCACCTGCTGCTCGACAACATGGACCCTGCCACCCTTGCCGAAGCGGTGCGGATCGTCGCGGGCCGGGTGCCGACCGAGGCGAGCGGGGGCGTCAACCTCCAGACCATCGCCGCCAGGGCCGCGAGCGGGGTGGACTACATCTCTGTCGGCCGCCTGACCCAGAGCGCGCCCGCCGCCGACATCGGGCTGGACTTCAAGCCGCTGTGATCCCGTTCTCGCGCCCCCGGCCGCTCAGCATCAGCATCTTTGCCGCCGCATTCCTGTCCTCGGCGCTGATCGCCTTTGTCGACGGGCTGCACGATCTTTCCGGCTTCCAGAACCACATGAGCGAGAACCTGCCGGAGATCGTCTGGACCCGCGATGCGGCGATCGTGACGCTCAGCGCGCGGCTGTCGATCGCGCTCATTCCGGTGGCGATGGTGTGGCTGTCGGCGGTCCGCTTTGCGCGCTGGATGGTGACGATCCTCGGCCTCGGCAAGCTGCTGAACCTGCCCGACGGCATCCGGCTGATCGCGGAAGGCGGAGCGGTCGATCCGGCATGGCTGGCCTCGCTGGCGCTGAGCCTGCTCGCCGTCGCCATGCTGTTCACTCCTGCCAGCAACCGCTGGTTCGCGGACAGGGGAGGGGCTGACCCTGCGGTGTTCGAGTAGCCTTGCCGCCCTCGCGCTGGCTTTCCCCTCGGCGGTGCAGGCGCAGGCCTACCAGTGCCGCGTGCCGCAGGCGGTCGAGGTGCCCCGGATCGCCCCCGATGCGCCGCCCCGCAGTCTGCCCGTCACCGGCTACACCCTCGCCCTGAGCTGGAGCCCCGAGTTCTGCCGCACCCGCAAGGACGATCCCGCCCACGCCATGCAATGCGGTGGCGAGCGCGGGAGCTTCGGCCTCGTCGTCCACGGGCTGTGGCCCGAGGGCGCGAAGGGCTCGCCGCAATGGTGCAAGGCCGTCGCCGCTCCCACTGCCGCCGAGGTGCGCGGCGCGATGTGCCTGATGCCTTCCGAGCGCCTTGTCGCCCGTCAATGGGCCAAGCACGGGAGTTGCATGGTCCCCAATCCGGCGCGCTATCTCAAGGTGATCGGCATCCTCCACGGCGGGCTGCGCCTGCCCGACTATGACCGCATCAGCCGCGAGGACGGCCTGACCGCAGGGCGCATCCGTTCAGCCTTCGCCGATGCCAATCCGGGCTGGCCCGAAAGCGCGATCGGCGTCCAACTGAACGCGCGCGGCTGGCTGGAGGAAGTGCGGCTGTGCTATGCCAAGACCTTCCGCCCGGTGCGCTGTCCGCCTTCGCGCTGGGGCGCGGAGGATGGAGCTGCGGCGAAGGTGTGGCGGGGGTTGTGAGGATGATGTTGACTGACGGGCTAAAACGCTGGGCCACGCTCGCTGCGGCGGCGCTGCTCGCGGGGGCTGTGCCGACTGTGCCCGCCGCTGCTGCCGATCCCGCCGCGCAGATGTTCAAGCGGCTGACCGATCCCTTGCCCCGCGCCCGCAAGGTGCAGTTCTGTGCCTATGTCGCGGCCAATGGCGGCGTGCTTGCGGGCGAAGCTCCCGATCCGGCCACGCGGTCGGCCCGCGCTACCACCGCCGCACGGCTTTCTGCGCGGCTGGCGCCCGAACTTGCCAGGGCCAACGCCGGATTTTCGCCCGAAAACCTCGCCCGGATCGAGCGGGAAAATCGCGAGATGATGGGCCTGCTGTCCTATGCGCCGGCCGATGCGCTCGGGGAGCAGCTCAAGGCCGGGGGCGAAAGTGTGGACATCATCGGACTATTCGCTGATGATGTGATGCGCCGCTGCGATGCGCTGGCCGACAAGCTGAAGCTGCCTGCCGCGCCCGCCATCGCCGCAGCCGAACCCGGCTTCCGCTGGTTCGGGGGCACCGCGGCCGAGACGTTCACCGGCACCGGGCTTGCCCCCTTTGCCGAACGGCTGTGCAAGGGCGAGGCGCTCGCCGCCGCCGATTTCGCCGCCGCGCCGCTGGCCGAGCGCGGCACGGAGGGAACCTCGCTCCTCGACTGGGCGATGGCCTGCGGCGACAAGGCAGGCTTTGCCGCAATCGTCGCGGCCGGCGCCGAACTTGATGCGGCGGGCGTTTTCAGCTCGCCGCCGCTGATGCAGGCTGCGGGCAAGAGCGATCTGTTCTGGCTCGAAACGCTGCTGGCCGCCGGAGCGAAGCCGGACGCGCTTGGCCCTGAAGGCACCGCGCTGAACAAGGCTTACAACACCAGCGACCCCACTGGCGGCAGGGCCTGGCAAATCCTGCGCGCGGCGGGCGCGAGCCTCAACTTCCCTTCGGCGGAACAATCGATGTGGTGGAGCTTCGCGCTCTACGCCGATTGGGAGCAGATCCTCGCCAATTGGGACGAGTTCGACAGCGATCCGGTCGCGTTGGCGCGCTCGATCAGCATGGACCTTGAACGCAGCGGCGGCCCGCGTGGCAATGCCAAGGCGCTGGAGGAGATCAAGGCGCGGCTGATCGGCGGGCATGGCGTGTGCTTTCCTGTCGGCCCGACCTATGGCGCACCGAGGGACGCGCGCGGCTATCTGGTCCAGCCCGATTGCAACACCGCCCGACGCTGAACCTTGCCGTCCCGCGGGGTGTCTCGACCGGCCCGGGCCCGCCTTAGCCCCCTCCCAGACCCCCTTCAGCCTCCCTTTGAACCGATGTTTCACGTGGAACATCGGCCACTAGCGGCGCTCCCTGAAGAACTCTTTGAGCAAATCCGCCGCCTCGGCCTCGCCGATGCCGGTATAGACCTCGGGACGGTGAAGGCACTGCGGCTGCTCGAACACCCGCGCCCCATGCTCGACCGCGCCGCCCTTGGGATCGCTCGCGGCATAATAGAGCCGCGCAATCCGCGCATGGGCAATCGCGCCGGCACACATCGCGCAAGGCTCGAGCGTGACCCACAGCTCGCACCCCGTCAGCCGCTCGTCGCCGAGCACCTGCGCGGCCCGGCGAATCGCGAGGATCTCGGCATGGGCGGTCGGGTCATGGTCCGTGCGCGGGCGGTTGTGGGCCTCGGCGATCACGGTGCCGTCCTTCACCACGACCGCACCGATCGGCACCTCGCCCGCCTCGGCCGCGGCGCGTGCGGCGGCGAGCGCGCGGGGCATGAAGCTGCGGAACGCGCCCGCGCTCATGCCCCGCGCGCCCGGGCAGCGTCACTCGTTGCCGGTAACCGGCTCGCCTTCGGCGTCGTCCGGCATTTTGACATCGACATCGGGGACCTCGATCGTCTTCTTCTCGGTGCCGACGTCGACGTCGGCGGCCTCGACATCGAATTCCGGCGCCTGGCCGCCCTTCACTTCGACTTCGGGCAGCTCGGTTTCCTTGGTCTGGTCGACATCGCACGCGGCAAGGCCGATTGCCAAGGGGGCGATGAGGCTGGTGAGGATGATGCGCTTCATGATTCTCGTTCTCCTGCTCGCGACTGCGCGGGCTGCGCCCCCGTCAGGTCGGGCCGCAAGTGCAGGGGAGTGGCCGCCTTCGGGCCATCACATGGGTTAGGCGGGCGCGGCGCGGCGAGGTCGCGGGCGGGCAGCGGCGCAACTTGCTTGACGATTCGGCCTGCCCCAGTTATGCGCGCCGCTTTCCCGACCTAGGCCCGAGCCTAGGCCCGATTTTTATTGAGAAGAGACACACCATGTCGCGCATCTGCGAACTGACCGGCAAGGGCCGCCAGGTTGGCCACAACGTGAGCCACGCCAACAACAAGACCAAGCGCGTGTTTCTGCCCAACCTGCAGAACGTGACCCTCATGAGCGAAAAGCTCGAGCGCAGCTTCAAGTTCCGCGTCTCGACCCACGGGCTGCGCTCGGTGGAGCACAATGGCGGGCTCGACAACTGGCTGCTCAAGACCAGCGACGACAAGCTTTCGGCCAACGCGCAGAAGGTGAAGCGCGAGCTCGTCAAGGCGCAGGCTGCGGCCTGACCCCTCGCCTGTCCTGCGGGGCAGCAGCGAATCGAAAGGGCGTCCGGATCTCCGGGCGCCTTTTCGTTTGTCCGGTGCCCGGCTGACGCGGGCCCAGCGCCCCGCAGGCCGCTTCAACCCGGCCAGTCGAAGCGGATCAGCAGGCTCTTCTGGAAGATCGAGAAATTGTCGTCCGAGATGACCCACAAGGCGCCGCGCGCCGGGTTCTCGGGCGAAGCGACAAAGGCGATCCCCTCGAAATTGTCGGCGAAGATGCCGCCTGTCATGCGCTGGATGATCCGCCCGCGCCACGATGCCCCGGCCCCGATCTCGCGCGGGTCGGCGACGGCGATGGCGGTCTCGAAGCGGGCGGGGATGCTGTATTCGACCCGCCGCAGCAGAATCAGCACCCGCCCGTCGGGGACCGGAGTTGCATCGACCGGATCATAGCCCGCAGGTGCCTCGAAGCCGAAGGCCACCGGCTTGCCCGGCCCCAGCGGATCGGCGGGGAACAGCAGGGCTTCGTGCCGCGTGGCGCTTTCCTCCGCAGTCTGTTCGGCGATCACCAGGAAGCGGCCATCGGCGAGCCGGGTCATCGCTTCGGCGCCGCTGTTCTGGCTCCACTCGGCCATCGCGGCAGGCGCGCTCTTGCGGCGGGTGCCGTCGGAGGCGATTCGCAGGACGACGTTGTATTTCTCGAACCCCGCCCAGAGCGTGCCGGTGGCCGGATCGCGGGCGAGCGATTCAAGATCGACGATCTGCCGCCGCGGCCCGACAGTCTCGCCCACAAAGCGGAAGCTGCCGGGCACCGCCCGCGGGGCGTCACCGGCAAGGTCGAGATCGAGCAGGAAGCCGCGGTCGGAGCCTGCGACCAGCCTGTCCACCGGGTCCGCCGCCAAGGCGGAGAAGCCGCCGAACCAGTTATGGCCGGAGCTCAGTTGCCACACACCCGTCAGCGCGAGGCTGCCCGATACCCCCTGGCGGGCGGCGAGTGGCGCGATGCTGACTGTCGCCGGCTCCTCGGGAAAGCCCGTGGGTGTCCGCAGGAAGGTGCCGGGCGCCAGACCTGCCGCCACCAGCGCAGCCAGCAGCAGGCGCCACTTTCGCGCGCGCGCCCGGGGGCGGGCGCGAGAGCCGTCGGACATCATGGGTGCAAGGCGTCAGGCGAGGCCGAGCAACCGGCGCGTCGCGATCTCGGGGGTGGCATAGGCCTCCTGCCGCTCGGCGCTCCAGTAGAGCAGTTGCGCGAGCGGGATCGCCTCCCCGCTGACCGCGCAGAGCACATGGCTCCCCGGGCGCAGCACGCGGAAGCTGGAGGGGCCGTAATAGAGCTTGGCGACCTTGTCGGCGGGAGTCATCAGCATGGGAGCCCGCATAGCACCGGGAAGCTAACCGAACAAATCATCTTGGGCAGGCGGGCTCGCGGCAGGGCGCTTGCGGGGCTGCGGCGCAGGTGAAGGCGGCGGAAGCGTGCCTCCGACAGGCGCGGCCGCCAGCGTGCCGTCGCGCAATTGCAGCGTCAGCAACGCCTCGCCGGCGGCCTCGGCGCGGGTGGTCAGCGCCCTGCCGGCTGCATCGCGGATGATCGCATAGCCGCGCTCCAGCGGCTTTTCCGGGTGGAGCTGGCTCATCACCCGGGTCAGCGCGGCGAGGCGGTGGCTGCCCTCGCGCATGGGCCGCTCGATCAGCGCAGGCTGGAGGCCCGCACGGTCGAGCCGGCGCTGCGCCTCGGCGGCAGAGCGGGTCAGCAGACCGGGCGAGAGCCGCGCCGCAACCCCGGCGAGCCGCTCGCGCCCCTTGGCGGAGCGGTCACCCAAGGCCCGGCGCAGGCGCTCGGCCAGATCGTCGAGCCGCTGCGCCTGCGGTTGCAGGAGGTTCTCCGGGCGCGGCAGCAGGCGCGCGCGCGCGGCGAGGCGTTCGCGCCCCAGTTCGACCGGACGATAGACCGCACGGCGCTGGCGGGCGGCAAGATCGCTCAGGGTGAAGGCGAGGTCGGCGCGCACCGGCACGGCCATTTCGGCGGCGGCCGTCGGGGTCGGCGCCCGGCGGTCAGCGGCGTAATCGGCGAGCGTGGTGTCGGTCTCGTGGCCGACCGCGCTGATGACGGGAATGGTGCAATCGGCGATGGCGCGCACCACGGCTTCCTCGTTGAAGCTCCACAAGTCCTCGATCGAACCGCCCCCGCGGGCAACGATCACCACATCGGGGCGCGGCACCGGGCCGCCCGGTTCGATTGCCGAGAAGCCCCGGACAGCAGCGGCGACCTGTTCGGCCGCGCCCTGTCCCTGCACCAGCACCGGCCAGACGATCACGTGGCTCGGGAAGCGGTCGGCGAGGCGGTGGAGGATGTCGCGGATCACCGCCCCGGTGGGCGAGGTGACGACGCCGATCACCTGCGGCAGGAACGGCAGGCGCCGCTTCCTCTCGGCCGCGAACAGCCCCTCCGCCGCGAGCCTTGCGCGGGTCTTCTCCAGCAGCGCCAGCAGCGCGCCTTCGCCCGCCAGCTCCATCGTGTCGATCACGATCTGGTATTTGGAGCGCCCCGGGAAAGTGGTGAGCTTGCCGGTCGCGATCACCTCCAGCCCGTCCTCGGCGCGGAAGTTGAGGCGCTGGGCATTGCCCTTCCACATCACCCCGTCGATCACCGCGCCTTCGTCCTTCAGAGCGCAGTAGAAATGGCCCGAGGCGGCGCGCTTCACCCCCGAAAGCTCCCCGCGCAGCCGCACAAAGCCGAAGCGGTCCTCGACCGTGCGCTTCAGCAGCGCGGAAATCTCGCTGATGGTGAGCGGCTGGGCGTTGTCGCCGGGCGGCGTGCGCGCTACCAGCCCGGCACTGTTATCACTGGTCGGCGGAGGCGCCATGAATATCCTGCTTCTGGGCTCTGGGGGCCGTGAACATGCGCTGAGCTGGAAGCTGGCGCAATCCCCGAGCCTGACAAAGCTCTACGCCGCGCCCGGAAATCCCGGCATTGCCGAGGAAGCGGAGTGCGTCGCGCTCGAGGTGACCGACCATGAGGCGGTGATCGCCTTCTGCGCGGCGAAAGACATTGGCCTTGTCGTGATCGGCCCGGAGGCGCCGCTGGTGGACGGCCTCTCGGATGCCTTGCGCGCTGCCGGCGTGCCGGTGTTCGGCCCCTCGCAGGCCGCCGCCCAGCTTGAAGGCTCCAAGGGCTTCACCAAGGATCTGTGCCAACGCGCGGGCATCCCCACCGCCGGTTACGTCCGCACCCATAGCCTCGAGGAAGCCCGCACCGCGCTCGCCCGCTTTGCCGCGCCCTATGTGCTCAAGGCCGATGGGCTGGCAGCAGGCAAGGGCGTGGTGATCGCCGAGACCCTCGCCGAAGCCGAGGAAACGCTCGCCGATATGTTCGGCGGCGGCTTCGGCGCAGCGGGCGCGCAGGTGGTGATCGAGGAGTTCATGGAAGGCGAGGAGGCGAGCTTCTTCGCCCTCACCGACGGCACCACCATCGTCCCCTTCGGCTCCGCGCAGGACCACAAGCGCGTCGGCGACGGCGACACCGGCCCGAACACCGGCGGCATGGGCGCCTACTCGCCTGCCCCGGTGCTCACGGCGCAATTGCAGGCCCGCGTCATGGCCGAGATCATCGAGCCCACGGTGCGGACCATGCGCGAAGAGGGCAATCCCTATCAGGGCGTGCTGTTCGCCGGGCTGATGCTGACGGCAGAGGGGCCCAAGCTGATCGAATACAATGCCCGCTTCGGCGATCCCGAGTGCCAGGTGCTGATGACCCGGCTGGAGAGCGATCTCGTGGCGATCATGCTCGCCTGCGCCAAGGGCGCGCTGGCGGGGACCGAGGTGGCGCTGCGGGGCGAGACCGCGCTCACTGTGGTGATGGCGGCCAGAGGCTACCCCGGCACCCCCGAGAAGGGCGGTGCCATCGCGCTGAACGATGCCGAGGCGCAAGGGGCCAAGATCTTCCACGCCGGCACCGCGCTGAAGGACGGCGCGCTGGTGGCCAATGGCGGACGCGTGCTCGCCGTCACCGCGACCGGCGCGAGCGTCACCGAGGCGCAGGCCCGCGCCTATGCCGCCGTCGACGCGATCAGCTTCCCCACCGGCTTCTGCCGCCGCGACATCGGCTGGCGGGAGCTTGAGCGGGAGGCCCGAGCCTGACGGCTACGTTCCTTCTCTGCTGGAAAAGAGCAGACATTCAGGAAGCGACGCCGACACGGGCATCGCCTCCCGCCCCGTCCCGGGCTTGACCCGGGACCCGGCTTTTCCCTTCGATGCGGTCACTTCCCGGATGGACAGCGGGGCCCCGGATCAAGTCCGGGGCGGGGATGGGAGAGCGGCAGCAATGCACCCATGATCCGTCATGAGCGGAGCCTCGTCGCGATCCCGAAAGTGGTAGGGCGGCTTTGCGACGCCGCTGCGAAAAACCTGCCGTTCGGCTAGCGTTTAGAGTTTCGGACGCCGGTAGGCGTCGGAAAGTCGACGGTGCCCGAACCCGCGGGGCCGCATGCGCTGAGCTATGGGGATTTGGATTTCGGACCGTTCGGGGCCTCTGGTGACGGTGCCGATATGCGGACGGTTCTGAGAGCAGCATGTCCGATTTTGCAGTGACAAAGCAGCCGTGGGATGGTGGTTCGTCCGGATTTGGCGGAGCCGCGACTGCTTCTGGGTGGATGATATGCAGACGTGCTAGTCCTCGGGAGCGCGGTTGCGGTGAGGCCTGGCGGTGTCGGGCCGTGCCGGGTCACGACGCGAGGTGCCCGGATGGGGCGATGGGGGATGGCGGGCCGCGCGGCAGATAGCGGCGTTGGATGGTCTCGATGATGATCATGGTCCCGCCGCAGCAAGGGCATGGCGGGCGCGGATGCGCAGGTTCGGTGGGCGTCTCGTCTGGGGCGGGCGGCGCGAGCGCGAGCAGCTGGCGGGCGCGTTCGAGGTGGGCTTTGCGGGTACCGCTGGCGAGCAGACCATAGTGGCGGATGCGGTGGAACCCGCGCGGCAGGCAGTGCAGCAGGAAGCGGCGGATGAACTCGTCGGCGCTGAGCGTCATGACCTGCTGCCGGTCTGGTGCGGAACGGCGATAATCCTTGTAGCGGAACGTGACCCCATGCTCGTCGAGCCGCAGGAGGCGACTGTTCGAGATCGCGACCCGGTGGGTGTAGCGCGAGAGATAGGCGAGCACGGCCTCGGGACCGGCAAAGGGCGGCTTGGCGTAGACCACCCAGCGCTTTTTGCGCACCGGCGCGAGGTGGCGCAGGAATGCGCGCCGATCGGCGAGATGAGCGAGCTGGCCGAAGAAGGCGAGCTTGCCGGCATCGTGGAGCGCCAGCAGCCGGGTGAGGAACAGGCGGCGGAACAAGGCGCCCAGCACGCGCACGGGGAGGAGAAAGGCCGGGCGGGATGATATCCATCGCTCCCCATCCGGCGCGATACCGCCGCCCGGCACGATCATGTGGATATGCGGGTGGTGGGTCATGGCCGAGCCCCAGGTGTGGAGCACGGCGGTGATGCCGATGCGGGCACCGAGATGCTTCGGGTCGGCGGCGATGGTGAGCGTGGTCTCGGACGCGGTCTTGAACAGCAGGTCGTAGAGCAGCGCCTTGTTGTGGAACGCGATGGCGGCGATCTCGGCGGGCAGCGTGAACACGACGTGGAAATAGCCGACCGGCAGCAGGTCGGCCTCGCGCGCAGCGAGCCAGGTGCGCGCGGCGACACCCTGACACTTGGGGCAATGCCGGTTGCGGCAGGAGTTGTAGGCGATCCGCCAATGGCCGCAGTCGGTGCAGGCCTCGACGTGCCCGCCCAGCGCAGCGGTGCGGCAGTGCTCGATCGCCGACATGACCTTGAGCTGATGCAGGCTCAGGTGACCGGCATGGGCGGCCCGATAGGCAGGCCCGGCAGCACGTAAGACATCGGCGACCTCGAGTGAGGAGCGCACCGGTCCTCAGCCGCTCGGTGCCTCCTTGTCCGGCGCCGCGAGTGCGAGCCGGTCGAGCGGGCTGACCACCGCCCGCACCGTCTTGGTCGCTACCTGCGTATAGAAGGCGGTGGTGTTCAGCTTGGCATGACCGAGCAGCGCCTGGATGACGCGGATATCGACACCGTCCTCCAGCAAGTGCGTAGCGAAGCTGTGCCGCAGCGTATGCGGCCCCACCCGCTTGGCGATATCGGCTGCCTCGGCGGCTTCGACGACGACACGGTGGAGCTGGCGTGTGCTGATCGGCAGCATGGCGCCTCGTCCTGGAAAGAGCCAGCCATCAGCGTGGAGCACACCCTGCTGACGCCCCGCGCGCCACCAGTCACGCAGCAGCACGAGCAAGCCCTCTGGCAGCATGGCATTGCGGTATCGCCCGCCTTTGCCACGCTCGATCCTGAGCAGCATGCGCTTGCTGTCGATATCGCGCACCTTGAGCGCCGCGACCTCGCCGACGCGCAGACCCGCACCATAGGCGACCGACAGCGCGGCCTGGTGCTTGAGGCAGGTGGTCGCATCGAGCAGCCGTTTTACCTCGCTCTGAGTCAGCACCACCGGGATCTTGCGGGCGTGCGCGGTGCGGACCAGCTTGCGTGCAAGGTCGGGCCGGTCGAGGGTGTGGGTGAAAAGGAACCGCAGCGCCGCCACGATGCTGTTCATGGTCGGCGCCGGCACCCCGGCTTCCCGTTGCTCGATCTGGAACCGGCGGACATCCTCCGCGGTCGCGGTATGCGGCGAGCGCCCCAGCCAGGTCGCGAACCGTCCTACATCGCGCTGATAGTTACGCTGCGTCTCCGGCCCGAACCGGCGGATGGTCATATCCTCGATCAGCCGCTGGCGCAGCGGGCTGATGGGCGAAGCAGGTACAAGATCGTGCATCGTTCGACTCCTCGTGTTGAAGGAGCCACAATCGTCTGCCTCTCTCGGATCAGGCGCTACGCCTGCCGTTCTACATCACCCTCACCGCAAGCGCCCCTCCCGCGAAGCGGGTTCGTGCTCCGACCCCATTATGGACATTGAGGAGTGCGGCCCTAAAGGCGATCCTAACTCGGTAAGGGGCTTGATCTAAACTCTGCGATTGCGACCCGAAGCATCTTCCAGCCTTCAGTGACCTGACCCAATCCGAACCGACCTATCGCTAGGAGCCGTGCATACATCATTCTTGCGCCCGGGTGACCAGCTTCAGCTGCCCGGAGAAGCATGGGCCGAACCTCTTCGGCCGTCTGTCGGCTCGGATTGAGGGTGTATGCATGGGTAGCGAACCAAAACATGGAGGGTATGAAACCCCTATCCACCCCATCGCTCAAGGTGCTTCGCCACTCTTCATGCGCTCCGCGTATGAAAAGCGCGCGAGAGTAGCTTATGGTCGACATCCATGAACCAGCTTCAAGGGCTCGAAGAAAATAACCCTCTGCAAGCCTATCGTCTTTTTTGATCCCGTATTTCCCGCTGTATAGTGTCCCAGCCCAACGCATCGCGAAGGCCGAGCCGGCGTCAGCAAGCTCCTCGAGCCTCGCTAACGCTAAAGATGGGGAGCTTTGAAGTAATGCCACCGCTTCGTTTGAACGGGACCGGATTTCAGCATCCTCATCCCATGGTTCCCAGTCGCGAGCGAATTCCTCCTCCCACAGGTGGATTATCGCCCAATACCCATCGCTCGCTAAATACGGCGGGCAGAACGAAGACTTTCGGAGCCAAGCGCAGATACGACAACCCATGTCTGTCTTGTAACAGCGCATTGAAAGGTCAGCAACTTGGTTCCCATTAGCCGCCGTTCGACTATCCACCCACTTCCGGTCATTCACCGTCCCGGCACCCCATCCCGAAAGCCGTCGCCGGACTGGCCTTGCGGCTCGGACGCGGTTACGACAAATTGATCCCGATCAAGGAAAGCGGAGCGGGCAGGAAGGATAAGGCGAGCATGATCCAGCGACTGACCCTGCTCGCCGCCGTCGCCGTGCTCGCCGCCTGTGCCACTGCGCCCGGCACCGACAACCCGCCGCCGATGGTGGGCAAGGCGACCTCGCGCTCGCCCGATACGCGGGCTCCGGCCTTCGTCGAGGCGGCGTGCGGGGGGTGCCATGCGGTCGAGCCGCCGTTCCTCTCGCCCAACCCTGCCTCGCCCAGTTTTGCGGCGATTGCGAACCGGCCGGGCCTGTCGGAAAAGTCGCTCGCGGACTGGCTGGCCGAGGCGCACAACTACCCCGAGGACATGGATTTCACTCTGACCCGCGCCCAGATCGACCAGATCGCGGCCTATATGGTGACGCTGCGTGACGCAGGTTACGTGCCGGACGAGTGACGCGCGGGCAGAGCTCGTCCACGCCCTGTCCAGACCGGCGCCAGAGCGGTTCTGACCCTGTCCAGACCCCGCCCAGACCCCCTCCAGGCCCCCTCCAGAACCGGGGCAAAATGATGTTTCACGTGAAACATTACTGTGCCTCGGGTCTGGAGGAGTGCAGCGTCAGAGCCGCTCTTCCATCAGCTTGAGCATATCGGCTTCGGGCCGCGGGCCGTAGTGCGAGATCACTTCCGAGGCGCAGATCGCCCCGCGCTTGAGGCAGCGGGTCAGCGGCTCGCCCTTGACGTAGCCCGACAGGAAGCCGGCGGCGAACTGGTCGCCCGCGCCGGTGGTGTCGACCACCTTGACGACCGGCACCGCGGCAACCTCGGCGCGCTCGCCATGGGCGACGGCGACCGCGCCCTTCTCCGAACGGGTGGCGACCAGCACCGGCACCTTGTCGGCGACAGCAGCGAGACCGGCCTCGAAATCGTCCTCGCCGGTCAGAGTGGCAAGCTCGGTCTCGTTGACGAAGAGGATGTCGATGATGCCCTCGTCGATCATGCTGCGGAAATCGTCGCCGTGCCGCTCGATCACGAAGCTTTCCGAGGCGGTGAAGGCGATCTTGCGACCGGCATTGCGGGCCACCTCGATGGCGCGGCGCATGGCGCGGCGGGGCTCTTCCGGGTCCCACAGATAGCCCTCGAGATAGAGGATCGCGGCCGACGCGATCAGCTCCTCGTCGAGCGCGGCGGCGGGGAGGAATTGCCCGGCGCCGAGGAAGGTGTTCATGGTGCGCTCGCCATCGGGGGTGACGAAGATGAGTACGCGGCCGGTGGCGGGCTCGCCGTCACGGCCGGGCGTGTCGAAGTCGATGCCGGTGGCGCGCATATCGTGGCGGAACACCTTGCCGAGCTGGTCCTCGGCGACCTGGCCGATGAAGGCGCATTGCAGGCCGAGCGTCGCCAGCCCCGCCAGCGTGTTGGCCGCCGAGCCGCCCGAGACTTCGCGTGCAGGCGGCATGGCTTCGTAGAGTTCCTCGGCCCGCGCCTCGTCGATCAGGGTCATGCCGCCGCGGTTGAGTTCGAGCTCGGTGATCAGCTCTTCCGCGCAGGAGGCGATCACGTCGACCACGGCATTGCCGATGGCGATGACGTCGTAGCGGGGCGGGGTGGTCTCGGGCACGGCGGGCTTCCTCGAAGTGGGTGTCGGCTTGAAGGGGTATGTCGCGGCGCGCCTAGCCGCCTTCGCGCCCCTCGCCAAGCGATCTGTGCGCGGTGCGGCTACCTACGTTGACTTCGCGCAGCCTGCCTCGCATCGAATGATACATGCTCGGTCTTTCGCGCGTCATCTCAAGCGGCTTCGGCCAGCCCGTCGGCGATCGCGTGGCAGCGGTGGCAGCGGCGATGCTCCTCACCGGAGTGCTGGCGGGATGTGCCGGCGGCGGGAGCAAGCCTGCGCCCGATCCGCGCCATGCCCAGCGCCCCGCAACCGCTGCCCGCAGCTCGATCGTGGTGGTGCCAGAGGTGATGGGCACGGCGGGCCTCGGCGGCGTGATCGGGTCGCGGGCCGATGCGCTCACCGGCCGCTTCGGCAGCCCGCGCATCGACCTCGCCGAGGGCGATGCGCGCAAGCTCCAGTTTGCGGGCAGGTCATGCGTGCTCGATATTTTCCTCTACCCGCTCGCTGCCGCCGCCGAGCCGACCGCGACCCATGTCGAGGCCCGGCTGCGCCAGGGCGGCGCTCCGGCCGATCCGGGCGCCTGCATCCGCGAGGTCGAGGCGCGATAGGCGGCGCGTGCGGTAACCCGGTCTTAAGCCTGTCCGTGGCATGCCCCTGCAAGAAATTTCAGGGGATTGACCGGCATGACCACCCAATTCAGCGACATTGCCCGGCGCGCGGCGGCGGACGGAGAGATCGGCGCCGAGGAGCTGCTCGCCCTGCGGCGGGAGGGCTGGGGTGACGGCATTGTCACCCGCGAGGAGGCCGAGGCGCTGTTTGCGGCGAACACGGCTTTGCGGAACCGCACGCCCGAATGGTGCGACTTCTTCGTCGAGGCGATCGGCGAGTTCGTCCTCAACGCCAAGCCGCCCCGCCTGCAATGCTCGGACGAAGAGGCCGCGTGGCTGATCGGCCAGATCGACGCCGATGGTGTGGTGGAAAGCCTCGTCGAGCTGGAGACGATCGTGCGCGTCATCGAGCGCGCCGAGAACGTGCCCGACCGGCTCAAGACCTATGTGCTCGAACAGGTCGAGCGCGCGGTGCTGAGCGGCACCGGCCCGACGCGGGCGGGCGGCGCTCTTGACGCGGCGGGCATCACCGCTGCCGAATGCGGCATCATCCGCCGCGTGATCTTCGCCAGCGGTGGCCACGCTCCGGTGGCGGTCTCGCGCTTCGAGGCCGAGATGCTGTTCCGCCTCAAGGACGCAACCCCAGCCGAACATAACGCGCCCGAGTGGGGCGACCTGTTCGTGGACGGCGTGGCAAACTTCGTGAAGGGCTTCGTCCTGACGGGTGCGCAGCTCGGCCACGAGCGCAAGCTGGAGCTCGAAGCCTTCGTTGCCGACTCCAGCGCGAGCGTCGGCCGCTTCATGGGCCGCGTGGCCAGAGAGGTGCCGCAGGTGGCGAACCACTTCCGCAAGGTGTTCGGCAAGAAGCGGCCCGCTGGCACGGATTACGGCGCGCTCGCTGCCGAGGGCGAGAAGGTCACGGCTTACGAACGCGAATGGCTCGACCGCATGGTGGACGCGGACGGCAAGGTCGACGCGTTGGAAAGCCGCCTGATCGCGCGGCTGGCCGAGGTGCAGTGAAGGGCTGCCATCCCCTCAGACCATGAAGCTCTCGCCGCAGCCACAGGCGCCCTTGGCGTTGGGGTTCTCGAACACGAAGCCGGCGGTGAAGTCGTCCTCGCGCCAGTCCATTACGCTGCCCACGAGATACAGCACCGAAGCGCCATCGATATAGAACACGCCGCCGGGGGTGACGATCTTCTCGTCGAACTTCGCCTCGGTGGTGACGTAGTCGACCGAATAGGCGAGGCCCGAACAGCCCCGGCGGGGCGTGGAGAGCTTGACGCCGATCGCGCCTTCAGGAGCCTTGCCCATCAGCTCGGCGATGCGCGCCTCGGCGCTGGGCGTCAGGGTGACGGCGGCCTTGGGGGCGGGGCGAGAAGTCGTGGTCGTCTCGGTCATGTCAGCCTCTTCTGCCAGAACAGCGCGTGCCCGGTGGCGGGATCGAGCTGGTAGTCGCCATAGCCTTCGCGGGCGTAGAGATGCCGCGCCGGATTGCCGCTCAGCACCTCCAATGTGACCTTGCAGGCCCCGCGCTTCAAGGCCTCGGCCTCGACAGCCGCAAGCAGCGCCTTGCCGATGCCCTTGCCGCGGTGGCCGGGCAGCACGGCAAGATCGTGGATATTGACCAGCGGCGCGGCAGCGAAGGTCGAATAGCCCATGAAGCAATTGGCGAGCCCGACGGCATCGCCCTCAAGCCTTGCGATCATGGAGAACGCCTGCGGGTTGGCCGCCAGATCGCCCGCCAGCCGCGCCTTCACGTCCTCGCGCAGCGGCTCGCTTCCGCCCATCGGATCGCGGGCATAGGCATCGAGCAGCGCGACGAGGTCAGCCGCATCTTGCGCGTCGCGGTAATCCGCGAGCGCAATGTTCAGGGCGGGCGCCAGTGTCACAGCATTCCCAGTTCGAGCCGCGCCTCGTCGCTCATCTTGTGCGGGCCCCACGGCGGGTCCCAGACAAGGTTGACCTCGGCATCGCGGATGCCCGGAACGCTGGAGACGCGCAGTTCGACCTCGCCCGGCATGCTTTCGGCGACGGGGCAATGTGGCGTCGTCAGTGTCATGGTGACGGTGGCGTCGGCGTTGTCGTCCACCTCGACCCCGTAGATCAGGCCGAGATCGTAGATGTTGACCGGAATTTCCGGATCGAAGATCTCGCGCAGCGCCTCGATGACGGCGGCTTGCAGGTCGCTCCCGTCGCCGCCCACGCCGCCCTCGGCGGGCTTGGCCGCGAGGAAGCCGTCGAGATAGTCGCGGGTGCGGCCGCGACTCTCGGGTGCGGTGTCATCGGTGTCGATCGCGTCCTGAACCCGCGCGCGGGGCGGCTTGTCGGCGGTCATGTCGTTGTGATCGGCAGAGCTGTCCATCGCTCTCATCCTCTTCCAAAAATCTTGCGGGTGCGGGCGATCCCGGCGAGCAGCGCGTCGACGTCGGCTTGGCTCGAATAGAGGCCGAAGCTGGCGCGTGCGGTGGCGGGGACGCCGAGGGTGTCCATCAGCGGCTGGGCGCAGTGGTGCCCGGCGCGGATCGCGACATTCGCCTCGTCGAGGATCGTGCCGAGATCGTGGGGGTGGATGTCGTCCAGCGCGAAGCTGACGATCCCGGCGCTGTCATCGGGGCCGAACAGGGTGACATCGTTCATCGCGCCGAGTTCGCGGCGCAGGCGGGCGACCAGCGCCTGTTCGTGCGCGTGGATGCGCTGCGGGCCGATGGCGCTGACGTAATCGGCGGCAGCGGCAAAGGCGATCGCCTCGGTGATCGCGGGGGTGCCGGCCTCGAACCGCTGGGGGCCGGAGGCATAGGTGGTGCGGGCGAAGGTCACGCGGTCGATCATCGCGCCGCCGCCCTGATAGGGAGGCATCCCGGCGAGCAGTTCCTTCCTCGCCCACAGGGCGCCGATCCCGGTCGGGCCGTAGAGCTTGTGGGCCGAGAAGACGTAGAAATCGCAGTCGAGCGCCGCGACATCGACCCCCATGTGCGGTGCGGACTGGCACCCGTCGAGCAGCAGCTTTGCGCCGACCTTGTGCGCCAGCGCGGCGGCGCGAGGCGCATCGAGCAGCGCGCCGGTCACGTTCGAGACATGACCGAGCGCGACCAGCTTGTGCGCCTCGGTCAAGATCGCCCCGGCCGCGTCGAGATCGATGCGGTGGTCGGGCGTGAGCGGGCAGACGTCGATCTGCGCGCCGACCTCCTCGGCCACCATCTGCCACGGCACGATGTTCGAATGGTGCTCCGCCTGCGAGAGCAGGATGCGGTCACCGGCCTTGAGATTGGCGCGGCCCCAGGTCTGCGCCACGAGGTTGATCGCCTCGGTGGCGCCGCGGGTGAAGACCAGTTCGTCCTCGCTGCCGCCGATGAAGGCGGCGATGGTGCGCCGCGCGGCTTCATAGGCGAGCGTCATCTCGGCCGAGCGGGCGTAGACCCCGCGGTGGACCGTCGCGTAATCCTCGCCCAGCGCCCGCGCCATCGCGTCGATCACCGCGCGCGGCTTCTGCGCGGTGGCAGCGGTGTCGAGGTAGTGCCACGGCTTGCCGTTAGCCGTGACCATACCGGGGAAGTCGGCGCGCAGACCGGCCAGAGGTGCGAGGGTCGCGGCGTCGCTCACAGCCTCGCCCCCTCCAGCGCGGCCAGCGCCGCATCGAGCAGCGTCTCGCGCTCTGTTTCGTCCTCCAGCGCCACGAAGGCATCGCCGATGAAGGCCTGCACCAGCAGGCGCTGGGCAGTAACGGGATCGACCCCGCGAGCCATCATGTAGAAGCGCGCAGCCTCGTCCAGTTCGCCGACCGTCGCGCCGTGGGCGCACTTCACGTCGTCGGCGAAGATTTCGA
>VFQM010001577.1_pt1 | contig 19535 bp, 20 predicted proteins | sample 3512391 | NCBI WGS metagenome assembly VFQM01 (sample SAMN10412369, study PRJNA504923) | tailings metagenome | isolation source: Replicate 1 from Balatoc abandoned mine | place: Philippines | reverse complement strand
CTTCGAGCTTCATCTGGTTGAGATTCGGTTCTCGTCCCAGCACCGAGTCGCCGCGGGCCACGCAGTCTTCGCCGGGAAGATTGCCCTCGCGCAGGCAACCGAACCGGACGTCAGGCTGCACGCCGCGCATCGCCGGACGCGCGCCGGCGGGGCCGGCCTCGAGCAGGCGAATCGGCTGCGTCCCGTTGGCGGCGGTGAGCGAATCGAGATAGGCGTTCATCTCGCCGAGCAGCGTGGCCATTGCCGAGCCCGGCGCGCCGCTGGGGTCGAACACTTCGCCTTGGCCGTCGCGCTTCTGGTACGCGATCGGCGCGACACCCACGCGTGCGCCGGGCGCCGCCACGGGCGTCGTGCGCTGGCCCGCGTACCACGGGGAGCGTGAGAGCATCGCGTCGCCGACGCCGCTGCCAAGTGTCGCCCCGGTTGTGGCGCAGGCGCCGCTCGCCATCGCACAAATGATCAGTACCGCATACCGCAACATCGCTTCGAACTCCCTTCAGTGAGGACTCCAGCGGGTGACTCCAGCGCCGGCGTGGAGGACGCCGAGCTGCACCCGCCCTTGTGCCGTACGATTGCCCGGCGCGCCCAGTGTCAGGGCGCGCGCATTCGCTAGTTTTCCGTCCGTGACCGAGCCCCTTTCCGCCAAGGACCGTCTCGCCCAATGGCGTCGGACGCGCCCGCGCACGCCCGCCTTGGAGCGCCGCACGGTCCGTGCGCGCGGACTCGACTTCGCCGTGCGCGTGTCGCCGCCGATCCCGGGCGAGGTGCCGCTGGTGGCCGTGAACGGCGGGATGATCTACGGGCACGACTTGCTCTGGCCGACCTTCGCGCCCTTCGCCGAGTCGCGGCAGGTCATCCTCTACGACCAGCGCGGCCGTGGAGGCACCACGCCACCGCCCGGCGCGCGAGCGGCGCGCATCGAGCACGATGCGCTCGACCTCAAGGCCCTGCGCGAAGCCCTCGAGATCCCGCAGTGGGACATCGCCGCGCACTCCTGGGGCGGCGGCATCGCGCTGCTCGGCGCCGCGCAGGATGTCGCGGGCGTGCGGCGCATCGTCACCTTCGATAGCGTCGGCCCCACCTCGCGCTGGCTCGACGGGCTGCACGCGCGTGCGCTGGCGTTCCTGCTCACGCGCGAGCGCCGCGAGGAGTACGAGGCCTTGGCCGCGCTGGACCCCACGGACCTGCATCGCGACGACCCTGAGCTGCACGCCGTCTACAGCCGCGCGCTCTACGCCGCGTGGTTCCACGACGAGTCCGCGATGCTCGCGCCGCCGCCGCTGTCCATCTCGGCCACCGGGGCGGCGGTCGCCGCGCGCCTGCGGCGCGAAGGCTATGACTGGCGCGAGACCTTGGCGCAGATCCAGGCGCCGACGCTGCTGATCCACGGCGAGCAGGACTGCGTGCCGGTGGAGGAAGCCGAGGCGCTCGCGAAGCTGATCACGCGCGCCCACGTGCTGCGCGTCCCGCACTGCGGACATATGCCGTTCTTCGAGTGGCCGGCGATGGTCTTCGAAGCCGCGCTGCGCTTCCTCCGCGCCTGAGGCGACGTGCCGCGCGCTGCGTCGCTCCGTGTCCTCGTCGCCAGCGCCCTCATCGGCTGCGGCCTGCCCGACGACTCTGTGCCCGAGGCATCGCGCAGCGCGAGCCCGCGGCACGTCGTCGTCCAGGACGTCGAACCGGCGATGCTCGGCGAGTTCGAGCAATCGGCGACGCCGGCACCGGAGCGCGATCCGATCGCCATCGCCACCGTGCTCGACACGCGCACCGAGGGCAGTTACTTGCACGAGCTGCTCGACCTGCGCGGCGGCTGGAGCTATCGCTGGCCCGACCGGCGCCTCGAGCCGATGCGCGTGTGGATCGAGCGGCCGGCACATCCGGCCTTTCACCCCGACTTCGCGATCGCCGTCGAGCGGGCTTTCGAGGCCTGGGCGGGCATCGGGCTGCCGTTCATCTTCACCTACGTGCGCGATTCGTCGCGCGCCGAGGTGCACGTGACCTGGGTGGAGCGCTTCGAGCAACGGATGACCGGGCGCACGCTGTGGCGCCACGACCAGCACGGCTGGATCACCGGCGGCGCGATCGAGCTCGCGCTGTATCTCCCCGATGGCCGGCCGGTGGCGCTCGACGGCGTGCGCGCCGTGGCCCTGCACGAGGTCGGGCACTTGATCGGCCTCGACCATCCGCGCGACGAGACCAGCGTGATGGCGGCGCAGGTGTTCGTGACGGAAATGAGCGAGGCGGACCGTCGCACGGCCCGCCTCGTCTACGACCTTCCGCCCGGGCGCATCCGCCCCTAGGCCTGGCTCATTCGCGCGGCGACTCCGGCCGGCGCTTGAACACCACCGTGCGCGTGTCGCGTGCGCGAATCACCTGCATCCGCGTTTCGGGACGATCGGTGAGGCTGAGCAGGCGCACCACCACGAACGGCGAAGTCGCCGCGGTGCCGTCGACCGAGAGGATCACGTCACCGGTGCGCAGGCCGGCGGCCGCGGCCGCGGAGCCCGGCGCGACCTCGTTCACCAACACGCCGTCGGTGCCGCTGCGGATGCCGAGCACGCCGCGCCAGTCGTCGTCGAGCTGACGGAACTGCGCGCCGTTGTAGTAGGCGAGCTCGCTGGTGGCGCCGCGTGTGATGCCGTAGACGAACACGCCGGGCGCCGGCGGGGTCGGCGGCGCGGGCGGTGCAGCCGGCGTCGCGGCCGTGGGTGGCGTCGGAGGTGTGGGCGGCGTCGGCGCGACGACCGAGAAGCGAGGCGACGGCCGCGTCATCACGATGCGGTTGCCCGCGGCATCGGTGGTATCCTGCACCCACGCGCGCGCAACGCCGCCCATCCGCAGCGGCTGCAGCACGCGGGCATACTCTTGGCAGGCCGGATCCATCCGCGGCGCGCCCTCACCGACCGTCAGGGGCACGTCGCGTTCGAGTCCATCGCGCGAGATGCGCACGACGATGCGGCGACCCGGCTCGAGCACGTCGCTCAGGCGCGGCAGGCCGTTGCTGAAGTCGCGGCCCGCGATGCTCAGCAGCCGGTCGCCGGCTTGCAAGCCGGCGGTGGCGGCGGGCGAGCCGGGTTCGACCGCGGCGATGGCGGCCGTCGATCGCAGCACGCGCCCGTCGCGCATCTCGAGATCGTTGTCGATCGTCACGCCGATCTGGCCGCGCGGCGCGTCGATGCGCTGCTCGAGGCAGCGCGACTCGACGACGCTCATCACGGCGAAGGCCTGGCGCGCGTTGTTGGCGAGCTGCTGCATAATGTTGCGGCGGGTCGCGTCGTCGGACTCGGGCGTCTCCGACAGTTGGCGCAGCAGCCGCGATTCACGGGCCCGCAACTCGTTCACGAGCTGCAGCATCTCGGCGGCATTGGCGTTCGCCGGTTGCACGCGCGGCGACGCCGGAGCCGTCGCGCTGACCCCGGTCTGCTGCATCGCGATCGCCGGCGCGGCCGACGCGAGCAGGGCCAGCGTGGAGCAATAGACGTAGCGGCGCATCTCAGTAGCGCTCCAGGCGACGTGAGTCCGGCATCGACGCCCCGATCTCACGCAGCGTGGCCTCGCGCGCACCGAGCGTGGTGAGATAGTACTGGTTGAGCATCGGGTCCTGCGGCGCGCGGTAGAGCGCGGCCCGCGTGAGCGCGGCGATCTCGTCGAGCGCGGCGAGGCGCGCCTCATAGCTGGCGCGGTTCATCCCGATGAAGCGCGAAGTCGTGTCCTGCGACGCGAGGAAGGCCGCCGCCGACTGATACTGCTGCTGCGCGACGGTCAACGCCCGCAGCGCGTCGTCCGGCGAGCGATACGCCGACGCCGGCGTGGCCGACATCGCGATCTGTGCGGGATCGAAGGTCGCATTGGCCTCGGGTGCCGTCGCGCGGCCCGCCAGGCCGCCGCCGATGAGCAGCGCGAGGCCTGCCGCGGCGCGCAACGCCCACACCTGGAGCCTTGGCTTGCGGTCGCTGAGCGCGACGACGGTCGCCGCGCCCGCCTGCGGTGCGCGATCGACCAACAGGCCTTCGCTGCGCAGCTGCGGCGCGAGCTGCGACCAAGCGGTCAGCGGCTCGCTCGGCGCAGGTGCCATCGCCGCCATCTTCGCGAGCCGACGATACGCCGCCACTTCGGCGCGGCAGTCCCAGCAGCCGGCGAGGTGCGTCGCTTCGTCAGGGGTGGGCGTCTCGTCCGCAATCGCGGCGAGACGGTCAGTCGAGAGGTGTGACATAGTTCCGGTCCTGCGCCGGCGAGGAAGCGTCTACGAGATGCGCGAGCAGCCGGCGAAGCTTCGCGCGTGCCTTGAACAGTTGGGATTTCGACCCGCCCGAGGTGATGCCGAGTTCCGTGGCGATTTCCTCGTGCGTGTAGCCTTCGATATCGTGGAGCACGAACACCGCCCGGGCGCCGGGCGAGAGCTTCTGCACGGCCTCGTCGATCGACTGGGCGAGGAAGCTGCGGTCCATATCCTCGTCCACCGCGACCGTGTCGTCTTCGATCATCACCTCGAGCTTGGCGATCCGCCGCACCGACCGCAGCGCGTTGAGCGTGCGGTTGACGGCGATGCGATGCGCCCAAGTCGAGAACTGCGAGTCACCCCGCCACGTCGGCAGCGCGCGGAAGATCTGGATCCAGACCTCCTGCGCGATGTCCGCCGCCTGGTCGGGATCCCCGACCAGACGCCGCACCACGGCATCGATGCGCGGCGCGTGCGCCACCCAGAGGGCGCGCATCGCCGATTCGTCGCCGTTGATGGCGCGACGGATGGTGAGGGGGTCAGTGGCCATTGTCTACGCTCAATCTGTCACGGAGAGGGCAGGAAGGGTTGCTTGTCAGGTTGTGTACGGAGCGCGGGTGGGTTCGGTGACGTTGGGGCGGGGTTGGGGGTCGTTACTGGGACGGAAGACTGAAGACGGAAGCGTCGGGCGAACTGCCACGTGCGGCCGCGCAACCGCTTCTGGCACAAGTCCTTAGCTCCGTCAGTCCCGCGCAGCCGCGTCACGTCCCGCGCCATCCCGCGGCGTGACCATTTAGCTTGCGTGCAGCAACCTCTCCTCGCTCCCGCTCCGTGCTCATTCTCGCGCTCGCCCTCGCCATCACGCTTCCCGACCCGCCGCCGCAGCGCGCGCCGCGGACGGTGGCGATGGTCGCCGATCGCCTCGCCGAGGTGGACCGCATCGTCGAGAGCGGACGCAGCGCTGGGGCATATCCGGGCGCGGCCGTCATCATCGGACGCCGCGGCGCGATCGTGCACCAGAAGGGTTACGGCCGGCTGACCTGGAGCCCCTCGGCGCCGGCCGTCGACCCCGCCCGCAGCGTCTACGATCTCGCGTCGCTGACCAAGGCGGTCTGCCTCACGACCGCGGCGATGATCCTCTACGACGAAGGCAAGTTGCCGCTGGAGCTGCGCGTGCAGTCGGTGCTGCCCGAGTTCACGGGCCGCTGGAAGGAGCGCGTGACGGTGGCGCACCTGCTCACGCATCGCTCGGGCCTGCCGCCGGGCCGTCGCATCTGGCGCACTGCGTCGTCGCCCGCGCAGGCGCGCGAGCAGGTGCTCACCACGCGCCTCAACTCGATGCCCGGCGGCATCACCGATTACTCCGACTTGGGCGCGATGGTGCTCGGCTGGACGATCGAGCGCGTGAGCGGGATGCCCTTGGACCGCTTCTGCCAGACGCGCGTGTTCGCGCCGCTCGGGATGACGCAGACGCGCTATCGGCCTCCGGCCGAGTGGCGATCGCGCACCGCGCCGACGGAGATGTATCCGCCCCGCGGCTATCCGCTGCGCGGCGAGGTACACGATGAATCCGCCCACGCCATCGGCGACGTCAGCGGCAACGCCGGCTTGTTCGGCACCGCGACCGACCTCGCGATCTTTGCCCAGATGATGTTGAACCGCGGCGAGTACGGCGGGGTGCGGCTCATCGCGGATTCGACGGTACGGCGCTTCACCACGTTCCAGGCCGACAAGCGCACCTTCGGATGGATGATCGCGTCGGGCGAGCAGGGCTCCGGCGAGTTCCTCTCCACCACGACCTACGGCCACGCCGGCTATACGGGCACATCGCTGTGGATCGACCCGGAGCGCGACCTCTACGTGATCATCCTGACCAACCGCGTGCACGAACCGCGCACGGTGCGCGCCGGCGTGATCGTCGCCGACGTGCGGCACGACGTCGCCGACGCGGCGGCGCTGGCAATTAGCGATGACCGCGCGCTCGCGCAGGTGAGCTGGCCGCGGGACTTCCGCGTGGACCAGCGTCCTGACTGGAACCCGCGGACGACGGCGCTGATTCGTCGTCCAACCACCCTGCCGCGCGCCAGCGCGGCATCGAGCCCCAACGCCGCGACGCCGCAGTGACCGATACCGACACCAGCACGCCGACGCCGACGCCCAGCGGCAGCATCACCGAAGACCAGGTGAAGCTCGCGCTGCGGCGCGTGAAGGATCCCGAGCTCAACCTCAACATCCTCGACCTCGGCCTCATCTACGGCATCAGCGTCGAGGGCAACGACGTGAAGATCGATATGTCGCTCACGTCGCCGGGGTGCCCGTCGGGGCCGGAGATTATGACGGACGCCGAGAACCAACTGAAGGCGATGGAAGGCGTCGGGACGGTGTCGATGAACCTCGTGTGGTCGCCGCCTTGGACGCCTGAGCGTATTGAACCGCGCGTGCGCGCGTATCTCGGGTTCTGAACGGCAACTGCTGTTCACCACGGAGGCACGGAGAGCGGCGGTTCACCACGAAGGCAGGAAGTGCACGAAGGGCTGCAACCGCAAAAGACTCGGGGGTCGGCACAGAGATATCTGTGCCGACCCCCAAACAATTTCAGGCTGCTGCATTTGATGTTCAGCATCGCCACGCAACCTCCGCGTAGTCTCCGTGCCTCTGTGTCTCCGTGGTGACCGCCGTTCCACCGGCACAGGCACTCACTCGAGGTACGGCGACTCCTTCTTCCGCCACGGCTCGAGCGCCTTCACGAACTCCGCCCCGAGCTCCGCGACCTGCCAGCGCCGGAACTCGGGGATCTCGAGGATCTCCTCGGGCTTCGCCGGCAGCATCCGCGCCACGGCTTCCATCCGCTCGCGCGAGCAGAGCACGCCGGGATCCAGCTCGAGCCGCGTCGCCGCGGCGTCGCGCACCGACTTGAGCGCACCGACCTTGTGGTCGAAGTCCGGATCGCGATCCCAGCGCGCCGACTTGGGGAACTTCGGGAGGTCCGCCTCGGGCACCGCGAGTCCGCGATCGATCGCCGCGACGATCTCGGCGTGCGAACGCTCGAGGATGCCGCGCGGCATTCCCTTGATGTTGCCCAACGATTCCTTGCTCGCCGGATGCGCCTTCGCCGCCTCGAGCAGCACTTCGTTACTGACCACGCGGAAGGTCGCGCGATCCAGCTTGAGGGCCGCCGCGTCGCGCCACTGCACCAACTCGCGGAACACCGCCAGCTCGCGCCGCGTGAGATCGCGCGCGCCCTTCACCTTGAGGAAGGCGTTGGCCGAGTCGTCGGCCGGCCAGCGCACGCTCTCGAGGCGCTCGAACTCTTCCTGCGCCCAGGCGAGGCGGCCCTTCTTCGCGAGCTGCGCGTGCAGCTCGTCGCGCAGGCCGAGCAGGTGCATCGTGTCCTGCGCCGCGTAGTCGAGCATATCGGCCGTCAACGGACGCATCGACCAGTCGGCGCGCTGGTGCTTCTTGTCGAGCTTGATGCCGAAGTACGACTCGAGCAGCGCGGCCAGGCCGAAGGCCTTGAGGCCGAGCAGCTGCGCGGCGACGCGCGTGTCGAACACGTTGCGCACGTTCCAGCCGTAGTCCTGGTGCAGCAGGCGCAGGTCGTAGTCGGCGTCGTGGAAGACGATCTCGACCTTCGGGTCCTCGATCAGCGCGCCCAACGCCGCCGGCTTCTGGATCGGCAGCGGATCGATCACCGCGTGCTGCGTGTCGGTGGAGAGCTGCAGCAAGTAGATGCGATCGATGTAGCGATGGAAGCTTGCGCCTTCGGTATCGAGCGCGAGCCGACGCGCCTTGCCCGCCGCCGCCAGCCAGTCTTGGACGGCGGCGTCGGTGTCGAGATAGCGGGCGCTCGGAGCGGCTTCGGAACGTGGCACGGGGGTTCGAATCGAGAAGTGCTGCAATCTAGCGGCCTGCACGCGGCGGGGCCGCCCTTGCCCCGAGGGGCCCCGCGGGGTTGAGTTCCCAGCGGACCCTCCCTCTCCAATGCGCCTCTCGTCGAGCTTCTCCTCCCAGCAGCCGCCGCAGCCCTTCGGCGCCGCCGACATCTACCGTGCGGCGCTGGCCATCATCGGCACGCTGATCGCCTTCCAGTTGCTCTGGTCGGCGCGCATCCTGGTGCTCACCGCCTTCCTGGGCATCCTCTTCGGCCTCTCCGCCGCTCGGGCCACCAACTGGGTCGTGGAACACAGCCGGCTCAACCGGAATGTCGCCGCCGCCGTGGTCGTCCTCGGCACCGTGGCCATCCTCATCGGCATCTTCGCCTGGACGGGCCCGACCCTCGTGGAGCAGTCGCAGGACCTGCGCACCAAGTTGCCGGAGGCGCTCACCAAGCTCGAGCTCTGGCTGGTGGAGAAGCAGCCGCGGCTCCTCGACGCGATCGCGCCGCCCACTGTCGATGGCTCGTCGCGCCTCGTTGGCGCCATCACGAAGCACGCGCCGGCGATGACCGACTTTGCCTTTGGCATCGTGCAGTCCACGCTGGTGGTCGCCGCCGGCGTGGTGATGGTGGTCTTCCTCGCCCTCTACATCGCCGCCGACCCCGACGTGTACCGCCGCGGTGCGCTGTTCCTCGTGCCCGTCGCGCGCCGCGACCGCGTGGCCGAGCTGCTCACGGCTCTCGGCTACACGCTGCGCACCTGGTTCGCCACCCAACTCATCGCGATGGTCGTCATCGGCGTCGTGACGACGATCCTGCTCGCCATCCTCGACGTGCGCGCGGCGTTCCCGCTCGGCGTGATCGCCGGCATCTTCGAGTTCGTGCCGAACGTGGGCCCGATGCTCGCAGCCATTCCCGCCGTGCTGATGGGCTTCGTGGATTCGCCGCAGAAGGCGCTGCTGGTCGTCGGCGTGTATTGGGCGATCCAGTTTCTCGAGAACAACCTGCTCATTCCGTACCTGATGAAGGAGCAGCTCGACCTGCCGCCGGCCCTCACGCTCCTCGCACAGGTGCTGATGGCTTACGTGTTCGGCTTCCTCGGGCTCTTCGTAGCGATCCCGATGCTCGCCGTGGTCGTCGTCGCCGTCCGCACGTTCTGGGTCGAGGACGATCTCACGCCCCTGCCGACGGTCGAGATGCAGCTGCCAGAGCCACCGCCACCTGGTGGCCGACTGTGATCGTCGAGACGCCGCGCGGTCGCGTCGGTTACGACGAGGACGGCACGGGCCGGCCGCTGCTGCTCTTGCACGGCTTCCCGCACGACCGCACGCTGTGGACCGCGCAACTCGGCGGTCCCCCGGTGAACACCCGCGTGATTGCCCTGGACCTGCCGGGCTTCGGCGAGAGCGACTCCGCCGAGGTCCCCTCGCTGGACCACTGGGCCGACTGGGTCGCCGGCGCGATGGACGCGCTACAGCTGCCGCGCGCGATCGTCGGCGGGCTCTCGATGGGAGGATATCTCGCGTTTGCGCTCTGGCGGCGGCATCGCGCACGCGTCGAGGGCCTGGTCCTCGCCGACACGCGCGCCGGCGCCGACACTCTCGAGGGCCAGGAGAAGCGCGTCGCGATGCAGGCCACGGCCTTGGCGCAGGGCGCGGGCGCAATCGCCGACGCGATGCTTCCCGGGATGGTCGGCAAGACCACCCGCGCCGAGCAGCCGCAGGCGGTGGAGTTCCTCGATGCGATGATGCGCCGCGCCCGCGTCGCGGCCATCCAGAAGGCGCTCGACGCGCTGCGCACGCGGCCGGATTCCACGCCGATACTTGCCACGATCGACGTGCCGACGTTGGTGATCTGCGGCGCCGAGGACGTGCTCACGCCCGTGAAGGAGTCCGAGGCGATGCAGGCCGCGATTCCCGATGCGCAGCTGGCCGTCATCCCCGGCGCGGGCCACGCGAGCTGCGTCGAGCGGCCGGCTGCGTTCAATGCCGTGCTTTCTGGCTTCGTTCGCGCCAGATTTCCCTGATTCTCCCCACCGGAATCTTCTTTGCCCCAAGCAACGCCGAACCATCAGAACGTCAGCGCCGCCGAACAGACGCCTGAAGCCAAGATCGGCGCGGTGCTCTTCAAGAACCGCGGCTGGCTGCCCGTCCCCTTCCTCGTCGTGCCGATCCTCGCGATGCAGGAGCTGACCACCCGCAACCTGCTCATCGGCGCCGTCGTGATGCTCATCGGCGAATGGTGGCGGATGTGGGGCGTGGCCACCGCCGGCACCGTCACGCGCCGTCGCTCGCGCAACGTGCAGAAGCTCGTGAGCCACGGGCCGTTCTCGTGGAGCCGCAATCCGCTCTACAACGGCAACTTCCTGCTCTGGATGGGCATCATCACCATCAGCGGCGTCTATTGGTTCCTGCCCGTCGCCGCCGTGATCTTCGCCGTCGAGTACTACTACATCGTGCGCTACGAAGAGGGCGTGCTCGAGAGCATCTTCGGCCAGGTCTACCTCGACTACAAGGCCAAGACGCCGCGCTGGTTCCCCCGGCCGCCGAAGCCCGAGGACGCGCAGGGCGAGTTCTTCTGGGCCGAGGCCTGGAGATCGGAGATCAGCACGTTCCTGCAGTTCGCGGCGATCATCCTAGTGTTCTGGGCCAAGGACAAGTGGATGTAAGGAGCCGGACGGAAGACTGAAGACGGAAGGAAACTGCGACGGCGGCGCGAATCCTCAGAGATTCGCGCCGCCGCTGTCATTCCCTTCCGTCTTCAGTCTTCCGTCAAGCTCTCACCGAGTCGGCCGCCCCGGCTTGGGCTCCTTCTCGAACGCTTCCTTGTTGATCTGCACGTACTGCTTCAGGCTCGCCGGCACGTCTTCCTCGGGGAAGATCGCCGTCACCGGGCACTCCGGCTCGCAGGCGCCGCAGTCGATGCACTCGTCGGGATGGATGAACAGCTGATCCGGACCCTCGTAGATGCAATCCACCGGGCACACGTCCACGCAGGACTTGTCCTTGACGTTGATGCAGGCTTCGGTGATCACGTACGGCATTCGATGGGTCCTCTGGTGGGATAGATCAGGCGCGAACCTTCGGAAGATAACGCGTTCCAGACGGGTCAACAGGCGGGGATGTCACTCGGGTTTCCGCCCCCTGCGCTCGGACTCGTCCAACCCCCGGGGCCGCGCTGGACACCCTTGGCGACAGTCCGTTACTTCCCTCCGTGCGCATCCACGTGAACGGTGAGTCGGTCGAGGCAGCGCCCGCCGGCCACGCCACCCTGCTCGACCTGCTCCGCGACCACTTGGGACTCGTCGGGACCAAGCGCGTCTGCGACCGGGGCGCCTGCGGCGCCTGCACCGTGCTGCTCGACGGCCAGCCCGTCTACTCCTGCCTCACGCTGGCCCACGGCTGCGACGGACGGTCGGTCCGGACGATCGAATCGCTGGCGACCGCGCGGACGCCGCAGCCGCTGCCGCTGCCGCTGGCCTTCGCCCTCGAGGATGCCGCGCAGTGCGGCTTCTGCACGCCCGGCCAGTTGATGGCCGCCACGGCGCTGCTCGAGCGCAACCCCGACCCCAGCGAAGCGGAGATCGTCGCCGCGATGAGCGGGAACCTCTGCCGCTGCGGCACCTACCCGAAGATCATCCGCGCCGTGCGGCGCGCCGCCGTGATGCGCCGCGAGGCCGCCAATGGCTGAGCAGAAGGCGCGCTTTATCACGACCACCGTCGAGGTCGAAGGCCGCACGGAGCAGCGCGTCGTCGAGCTGCCCGCCTTCGACGTCGAGCCCTGGGGCGAAGACGCCGCGCTCACGCACGTCGGCGCGCGCGCCACGCGCGTGGACGCCGCGCTCAAGGCCAGCGGCCGGCCCGGCTACACCACCGACCTGCGCCGCCCGCACCAGGCTTATGCCGCGATCGTCCGCTCGCGCATCGCCCGCGGACGGCTCCTGCGCGTGGATGTGGAGGCTGCGCGCGCGGTCCCCGGCGTGCTCGACGTCATCGTCCACGCCGACGCGCCACCCAAGACGCGGCTGTTCAATCCCGAGATCACCTACCACGGCCAGCCCATCGCCGCGGTCTGCGCCGTCTCGCAGGAGATCGCCGAACGTGCCGCCGCGCTGGTCACCGTCGCGTTCGAGCGCGCCGCGCACGCCGTCACCGTCGCCCAGGCCACGGCACCCGGCGCGGCAGCGGTGCGGCCAGGCATCTCCACCAACCTGCTCTTCAACGAGCCGCGCGTCCGCGCGCGCGGCGACGTCGCGACGGGCTTCGCCGCCGCCGATGTCATCATCGAGCGCGAGGTGCGCACGCCCTGCGTGCTGCACAGCGCGCTCGAACCGCACAGCGCCGTCTGCGAGTGGGACGGCGATCGCCTCACCGTGTGGGAGAGCACGCAGGGCATCTTCCGCGTGCGTGACAACGTCGCCAAAGCGCTTGGCATCCCGCTCACCAACGTGCGCGTGATCTGCGAGGCAATGGGCGGCGGCTTCGGCGCCAAGAACTACGCCGGGTCGCACACCTACATCGCGGCAATCCTCGCCAAGCGGCTCGGCCGCCCGGTGATGTGCGCCGTCGATCGCCTCGGCGAGCAGGTCGATACGGGCAATCGCCCCTCGAGCCTGCAGCGCGTGAAGATGGGCGCCACGCGCGACGGTCGGCTGACGGCCATCGAGATGACGGCCGAGGTGCCGCTGGGCATCGGCGGCTGGGAAGGCGGGCCGGGCGAGATCTACCACGAACTCTACGCCTGCCCCAACGTGCGCACGCACGAGACCTTCGCCTTCGTGAACACGGCGGCGATGGCGGCCTTCCGCGCGCCGGGCCACGCCGAAGGTGCCGTCGGACTCGACATCGGCATCAACGCGCTCGCCGCGGCGCTGCAGATGGATCCGCTCGAACTGCGGCGCCGCAACATCGCCACGCACGATCAGAAGAAGGACCGCCCGTACACCGGCAATCGCCTCGCCGAGTGCTACGACGAGGGCGCGAAGCGCTTTGGTTGGGACGCGTGGTATCCGTCCGCAACGGCGAGTCCGGCTGCGAAGCCCACTGCCACGGGTGCCGCGAAGTCCCCCCGCGGCACGACGGATCCGCGCCTAGTGCCGGGCAAGCCGCATCTGCGCCGCGGCGCCGGCGTGAGCGCGCAGATCTGGTCCACCGGCGGCGGGCCGCCGAGCTATGCCACCGTGCGACTCAACAACGACGGCAGCGCCGACGTGCTGGCCGGATCACAGGACCTCGGCACCGGCACGCGCACGATTCTCGCGCAGGTCGCCGCCGAGGCGCTGGGACATCGGCTCGATCAAGTGCGCGCGATCATCGGCGACACCGGCGCCACGCCCTACGCCGGCAACAGCTGGGGCTCGATGACGGTCGCGTCCCTCACGCCGGCGGTGCGGATGGCCGCCATCGACGCGCGCAACGCGCTGCTCGACGCCGCCTCAGGCCTGCTCGGCGCGCCCAAGGACGCGCTCGAGACGCGCGACGGCCGCGTGATCGTGCGCGACACCGACCGTGCGATGAGCTTCGGCGAGATCACCACCAAGCTCGGCAACGTGATGATCCAGGGCCACGGTTCGCGCGGGCCGAATCCACAGGATGCGGGCATCGTCACGACGGGCGTGCAGTTTGCCGAGGTGGAGGTGGACACGGTCACTGGCGTCGTGCGCGTGCTGCGCATCGTCGCCGTGCACGACGCGGGGCGCATCGTGAACCCCACACTCGCGGAGTCGCAGCTCGAGGGTGGCATCATCCAGGGATTGGGCTTTGCGCTGTTCGAAGAACGCGCGCTCGATGCGCGGATGGGCCTCCCGCTCAACGTCGGCCTGCACGACTACAAGATCCCGACGCTCGCCGACATTCCCGCGATCGACGGCCACTTCCTCGACGGCGCGGACGTGAAGGCCAATCACGTCGGTGCGCGCGGCATCGCCGAGCCGGCGATCGTGCCCACGGCTCCCGCCATCGCCGGCGCCGTCGCGGATGCGCTCGGCGTCGAGGTCAACGAACTGCCGATGACGCCCTGGCGCGTGCTCGCGGCGCTCGGCGAGCGACGCTAGGGCTCGCGCCCTACGCCCGCCACGGCGGCGCGGCGCCCTTCTTGCGCTTCAGCTCGGGATTGTGGCGGTACAGCGTCGTCGTGCGGCCGATCACCTGGATCACCTCGGCCTTCACGCGCTTCGCGAGGTCGTTCGCGGCGGACTTCGCCGAGACCTCCACGCTCTTGTTGAGCTGCACCTTCACGAGTTCGCGCGTGCGCAGCGCGTCGTCGAGTGCGGCGAGCAACGACCCGCTGATGCCTTCTTGGCCGATGTGCACCGTCGGCTTGAGTTGGTTGCACTCCGAGCGGAGCTCGGCGCGCTCCTTGCCGCTCATTGTCATCGCTTGTCGCCCCTGAGTACGAGATACGGGACCGGATTCACCGGATCGCCCGCCCACCACATCCGCGCATTGGCATAGCGCAGCAACTGGTAGTGGAGATGCGGCGCATTGCGATCCGCGTTCCCCGTGCTGCCCACCGTGCCGAGCTCCTCACCTTTCCGGACGCGTTGCCCCTCGCGGAGCCCGCGTGCGTAGCGGTCCAGGTGCGCATAGTAATGCACAAAGCGCTCCGCGTCGTCCACGACGTACACGGTGCGGCCTCCGAGCGCGTTCGTCGAGATGCGGCGCACGACGCCGTGGTCGGCCGAGAGCACCGGCGTGCCGCGCCGTGCCATCACGTCGAGCGCGTGGTGCCGACGCCCCCCGCTGCGCATCGCGTTGTAGGTGTCGGTGAGGTCTCGCGGCCGCACCCCGTGCACCGGCACCATCAGTCGCCTGTCGCGCAGATACTCGCGGTCGGCGGCCACGCGCGGCGACCCCCCCGGCGGAGGACCACCGCCGAAGCAGCCCGCAAGCAGCGTGCAGAGAGTGAAGAGGAGGACAACAGGCCGAGCCCGTGAAGTACGCGCGTGCATTCACAGGGAAAACGAGCGGCCTCCAAGCACCGTCACGCCGCCGCCGTTGCCGTTGCCGTTGTGCCGTTGCCGTTGCCTTTAAGCTTCCGTCTTCCGTCTTCCGTCTTCCGTCTCTATCTCATTTCCCACGCCGCCGCATACACAAACACCCGATCACGCCCCCGCCCCGTGATCTCCTCGGCCAGCCCCAGCGCCACCAAGCGCTCCAGCGCGGCGCCCGCCGCAGGCCGCGAGAGCTCCAACGCTTCGCTCAGCACCGGCACTGACGTCGCGAGCGTGCTGCGCAGCTGCGTGAGCGCGCTGCGCGCCGTGACCGCCGCGCGACCGATGCTCGCCAAGTGCGCGTCCTCGGCCGGCATCGCCGCAAGCAGCAGTTGTAGCTGCAGGCGTAGCTGCCGCGCCTGCGCCGCGAGCGCTCCGAGCGCGGCGCGCGTCCACGGCTCGGCGTCCCCTTCGCGCCACGCCGCGCAGCTCGCTGTCCGCTGGTCGGCGGGAACATCCGCGAAGGGCAGCAGCCGGATGCGCGCAGTGAGACCACCGGCGCTGAGCACCGCGGCCGCGAGCAGCTCCGCCTGCGGCGTGTCGGGCAGCCACGCCGCCACCTGCAGCGCGCGCAGCAGCAGCGGGCGCGCCACCACGCCAGGGCGCAACGCATCGAGCACCTGTTCGCGCTCTCGTTCGCCGAGCGCGAGCTGCTCCGGAAGTTGCAGCGGAGCGCCGCTGCGTGCGCGCCGGTCAGCATCGTCCACACGATCCGCCCACGCCGCCGCCGCTGGGTCGAGTGCCGCAGCGTGGACCATCTCAACGCTCGCGGCGACGAGCGAAGCGCAGAGCGCTCGCGTAGCTTCCAGCGGGTCGGCGCTGAGCCGCGCGATGGCCGAGTAGCGAAGCACGTCTGCGACCGCGCTCGGGGCGAGCGCGAGTAGCGCGTCGAGCCGGCCGAGCTCCTCGGCAGCCGATTCGTAAAGGCGTACGCTAGCAGCGGATGTGCTCATAAGCTGTTTTGAAATACTAACTATTATTTTTATTGCCCGCAGGTCTGCTGTTGCACAGGCTCACAGCCTCATATTTCTAGCAATAGTCAATAATAAATGACTAAAAATGCTTTTCTCGCATCGCTCGCGCTGGCGTTAACCGCGGGCACCGCCGGCTCTCAGACCGTACCGACCGAGCCCCCCGCCTCCGCCGTGCCTGCCGCCGCCGCGCCCGCCAGCACTGCGCCGACGCGAGCCGCGCCCACGAGCGTCGCGCCCGCCGCCTCCTACACGCCGCACCGCGTCTACGACACCAAGCGCCGTCGCTTCGTCGATCTCGAGACGATGATCCTCGACGTCGCCACCCGCGCGGACGTCGCCTACCTCGGCGAGTTCCACAACGACCCGGGGACGCATCAACTGCAACTCGCAGTGCTCGAGGGTCTCGCGCGGCGTCGCAGCGACACGCTCGTCCTCTCGCTCGAGATGTTCGAGCGCGACGTCCAGCCGCAGCTCGACGGGTACCTCGGCGGCAGCATCGATGAGTCGAGCTTCCTCGCTGCCAGCCGGCCTTGGGGCAACTATTCGGCCGACTACCGTCCGCTGGTGGAACTCGCCAAGGCGCGGGGTTGGCCCGTCATCGCGAGCAACGTGCCGCGGCGCCTGGCCCAAGTGGTCGCGCGCCGCGGGCTCGTCGCCGTGGATTCGCTGCCTGAGGCCGACCGTGCGTTCATCGCGGCGGAGAACCGCTGCCCGCGCGATCGCTATTGGGAGCGCTTCCGCGAGACGATGGGCGATATGTCAGGCCACGGGATGCAGCTCTCGCCGGAGCAGCTCGAGCAGATGGTCTGGCGCACCTACGAGGCGCAGTGCGTGAAGGACGAGACGATGGCCGAGGCCATCGCGGCCGTGCGCAGCGCGCGCAACACGCTCGTCGTGCACGCCAACGGCGCCTTCCACTCGGACTATCGCCTCGGCACGGTCGAGCGCGTGCAGCGGCGCCTGCCGCGCAGCCGCCAGCTGGTGATTACCTTCACGCCGGTGGCGGACCTCGACGCGGCGGACGGCCGCAGTCGCCGGCGGATGGGCGACTACGTAGTCTTCACGTTGGCCCCTGCCCCGACGCCGTGAGCTTCGAGTACCTGCACGCCGATACACGCGAATCTGCCTTCGCGCTGCTGGCCCAACCGGGCGCGCTGCCGGTGGCCGGTGGCACCGATCTCGTGCCTTGCGTCGAGGAGGGCATCTCGGCCCCGAGCCGCGTGGTGGACATCCGCCGTGTGCCGGGACTGCGCGAGATCGCGGCCACGCCAGATGGTGGGCTTCGCATCGGCGCGGCGGTGACCGTCGCCGAGCTCGCCGCGCACCCTGCGGTGCGCGAGAAGTATCCGGTGCTGGCGGAGGCCTGTGCGGCGGTGGGAACGCCTGCCCTGCGGAACGCCGGGACCATCGGCGGCAACCTCGTGCAGCGGCAGCATTGCTGGTACTTCCGCCGCGACGTGGGCTGCTTCAAGCGCGGCGGCCAATCCTGCGCGGCCGTCGAGGGCGAGCACCAGTATCACGGCATCAGCGCCGACGGCATCTGTCGCGCAGTGCATCCGTCGGATCCGGCCGTCGCGCTGCTCGCGCTCGATGCCCGCATCGAGATCGCGTCGGCGACCGCGACGCGGCACGTGGACGTCGAGATGCTCTTCGCCGGAGCCGCCAACGATCCGGCCAAGGAAGCGCAGCTCGCCGCCGGCGAGCTCATCGTGGCGGTGGTACTGAGCGCCGAGTCCGCAGGCGGTACGCAGCATTGGGAGAAGGTGATGCAGCGTGGCGCCTGGGACTTCGCGCTGGTGTCGGTCGCGGCCTGCCGTCGCCGCGACGGCAGCGTGCGGATGGCGATGGGCGGCCTCGCACTGCGGCCTTGGCGCGTGCCGGAGAGCATCGAAGAGGACGTCGCCAGCGGCGGCCTCGACGAGGATTCGATCGACGCGCTAGTCGAGCGCGCGTTCTACGACTTCGAGCCGTTGGCGCACAACGCGTACAAGCGCACGATGGGCCAAGGCGTGCTGAAGCACGCCATCGGGCAGCTGACCGAAGACTGACGGAAGGCTGAAGCAGGATGGTCGGCCTCGCACCGGCCCGTCCACACCCCGCCTTCAACCTTCCGTCTCCAGTCTTCCGTCTCGGTTCAAACCCCGCGCCCCGCCGGCCTGTCGAAACCAGAGCCGTTGGCCCACGCGTAGAGTCTGCAACTCAACCGAGTATTCCGATGCTTCGCCTCGTTCGCCATTCCGTCGCCGCGCTGCTCGCGCTCGCGATCATCGCACCGACCCTCGCTGCCCAACGTGGCGCGCCGGTGCGTCGCATCATCTCCATCGGACATCACCCGCGCGTGGACGGCCTGCGGCTCAACTTCCGTGACAAGGAACTGGAGCTCGTCAACGGCGCCAACGTGACCATCTGGTCGCCCTATGACGGCTATCTCAGCGGTCGCGTGAACGGACTCGCGCTTGGCCTGCCGCTGACGGCCGCCGGCGACATCCACGGCCTCGCGCTCGGCGTCTTCGGCGTCGGCGCCGAGGACGACGTGACGGGGCTGGGCCTCGCGGGCATCGGGCTTGGTGCCGGCGGCAGCATCGGGGGCATCCACCTGGCCGGTGTGGGCGTGGGCGCCGGCAACAACGTACGCGGCATCGCCATCGGCGGCATCGGCATCGGCGCGGGCGGTGACCTGCGTGGCCTGATGGCGGGTGGCATCGGTGCGGCGACGGGCGGGTCGATCCGCGGTATCGTCGCGGGCGGCATCGGCGCAGGCGCCGGCGGCAACGTGCGCGGCGCAGTGGTCGGCGGCCTCGGTGTCGGTGCGGGCGGCAACGTGCGCGGCATCGTCGCGGGCGGACTCGGCGCCGGCGCCGGCGGCGACATCCGCGGCGCTGCGGTCGGCGGACTCGGCGTCGGTGTCGGCGGCAACGTACGCGGCCTCACGGTGGGCGGGCTTGGCGCCGGCGTGGGCGGATCGGCGCGCGGCATCACCGTGGGCGGACTCGGCGTGGGCGCGGGCGGTCGCATTCGCGGCGTGACGGTGGGCGGCATCGGCGTCGGCGCGGGCGATGACCTGGAAGGCGTGACCGTCGGCGGCATCGGTGTGGGTTCCGGCGGCACGCTGCGTTGGTTGTCGGTCGCCGGCCTCGGCATCGGCGCCGAGCGCATCGAAGGCGTGGCGGTCGCCTCGATGGTGGGCGCCGAGCGCACGAACGGGACGATCATCGCACCGATTCACTTCCGCACCACCGACGACGGCCGGATGCGCGGCGTGGTGATCTCGTCGTTCAGCTACATCAAGGGTTCGCAGCAGGGCGTAAGCATCGGCCTCATCAACTACACGCGGCGCCTGCGCGGTGTGCAGGTGGGCGTCATCAACATCGTGGGCGACCGCGAGGGCTGGTCGAGGGTGCTGCCCGTGATCAACGTCGGTCGCTGACACCGCAGGCGTTGGGGGCCACGCCGGCCCCCAACGGAACGGCGACAGCT
>VFQM010001576.1_pt1 | contig 19537 bp, 18 predicted proteins | sample 3512391 | NCBI WGS metagenome assembly VFQM01 (sample SAMN10412369, study PRJNA504923) | tailings metagenome | isolation source: Replicate 1 from Balatoc abandoned mine | place: Philippines | reverse complement strand
GAGTCGTTGTACTGGTACGCGCTGGAATCGTCGTTGGCCGTCGCGCCCGTGTTGGCGGACTGGGTGGCGCTGCGGTTCTTCGAGTTCTGGCTAGTGCTTGAGTACTCGTTGGCCGCGGCCCCGGATTGTCCGGTCTGACTGGACTCCGCCGTGGCCGTCTGCGTGGCATCGCCGTTGTTGTCGAAGGTATCGGCGGTATTGGTGGGATTGGCCCAGGCCTGGGCAGACACGCCGAAAGCCAGGGCTAGAGCCGTAGAAATGAGACTTTTGTTCATAGTAACCTCCACTAGGCAGTTGAGAAATCAGAATGGCGAAGCCACGGAACGCCGACTTCGACAGCCCAACAGCAAGGGGCGTACCAGCACATCTATCCGATTGAATGGAATGGGGTTTTCCTGAAAAAAGCCGGGCGACGGGGCGAACATCCGCATGCAAGCTGTCCCAACTTCCGGACAGCCCGGGCGAGAGACAATGCAGCCTTGAAACATAAGCATTCAAAATCAGTCGGTTACATTCAAGCGCTGGCGAACCCCCCGCCTGTCTCATGTGCGAGAAATCCCGTGGAGCCGATGCCACGAGCAGGCGACGGGATTGCCGCAGGCGCGGGTTGACATGGATTTGCCGCGGCGCCGGCGTTGCCTGCCCCCGCTTCAGGGCTGCCCGTGATGCCCGCAGGCAATGGCCGGCGGCGCATGGCCACCGCAGGTTCTGCGCGTCTCCGACTCACGTTAGAATGGCCGCGTCTTCCGGCCACCGGCCGGCCATCCCGATTCCCTATCGATGACGCTGTTCTTCGCTGTCCTGACTCCATTCGTGGGCGCAGCCCTGGTTGCGCTGGCATCCCGCCGCGGACGTTCGCATGCCGCCTGGGCGGCGGGCGCGGTGACGCTGGCCGCGCTGCTGTGGCTGGCGCCTGCTTTCCCCCTGCCGTTCGCCGGCAGCACGCTGATCCAGCAGCACAACTGGATGCCGGCGCTCGGCCTCAAGCTCGCCTTCCGCCTCGACGGCCTGGCGCTGCTGTTCGCCGGGCTGATTCTCGGCATCGGTCTCCTGATCGTGCTGTACGCGCGCTACTACCTGTCCGAGCGCGACAGCATGGGGCGCTTCTATGCCTGTCTCATGCTGTTCATGGGTTCGATGCTCGGCATCGTGCTGTCGGAAAACCTGATCCAGCTGCTGATCTTCTGGGAACTCACCAGCCTGTCGTCCTTCCTCTTGATCAGCTACTGGCAGCACCGCGAGGAAGCGCGCCAGGGCGCGCGCATGGCGCTGGCAGTCACCGGCCTGGGCGGCTTCGCGATGCTGGGCGGCTTCCTGCTGCTGGGCCACATCGTCGGCAGCTACGAACTGTCCGACGTGTTCGCCGCCGGCGACCTGATCCGCGACCATCCTCTCTATGTGCCGACGCTGCTGCTGATCCTGCTCGGCGCGTTCACCAAGTCGGCGCAGTTTCCCTTCCATTTCTGGCTGCCGCACGCGATGGCGGCGCCCACCCCGGTGTCGGCCTACCTGCATTCGGCGACCATGGTGAAGGCCGGGGTATTCCTGCTCGCGCGCCTCCACCCTGCGCTGTCCGGCACCCCGGAATGGTTCTGGCTGGTCTCCGGCGCCGGCCTCGCCACGCTGCTGCTCGGCGCCTATGCCGCCTTGTTCAAGCACGACCTCAAGGGCCTGCTGGCGTATTCGACCATCAGCCATCTCGGCCTGATCACCCTCTTGTTCGGGCTGTCGACCCCGCTCGCGGCGGTGGCGGGCGTGTTCCACATCATCAACCACGCCACCTTCAAGGCTTCGCTGTTCATGGCCGCCGGCATCATCGACCACGAGGCCGGCACCCGCGACATGCGGCGCTTGCACGGCCTGTGGAGGTTCATGCCCTACACCGCGACGCTGGCGATGGTGGCGGCGGCGGCGATGGCCGGGGTGCCGCTGCTGAACGGCTTCCTGTCCAAGGAAATGTTCTTTGCCGAGGCGGCGCAGATTTCCGGAAGCCTCGTCGGCGGCTGGCTGCTGCCCGCACTGGTGACGCTGGCCGGCGCACTGGCGGTGGCCTACTCGATCCGCTTCATTCACGACGTATTCTTCAACGGCGAACCGGTGGACCTGCCGCGCACGCCGCACGAGCCGCCACGCTGGATGAAGCTGCCGGTGGAAATCCTGGTGGTGCTGTGCCTGGTGGTCGGCATCGCGCCGGCGCTCACCGTGGCGCCGCTGCTGGCGGTGGCGGCGGCGGACACGCTGCAGGCGCCGCTGCCGGAATACCGCCTGGCGCTGTGGCACGGCTTCAACCAGGCGCTGGCGATGAGCCTGATCGCGCTGGCCGGCGGCGCGACGATCTACGCGCTGCGCCGCCCGCTGTTCGCGCTGCATGAACGCAGCCTCGGCCGCCTCGACGCACGGGTGGTCTACAACGCGCTGCTCGACGCCCTGTTTGCGCTGTCGGGATGGGCCACCCGCCGCCTCGACAGCGGCTCGCTGCAGCGGCAGGTATTGCTGTTTCTGGCGGCCGCGCTGGCGCTCGGCTTCACGCCGTGGCTCGGCAGCGACACGCCGCTCGCCGGCAGCCGCGCCGGCCTGCCGCTCGACCCGGTCAGCCTGCTGGCCGGCGCCACCCTGATCGCCGCCTCGCTCGCCACCGTGTGGCTGCACCGCCAGCGCCTCGTCGCGCTGATCGCCATCGGCGTGGTCGGGCTGGTGGTATCGCTTGCCTTCGTCAAGTTCTCCGCCCCCGACCTCGCGCTGACCCAGCTGTCGGTGGAGGTCGTCACCATCGTGCTGCTGCTGCTGGCGCTGTATTTCCTGCCGCAGCATGCGGCGCGCGAACGCGACCGCGGACGCGTCTGGCGCGACGGCGCGATCGCGCTGGCCGCCGGCGGCGGCACCGCGCTCTTGGCGTGGGCGGTGCTGACGCGGCCGTACGACACCATCGCCGGCTATTTCCTGGAAAACAGCGTGCCGGGCGGCGGCGGCAAGAACGTCGTCAACGTGATCCTGGTCGACTTCCGCGGCTACGACACCCTGGGCGAAATCACCGTGCTGGCGCTGGCCGGCCTCGGCATCTACGCCCTGCTGGAGAACCTGCGCCTCGACGCGCCCGACCGCGACGCCGCCGGGCGCGCCTGGAACCGCGATCCCCACCCCGTGATCATGGCCACGCTCACCCAGCTGCTGCTGCCGCTGGCGCTGCTGGTGGCGGTGTTCATCCTGCTGCGCGGCCACAACCAGCCGGGCGGCGGCTTCATCGCCGGCCTGGTGACGGCGGTGGCGCTGATCGTGCAGTATCTCGCCCACGGCAGCGCATGGATGCGCGAACGGCTGTCCGGCGCCACCCAGCCGGTGATCGCGGCGGGCCTCGCGCTCGCCACCCTGACCGGACTCGCCAGCTGGGTGTTCGGCCACCCCTTCCTCACCTCGACCTTCGGCCACCTGCGCTGGCCGCTGGTCGGCGAATTCGAACTCGCCTCGGCGATGGCATTCGACCTCGGCGTGTTCCTCGTCGTCGTCGGCGCCACCCTGCTGATCCTGGTCAACCTCGGCGCGCTGCACGACAGCCGCAGCCAACGCAAGGCCACGCCCTGATGGAAGCGCTCATCGCCCTCGCCATCGGCGTGCTCACTGCCTGCGGCGTGTTCCTCGCATTGCGCGGCCAAACCTTCCCGGTGGTGCTCGGCCTCACCTTCCTGTCCTACGCGGTCAACCTGTTCCTGTTCGTCATGGGCCGCCTCGCCATCGGCGTGCCGCCGGTGATCGCGGACGCCGCCGCCTACACCGACCCGCTGCCGCAGGCGCTGGTGCTCACCGCCATCGTCATCAGCTTCGGCATGACCGCGTTCGTCATCGTGCTCGCGCTGAAGGCGCGCGCCGAGCTCGGCAACGACCACGTCGACGGCCTGCACAGCGAGGAGGACACGGCGCGATGACCGGCCTGTCGATGCATCTGCCCATCCTGCCGGTGCTGCTGCCGCTGCTCGCCGGCATCGTGCTGCTGGCGCTGCGCAACGCGCCGCTCGCGCTGCAGCACGGCATCGGCCTCGCCGCCGCGGCGGCACTGGTGCCGCTGGCGTTCGCGCTGCTGGCGGGCGCCGCCGACGGCACCCAGCTCGTCTACAGGCTGGGCGACTGGGAGGCGCCTTTCGGCATCGTGCTGGTGGCCGACCGCCTCGCCGCCTGGATGCTGATGGCCACCGCGCTGGTGGCGCTGTTCGCGCTGCTGCACGCGCTGCGCGGCAGCGACACGCAAGGCCGCCACTTCCACGTGCTGTACCAGTTGCAGCTGTTCGGCCTCAACGGCGCCTTCCTCACCGGCGATCTCTTCAACCTGTTCGTGTTCTTCGAGATCCTGCTGCTCGCCTCCTACGGCCTGCTGCTGCATGGCGGCGGACGGCTGCGGGTCAAGGCCGGGCTGCATTTCGTGGTGATCAACCTGGTCGGCTCGACCCTGTTCCTGTTCGCCGTCGGCACGCTGTATGGCGTCACCGGCACGCTCAACATGGCCGACCTCGCGGTCAAGCTGGCGCGCACCGCGCCCGGCAATCTGGCGCTGGTCGAGACGGCCGGCCTGCTGCTGTTCGGCGTGTTCGCGCTGAAGGCGGCGCTGTTGCCGCTGCACCTGTGGCTGCCCGCCGCCTACGCGCACACCAGCGCGCCGGTGGCGGCGCTGTTCGCGATCATGACCAAGGTCGGCGCCTACAGCATCCTGCGCGTATACAGCCTGATGTTCGGCGCCGACGCCGGCGCGGTCGCCAACCTGCTCGCCGTCTGGCTGATGCCGCTGGCGCTCGCCACCCTCGTCGCCGGCATGCTCGGCGCGCTCGCCAGCACCGCGCTGCGCCAGCAGATCGCCTACCTGACGATCGCCTCGGTCGGCACCCTGCTCGCCGCCTTCGCCCTCGGCAACGTCGACGGCATCGCCGCCGGCCTCTACTACCTGCCGCACACCACGTTCGCCACCGCCGCCCTGTTCCTCCTCGCCGAGCCGATTGCCCGCGCGCGCGGCGCATGCGCCGACCGCTTCGAGCCCGGCCCGGCGATGCCCGGCGCCGCCGTCCTCGGCGGCCTGTTCTTCGTCGCGGCGATGGCAATGGCCGGGCTGCCGCCGCTGTCGGGCTTTCTCGGCAAGTTCATGCTGCTGCGCGCCGCCCTGGAGTCGCCATGGCTGATCTGGATGTGGAGCGCGGTGCTCGCCGCCGGCCTGGCCGGCGTGATCGCGCTGGCGCGCAGCGGCAGCCTGCTGTTCTACCGCACCCAGTCGAGCACCGAGGCGCTGCCGCTGCCGCGCGCGGCCGACTGGCTGCCGGTAGGCGCACTGCTGTTGCTGCTCGCCGGCATGGTCGTGTGGGCCGACCCGCTGGCCCGCTATGCGACCGCCACCGCCGCGCAACTGCTCGCGCCGCAGGCCTATATCGATGCCGTGCTGGGAGCGCGTCCATGACGCGCATGCTGCCGCATCCGCTGCTGACGCTGACGCTCGCCATCCTGTGGCTGCTGCTGGTCAACACCGTCTCGGCCGGCCACGTCGTGCTGGGCCTGCTGCTGGGCTGGCTGATTCCGTTCGCCACTGCCTCGCTTTGGCCGCAATCGGTGTGCATCCGCAACCTCCCGATGCTGCTGCGCTATCTCGCCGTGGTCATGTACGACATCGTGGTCGGCAGCTTTCGCGTGGCGCGGCTGATTCTCGGCCGGCCGTCGCGCCTGCGCCCGGCCTTCATCGTCGTGCCGCTGGAGCTGACGAGCGATCTCGCGATCAGCCTGCTGGCCAACACCATTTCGCTCACGCCCGGCACCGTCTCGGCGCTGCTGAGCGAAGACCGCCGCACCCTCACCGTCCACAGCCTCGACACCGAGGACGCGGCGGCGATGGTGGAGGAAATCAAGCACCGTTACGAGGCGCCGCTGAAGGCGATTTTCGAATCATGCTGAATACCGTCATCCCGATCGCCTACGCGCTGGTCGCGTTCGCCTTCCTGTTCAGTTTTTTCCGGCTCATCGTCGGCCCCGACGCGCCCGACCGCATCCTCGGCCTCGACACGCTGTACGTGAACACCGTCGCACTGCTGGTGCTGCTCGGTATCGACCTCGGCAGCCCGATCTATTTCGAGGCGGCGCTGTTGATCGCGATGATGGGCTTCGTCGGCACCGTCGCGCTGTGCAAACACCTGCTGCGCGGCGACATCATCGAATAGGGGCGCGCCATGCCGGAGATACTGCTGTCCATCCTCATCCTCGTCGGCGCCGCCTTCACCTTCGTCGGCTCGCTCGGCCTCGTCCGCTTCAGGGATTTCTACACCCGCCTGCACGGCCCCACCAAGGCCACCACCCTCGGCGTCGGCTGCCTGCTGGCCGCCTCGTCGATATATTTCAGTTTCGACGGCGACCTGAGCCTGCACGAGATCCTGGTGGCCCTGTTCCTGTTCATGACCGCGCCGGTCTCTGCCCACCTGCTCGCCAAGGCGGCGCTGCACCTCAAGGTGCGCTCGCTCGCCGCCGCCCCCGAAGAGGACGCCGACGCGCCGTCGAGATAAGCGGCGAGCGCGGCATGGGCGCGTAGAGCGGGCGGGGCTTGTCGGGCGCCTCGCCGGGCCGTCCGCGTCAGGCACGGGCATCCCCCGCCAGCATCCTGCCGCATTCCTCTCCCGGCACCGCGCGGCTGTACAGCCAGCCCTGGAATCCGTTGCAGCCCAGACCGGCCAGCACAGCCCGCTGCGCCTCGGTTTCCACGCCCTCGGCGATGACCCGCAACTCGAGGCTGTGGGCGAGGCCGACCAGGCCGCGCACGATGGCGACATCGTCCGCGTCGTGGGCCACGTCCTTGACGAAGGAACGGTCGATCTTGAGCTTGTGAAGCGAGAACATTTTCAGATAGGCCAGGGAAGAGTAGCCCGTGCCGAAATCGTCGATGGCGATGGTGACCCCCAGTTCCTCCAGTTCTTCGAGCGCCTGCGCCGCCGCCATCGGTTCCTCCATCAGCGCGCTTTCCGTCAGCTCGAGCTCCAGCAGGCCCGGCGATGCGCCGCTTTCCGCCAGGGCCGTCTTCACCACGCCCACCAGGTTGCCGTGGCGGAACTGATGGGCCGACAGGTTGACCGCCACCTTGGTCGGCAGGCCGGCATCCTGCCAGGCCTTGATCTGGCGGCAGGCGGCACGGATCACCCAGGTCCCGATCGGGACGATCAGGCCGCTCGCCTCGGCAAGCGGGATGAAGCGCGCCGGGCTCACCTCGCCCAGTTCTTCATGGCTCCAGCGCAACAAGGCTTCGACGCCGCAAATCCTGTGGCTGGCCATCTCGATCTGGGGCTGATAGTGCAGCTGGAACTGCCCCTCCTCCACGGCGCGGCGAAGGCAGGTCTGGAGCAGCAGGTTTTCACGGATGAGCGTATTCAGGTCCTGGGTGTACAGGCGCATGCAGCCGCGCCCCTCCGCCTTGGCCCGGTTCATGGCCACGCCGGCATTGCGCAGCAGGGTGGTGACGTCCCCGCCATCCACCGGAAACACCGTGACGCCGAGGCTGGCGCTGGCGAACACCTCGTTGTCGCCGACGCGAAACGGCCGCGAAAACGCCTGCAGCACCTTGTCCGCCACCTGCCCCACGTCCTCGACGTGGCCGAGGTCGTTCAGCAGCAGCGCGAACTCGTCCCCTCCCAGGCGGGCCACGGTGTCGTCCGGGCGCAGCACCGCCGTCAGGCGATGGGCCGCCTCGGCCAGCAGCAGGTCGCCGTAGTGGTGCCCCAGCCCGTCGTTGATGATCTTGAAATTGTCCAGCCCGAGCATGATGAGTGCCATCAGCCGGTCATGGCGGCGTGCCTGGATCATGGCGTGGACCAGGCGGTCCTGGAACAGCGTGCGATTGGGCAGGCCGGTCAGGGCATCGTGCGTGGCCTGATGGAGAAAATCCGCCTCCATGCGCCGGCGCTCGCTCATGTCGCGGATGAATGCCGTGACCTGGATGCCGGCATCGGATTGGAACGTGCTGAGGGCGATGTCCACCGGCACCTCGCTGCCGTCCTTGCGGCGCCCGACCAGATCGAGCTTGCCGGCCATGGCGCGAACGGCTGGGGCCCGGATGAAATGCTGCCGGTGGCCATGGTGCTGCGCGCGCTGCCGGTCCGGAACCAGTATTTCCATTTTCTGCCCCAGCAGCTCCCTGCGGGCATATCCGAACATCTGCTCGAGGCGCCCGTTCACCATCCGGATATGCCCTTGCGCATCCACCACCATGATGGCGTCGGGCGCGGTTTCCAGCAGTTCGCGGTGGCGCCGCTCGATTTCGGCCATCTCCGCGCGCGCCCGCCGGAAGCGCTCGATCGGCGCCAGGACGCTGTTCTGGAAAACGGCGCGGTACAGGAACAGGTAGGCCAGCGCCTTGTAGACATGGCCCAGTGCATTGGCCATGCTGGCGGCCTGCGGATGCAGCATGAAGAAAGCTTCGCTCGCCAGCAGGAATGCCGCCGCATAGATCAAGGCATGGTGGCAGAGGCGATTGAATTCGTGCCGGCGCCAGAGCAGGAGGCCCAGCGTAACGAGGTTCGCCGCCACCGCCCCGGCCACCGGACCGGCAGTGAAAGGCGCGCCGCGGACGCCGTCCGTCAGCCAGTCCGCGTGCCACATCCCCACGTACCCCGCCAGCAGCACATACAGCAGGCTCGCGGCCAGCCACCCGCGCCGGGGGGCGCCGCCCATGCGCCGGTAGGGCATCAGGACGAAGGCCAGCAACGCGAACGCGGCGGCGTATTGCGCCGCCAGCCAGAAGACCGTGGCCTTGCCGGGCGTGTTGCGGGTGATGAAATCCGCCATGCCGGGGTAGGACATGGCATGCAGGAAATCCAGCACCGCCACGGCCAGGAACGCGCAGGCCAGCACCATTGAAGCGGCCGGGCGTTTCTTGTCGTGGATATGCCAGCCGGTCGCGAACACCATCGCAGCCACCACAACGGCGAACATCTCCACCACGATGTGGAACGGCAGGAAGAAAGCCGTGTCGAGGGCAAGCCGGCCCGCCGGCACGGACTGCCAGATCAGCAGGAGCGCGGCCAGAACCAGGAGCGCGGCGCCGGCGGCGTGCAGGTTCCCCGCCGGCGCCGCGCGCTTCCCCGCTTCATGGCCGGACATGGCGCGTCCCCCGCTCAATCGCGACACTCAAGGGCAAACCGGAATCGTTGCCGGCATCTTCCCGTCCGCCTTGCCGTCATGCCGCGCGCACCTGCTCCTGCACGCGGGTGCCGATGTCCGCCCCCCGGATCTCCCAGGCCGTCTCGCCCAGGCGCTCGGCCAGCACCATCGCCTGGGTTCAGGCATCTTCGCCGCTGGAAGAAGAGCATCTGCCGGAAGCGGGCGCAATCGTTGTCGCTGAGCCTGGCATCAGGCATGGCGGCCTCACGCAGCTTTCTTCGATTGCGGCTGCGATACCCGCAGACCGGACCCCACCTCGAGTTCCGCGAACCAGTTGATGAAGCGCATCACGTCCGCCCCCTGGTAGATCGAGCCGTGCTGGGGACAGAGCAGGTCGATATCCATGGCGGCGGCGCGTTCGCACCAGTCCAGCACGGCCGCCCGGGAGCCCATGAAGCGGCGGTGGAAACCCTGCGCATGGCGGATGTGGCGGTCGAAATCGGCGACGAACAGTGCGTCCTCTTCCGGCGGCTGCAAGGCCGCCCCGACGTCGCCGCTGAACAGTATCCGCGCCCGGGCGTCGTACAGATGCAGGTTGCCCGACGAATGCAGGTAATGCGCCGGCACCGCATCCAGTTCGATGCCGCCGAGGGGAATCTTCCCGCCTTCGTCGGGCAGGCCGATGAAGGTGCTTGCGTCGCCGCCGTAATGCGGCAGAAAACTGCCCCAGATGCGGCTGGCATAGCAGCGCAGCGCCGGGTTGAACTCCAGCCACAGGCTCAGGCTGCTGACCACGTCGGGGTCCTGGTGGGACGCGAATATCCATTTCACCCGGCCCGGGTCGAAGCCGGCCGCCAGGGCGGAAAACACCACCGGAAAAATCTCCATGCCGCCGGGGTCGGTGAGCAGGGCCTCGTTGCCGTGGGCAACCAGGTATTCGTTAGTATCGATCAGCGCGCTGGCGCGCTGCGGGTCGCGGGCGATCACCCGCCATTGATGCGGGCCGTCCGAAAACAGGGTTTCCAGCCTTTTCATGCGCCCGCCTCCTCCACTTCGGCGCGCACGCCGCCCAGCGTGTTCGCCACGGAATGGATGGACTGGGCCAGTTGCTCGGCCACCTGCCTCAAGGCAGACGCCGATTCGCCGCCGTACGCGGCCTCGATCAGGGCGCTGCGGGACAGGCTCAGCCCGAGGTCGCACAGGCGCAGCGCGCGGGTTGCCATCAGGTGCAGTTCGCGCCGCCGGAGGCCGAGCGACAGGTTCAAGCGGACCATCTCCGCTTCCTGCTCGCCGAGGATTTCCGACAGCCGGCCGGCGACGTGCGCCTGTTTGTCCCGCGCCCGCTGGAAACAGGCCTGGTTGCGCTGCCTGCGCTGGCGCTGGGCCACTTCGCCGACCATGCCGGACACCAGCGCGGTCAAGCCATGCATGGCCTCCGCGATGCGGGAGGAAACCCCGCGCAGCTCCGCCGACGCCACCCGGAAGCCCACCGCGCTGTCGCCGCCGCGGCGGGAAGACAGCATGGCATTCAAGGCCGCCAGATTCACCTCGCGGGCGGCATCCACCACCTCCCTGATGCCGTTGCCGATGCGCACGATGGCATGCAGGTCTGTCGATCGAGCCGCCGGCTCATTGCTGTGATACGCCATGCTGGCTGCTCCTTTCGGTCGGCCGGAACGCATCCCGGCCTTGTTGTAAATCGGGCCGCGTTCGTGCGCACGGCCTGGCTGTGATGAAGGCTCAGGGCGCCGTCTCCTGACCGTCGGCGGCGGCCCGGCCGAGGATCGCCAGATCCTCGGTGGAGAGCACGTTGTTGACGTTGAGGATGATGACGAAACGCTCCTGCACCTTGCCCATGCCATGGATGAAATCGGTACGGATCCGGGTGCCGAACGAGGGCGGCGGCTCGATGTCGGCAGCGGCGATCTCCAGCACTTCGTTGACCGCGTCCACCACCACGCCGATCACCTGATCGCCCGCCTCGGGTTCCAGTTCCAGAATGACGATGCAGCTGCGCCGCGTGATCTGGCTGGGCTTGCCGCCGAAGCGGCTGGCCAGGTCCACCACCGGCACCACCGCGCCGCGCAGGTTGATCACGCCGCGGATGAACTCCGGCATCATCGGCACGGCGGTAAGCTGGCCGTATTCGATGATCTCCTTGATATGCAGGATGCCGATGGCGAACACCTCGCCTCCCAGCATGAAGGTGAGATATTGCAGGGGCTCCCGGGCGGCCGCGGACAGCGGCGCCGCCCGGCTTTCAAGCTTGACCAGTGCGTTCATGGCCATCCCCTCAGAAACGCACGAACTCGGCTTCGCCCACCGGTTCGGTGGCGGATTGCACAGCCTTGGCCAACTGCTTCATGGGCGCGGCGGACTTCGCGGCGGCCTGGCGCATCGTCGCGGCAGCCGCGTTGCCGGCCTTGAAGAACGCCATCAGCTGCTGCAACTGCTCGGCCTGGCCGCTCATTTCCTCGGCGGTGGCGGCCAGCTCTTCCGAGGCGCTGGCGTTCTGCTGGGTGGCCTGGTTGAGCTGGTTCATGGCGACGTTCACCTGGCCCACTCCGCTGGCCTGCTCTTCCGAGGCGGCGGTGATTTCCTGCACCAGGTCGGAGGTCTTGTTGATGGAGGGCACGATCTCGTCCAGCAGCTTGCCAGCCCGCTCCGCCATGTCCACCGAGCCGCTCGCCAGTTCGCCGATCTCCTGCGCCGCCACCTGGCTGCGTTCCGCCAGCTTGCGCACTTCCGCCGCCACCACCGCGAAGCCCTTGCCGTGCTCGCCGGCGCGCGCCGCCTCGATGGCGGCATTCAGCGCCAGCAGGTTGGTCTGGTAGGCGATGTCGTCGATGATGCCGATCTTGCCGGCGATGCTCTTCATCGCGGTCACCGTCTGCTTCACCGCCTCGCCGCCTTCGGTGGCCTCCTTCGCCGCCTTCGACGCCATGCCGTCGGTCACTTTGGCGTTCTCGGTGTTCTGGCCGATCGAGGCGGACATCTGCTCGATGCTGGCGGACGTCTCTTCCACGCTGGCCGCCTGTTCGCTGGCGCCCTGCGACAGCGACTGCGCGGTGGCGGACACCTGCTCGGAAGCGGACGACAGGTTGTCCGAGGCGCTGCGCACTTCGCTGATGATCTGGGTCAGCTTGGCGACCATGGCGCCCATGGCGCCCAGCAACTGGCCCATCTCGTCCCTGCGGTCGGCCTCGACCTGCATCGTCAGGTCGCCTTCCGCCAGGCGGTTGGCGATGTCCACGGCCTGGCGCGCCGGGCGGGTGATGCTGCGGGTGACCCCGTAGGCGACGCCGGCCCCGAGCAGGCCGGCGGCGATGGACAGGGCGACGACCAGGGAGAAGGCGCTGCGGTAATTCTCGGCGGCCTGCTTGCCGGCCTCTTCCATCATCCCGCCCTGGTATGCGATCAGCCGGTTCAGGGCATCGATGAACGCGCCCTGCTTGGCGGTCTCCTCGGTCAGCAGCACAGCCACGGACTCGTCGCGTTTTCCTGCGTTCGCCAGTTCGAGGTACCTGTTGCCGGCCGCGATGAACGCCAGGCGCGCGTCGTCCGCCGTTTTCAGCAGCTTCTTGCCCTCCTCCGAGGTGACCGTCTGCATCAGCTTCTCGAAGTTCGCGGCCACGATCTTGCGCGCGGCCAGCAGCTGTTCGCGCTCGGCGGCGATCTTCGCGGGGTCGTTCAGCAGCGCGATGTTGCGCGAGGTGCGGGCGACGATGTTGAGGTTGTTGATGGTGGCGTTGGCCCAGACCGTCTTGGGATAGCGGTCGTTGCTCATCTTGTCGATGTTGTCGTTGAGCAGCCCCATGCGGGTGATGGCGATGACCGCGATGACGGCCAGCAGAAGCAGGACCAGGCCGAAGCCCAGACCGAGGCGCATACCGATTTTCATATTGCTGAACATTTTGCTCTCCAGAAAATAAAGACAACTACAGTCGGAAACTTCAAGCTTGCAGCGCGGCCGCCTGGTCCGTGGCCGCCTCGTCCAGCAAGGCGGGCACATCCAGCACCAGGGCCACCTGGCCGGAGCCGAGAATGGTGGATCCGGAAATGCCCCGGACCCGGGAAAAAACCTGCCCCAGCGGCTTGATGACCGCCTGGAACTCGCCCTTCAGTTCGTCCACCACCAGTCCCGCCTTGCGCCCGGCGCAGCGCACCACCACCACGTTCTGACGGCGCAGCGGACGGCCTTGCAGGGCGAGGTGCTGCCGCAGGCGCAACAGCGGCAGCACTTCGCCGCGCAGATTGAGGAAGTCGCGCTCGTCGCGGCCGGCGTCCAGTTCCACGCACTCCAGCACCGTATCCAGCGGCACCACGTAATGGCCGTCGGCCACCCCCATGAGAAAGCCGTCGATGATGGCCAGCGTGAGCGGCAGGCGGATGCGGAAGGTGGAACCCACGCCGGGCTGGCTCTCGATCTCGACCGAACCGCGCAAGGCCTCGATGTTGCGGCGCACCACGTCCATGCCGACGCCGCGGCCGGACAGGTTGCTGACCTGCTCGGCGGTGGAAAAACCGGGCTCGAAAATGAGGTTCCATACCTCGCGGTCGGCGAGGCTGTCGCCGTCCTGGATCAGTCCGCGCTCGCGCGCCTTGGCCAGGATGCGATCGCGATTCAGGCCGCCGCCGTCGTCCGTCACCTCGATGACGATGCCGCCCGCGTCGTGGTAGGCATCGAGGCGCACGCTGCCCTGCGCCGGCTTGCCGCGCGCCAGGCGCACTTGGGCGGACTCGATGCCGTGATCCATGGCATTGCGCACCAGGTGCGTGAGCGGGTCGCCGATCTTGTCCACCACGGTCTTGTCCAGTTCGGTGTCGGCGCCGCCGATCAGCAGCTCGATATCCTTGCCGATCTCCTTGGAGACATCCCGCACCACGCGGCGGAAGCGGTTGAAGGTCTCGCCGATCTCCACCATGCGCAAGCGCATGGCGCCATCGCGGATATCCTCCACCAGCCGGGCCATGCCGGACACCGACTCCGCCATGGCGCCATCCTGGTGGCGCGCGGCCATGAGCCCGACCCCGGCCCCGGCGATCACCAGTTCGCCCACCAGGTTGATGAGGCTGTCCAGCTTGTCGGCATGCACCCGGACGAAGCGGGCTTCCTGGCTCTGCCGCTGGCGCGCGTCCTTCTGCTTGCTCAGGGCCGCGCCCACCAGTTCCGGCTGCACGATCTGGCGTTCCACCAGTATTTCGCCCAGCGGCTGCACCTGTTCCTGGCGCGCGCTTTCGCATTCCTGGATCGCCAGCGACTCGTCCAGCTCGCGCTGGGTCAGCGCGCCGCTGGCCACCAGCAGCTCGCCCAGCCGGATCCTGTCTTCCGGCAGCGTCGCCATCAGTTCGAGAAAATCGGCCACCCTGCTGCCGGGGGCGAGGATGCGCAGCTGGCAGTCGTCGCGCACGAATTCGAACACGCTTTCGATGCGCGCCTTGTCGGCCTCGCTCTTGAGGCTGATCTCGAACCCCAGATAGCAGCACTCCGGGTCCATTCCGGCGGCCGCCGGCAGGGCGTCGGCCAGGGTGGCGAGATGGCGGATCTCGCCCAGGGTGGCCAGGTAGCGGATGAAGGACAGCGGGTCCATGCCGTTCTTGAGCACGTCCTGGCCAAAACGCAGGGAGAGGTGCCAGGCGTCGCCCGCCGTCCGGTCGTCGCCCGCGCTGACGACCGGGGATGCCGCCTCGACCGGCAGCGAGACGGCCGCGTCGCCCATGCAGAGGCCCAGCCGCGAACCCAGCGCCTCGCCCCGAATGCGGACATCGTCGTCCATTTCCCCCTGCGCGGAGGCGAGGTCCACCAGACGCTCGATATGATCGCGGCACGCCAGGAACAGGCCGGTCAATTCCTCCGTCAGGGGCAGGGCGTTGTTGCGCACCTGCTCCAGCACATTCTCGGCCTTGTGGGTGAAGGCGACGATGGCATCCAGCCCGAACAGGCCGGCCGCGCCCTTGATAGTATGGGCGGCACGGAACACGGCATTGACCGCCTCGGCATCGTCGGGCGCGGATTCCAGCCGCAGCAGCGCCTCCTCCATGTCCTGGAGCAAGCCGCGGCTTTCCGCGAAGAAGGTGTGCAGGGCATCGCCCAGGTCCAGGCTCATGTCGTTGCCTCCCGTGCCGCGCCGGGGTCCGCCGGCAGCAACTGCGGATCGCCGAACCAGTTGCCCAGCCCCAGGAGCTCGAACACCTCCAGCACGGCCGGGCTGTGTCCGGCCAGCCTCAATGTCTTGCCGGCCGCGGCCGCTTCGCGCTTCAGCAGCATCAGCAGCTGCACACCGCTGGTGTCCATCTCGCCGACGCCGGCAAGATCGATCTCGATTTCTTCGCTCCGGCCCAGGGCGTCGAGCAGGGCAGGCTTGAGCTCGGCGGCACTGTAGATGGTCATTTCGCCGACCGGGTACAAACGCAGGCAGGCTTCGTGTCGTTCGCTACGGATTTCCATGTTCCTCCCGGCCTCACGGCATGATCAGTTTCGATACCGCGTCCAGCATCTGGGCCGGCTGAAAGGGCTTGATCACCCAGGCCTTGGCGCCGGCCATCTGGCCGTCGCGCTTCTTGGCCTCGCCGGCTTCGGTGGTCAGCATGATGACGGGGGTGAATTTGTAGGCGGGCCGGATCTTCATTTCCCTGACGAAGGAAATGCCGTCCATGTTGGGCATGTTGACGTCGCTGATGACCAGATGCAGCTTGCGCCCGTCCAGCTTGCTCAGCGCATCCCTGCCGTCCACCGCATCGACGACGTCGTAGCCGGCCCCCTTCAGGGTCAATCCCACGACCTGCCGAATGGATGCCGAGTCGTCGACGATCAGAATCGTCTTGGCCATGTCTTCTCCTAAAAGAACGTTATTTCGGTTGCTTTGGCGGGCGCGCTGCTTTGCGTGCCCAGATGGTTGTCCAGCTGCTCGAGGGTCGTGTAGGTGCGGGAAAGCTCGTCGAGCCAGGCCGCCACGTCGATGGGCGCGGCCGCCTCTCCGCGCGCGCCGCCCTCCCTGCGCTCGTCGAGGAGGGCTTCCAGGCGGGCCATGTCGTCCATGGTCTGGCGCAGGATCTGGCTGACCCGGTCCTGGAACTGGAGCGAGACGATGACGCCGGACACCGTCTCCTGCACCGCCCGGCCTTCGTGCTGGAACCGGGTTGCCGCCTCGGTCAGATGCCCGACCGCGCCGCGGAACACGTTCAGCACTCCCTCGATGAGCCGCTCGGAATCCCGCATGGCACGGGCATCCTGGTCTGCGTACTGCTCGGCGATCCGCACTGCGTCGTAAATCGCATGCGTCACGCCATCCACGCGAGCGGTGATTTGCTTGCCGGTATCCCCCGACAGGATGGAAAGCTTGCGCACTTCATCCGCGATCACCGCGAATCCGCGCCCCGACTCGCCCACCCACGCGGCCTCGATGGCGGCATTGAGCGCCACCAGGTTGGTCTGATTGGCGAGCGCCGAAACCGAATCGGCCATGGCCTTGAGCTCGTCCGAGAACCCGGCCACTTCGCGGATGCGCTCGAGCATCGCCTGCTTGGCCCGGATGCCGGCGCGCAGCGAGGAAAGCATGGCCGACAGATCGTTCTGCCCCTGCTCCAGCATGGCCATGACGTCGTCTTCGCCGCCGCCGCTGTCGGACAGCCTGCCGGTGCTGCTGCGATACAGGCCCAGCGCCGCATCGAGGCGCTGATGGATGTCGCCAAAGCAGGCGGCCAGATCGACGAGGGAGGTCTCGGTCTGACTGCGGGCGGTTTCAATCTGGCGGTTCCAGATCGGCAACACCTGGCCGCACAAGGCGTCCAGGCCAGCGACGCCGGGCGGCGGCGGGCAGGCCGCCTCCGCCTCGCGCCGGGCAGCAGCCAGCGCTGTGCGGACCATGGCGGCGAGAAATCCGCCCGCGAGCACCCCCGCCACCCCCACTCCGCCGGCCCACAGCGGACTGGCCGCGGCGCCCGGGAAAGCGGCGGCAGCGGCGCCCAGCAAGCCGAGTCCGGCGCACAGCGCCCACGCCAATCCGGCGATGCGGTGATCGTTCGTCGTGACCGTGCTCACGGCCCCACCCGCGGACAGGCATGGGCGTCCGGATCGAGCAAGCGCTCGACCAGCGCCTCGAACTCCAGGGATTTATCGAAGAATCCATCGGCCCCGGCGAGCCTGGCCTTGTCGCGGAACTCGATCTGGTTGGTGAACATGTACACCCGGGTATGCGGGGAGTCCTTCTTGATCGAGGACAAGGCTTCGAGGCCGCTGCCATCAGGCAGGTGCACATCCAGCACCGCGGCATCCGGACGCAGCAGGCGGCCTTTCTCCACCGCCTCCCGCAGGGAACGGGCGATGGAAAGGGCGGTGAGATGCTCGACCCCGCCCAGCATCTCCAGCAAGCGGCCGTAAACGGCCGAAGAATCGTCGACGATCAATAATTTCACCGCGGCCCGCTCCACAAACAGGTTGTGAGCGGATAGTGGCGCGCCGATGCGGACGGGGGTATCGGCGGATGCCTCTTGACGGGGTCGGCCGAAGCCGAATTTCATGTAGGGGCATTCCTACCCCCCGCCTGCCGGCGGGGGGCATTTCAGCCGCCGCTCAGGCCAGTTCGTGCTTCAGGGCGTAGCGCACCAGGTCGCTGAGGTTGTCGAGGCCGAGCTTTTGCATGAGACGGCATTTGTGGGTGCTGACGGTCTTGGCGGACAGATGGAGCGTTTCGGCGATGTCGATGACGCTGCGCCCCTGGACGAGCATCAGGAAGACCTGGTATTCGCGGTCGGACAACGCGGCATGCGGCGCGGCGGCCTCTTTCGGCGAGGTGTCGAACAGCAGGCGTTCGGCGACGGCAGGCTCGATGTAGTGCGCCCCGCCGGCAACCTGGCGGATGGCGGCAACCAGGGTTTCCGGCTCGCTGTCCTTGGTGATGTAGCCGGCGGCGCCGGCCTTGATGGCGCGCCCGGCGACCTGGCTCTCGCCATGCATGGAAAGCACCAGGATGGGCAGCCGCGGCGCTTCTGCGCGCACCCGCTTGATAAGCTCCACCCCGCTGGGGCCGGGCATGTTCATGTCCAGCAGCAGCAGGTTGGGCGAACAGGTGCGGATGTGCTCGATCACTTCCCAGCCGTTCTTCGCCTCGGCAACCAGTTCCAGTTCCGGCATCAGGGTCAGCACCAGGCGCAGCCCCTGGCGGACGATGGCGTGGTCGTCGCCGATCAGGATACGGATCATCGGACGCCCTCCGCTGCGCATGGAATACGCACATACAGAGCGGTTCCGGCACCGGGGCTGGAGTCGATGCGGGATTCGCCGCCGAACTGCAGCGCCCGCTCGCGTATGCCCATCAGGCCGAAGGTCTTGCGGTTCCGCACCGCGGCATTGTCGAAGCCGACGCCATTGTCGCGGATCTCCATTTCCAGCGCGCCGCCGGTCAGCTCGATGCGGACGTTGACCTCGTCAGCCCGGGCGTGGCGGACGATGTTGGTGAGGGATTCCTGCAGCACGCGGAATGCGGCGGTGCCGCGTTCCTCGTCCACATCCAGGTACTCCAGCGGCGCATGCAGGCGGCAACGGATCCGGGTGCGTTCCTCGAAGCCGCAGAGCAGCCATTCCGCTGCCGAGACCAGGCCCATGTCCAGCGCTCCCGGGCGCAATGAAGCCGCCAGGTCGCGCACCACCCCGATGGTGGTGTCGATGGTCTTCTTCATGGTGGCGACATGGCGTTCCAGCTCGGGATTGTCCGTGCCGAAGCGGATGTTGAGCATGGCCGTATCCATCCGCAGGGCGGTGAGGTATTGCCCCAGCTCGTCGTGGATTTCCCGGGCGATGCGGGTGCGTTCCGCCTCGCGGATCTTTTCATGGTGCGCAGCGAGTTCGCGCAGATTTTGCCGCGAACGCAGCAGTTCTTCCTCATGCTGCTTGGGCTCGGTGATGTCCTGCGTGGTCCCCACGCCGCGCAGCAAGCTGCCGTCGGCAGCGTATTCCAGTTCCGCGCGCTGGCGCACCCACTTCACTCCGCCCTCGACCAGGATTCGATGCTGCACATCGTAGGGCTCGCCGTTCATGGCGGCCCGCCAGGCCGCCTCGACCGCAGCGCGGTCCCGCGGATGAATGCGGCCGAGCAGCGCCTGGTAGCTGAGCGGCGTGCCCGGCGGCAGGCCGAATATGCGGTAGTTTTCGGCCGAAAACTCGACCGTGCCGTCGGCAATGTTCAGCACCCAGCTTCCCAGCTTGCCCTGGGCCTGGGCGCGGGCCAGATGCGCTTCGCTCTCGCGCAGGATGTTTTCGGCCTGGCGGCGCGCCGTGATGTCCTGCACGTTGACGACGCGATAAAGCACCCGGCCCGCCTCGTCCTTTACCGCAGTGGCATCGGCCTGCACCGGAAAGCGGCTGCCGTCCTTGCGCAGGTGCCACGATTCCCAGATATGGTGGCCTTTCTCGTGGGTCAGGCGAATATGCCGG
>VFQM010001575.1_pt1 | contig 19551 bp, 17 predicted proteins | sample 3512391 | NCBI WGS metagenome assembly VFQM01 (sample SAMN10412369, study PRJNA504923) | tailings metagenome | isolation source: Replicate 1 from Balatoc abandoned mine | place: Philippines | reverse complement strand
GCTTCGGCGTGATGCGCGGGCGCGAGTTCACGATGAAGGACGCCTACTCCTTCGATCGCGACAAGGAAGGCGCCGCCCGCAGCTACGACGCCATGTTCCAGGCCTACTGCGCCATCTTCGACCGCTTCGGCCTCCAGTACCGGGCCGTGGCGGCCGACACCGGCGCCATCGGCGGCGACCTGTCGCACGAGTTCCAGGTCATCGCCGACACCGGCGAGGACGCCATCGTCTACTGCCCCGACAGCGACTACGCCGCCAACATCGAGCTGGCCGAGGCCGTGGCCCCGGCCGCGCCGCGCGGTGCGCCGAACGCGGCGCTGGTCAAGACGCCCACGCCGGGCAAGAGCACCTGCGAGGACGTGGCCGCGCTGCTGGGCGTGCCGCTGCAGGCCACGGTGAAGTCGCTGGTGCTGGCCACCGACGAGAAGAACGAGGCCGGCGACATCGTCAAGACGACCGTGTGGCTGCTGCTGGTGCGCGGCGACCACAGCCTCAACGAGGTCAAGGCCGGCAAGCTGCCGGGGCTGAAGGCCGGGTGGCGCTTTGCCACCGTGGCCGAGATCGAGGACCACTTCGGCTGCAAGCCCGGTTACCTGGGCCCGATCGGCACCGTCAAGCCGGTGAAGGTGATCGCCGACCGCACCGTGGCGGCGATGAGCGACTTCATCTGCGGCGCCAACGCGGCCGACTTCCACTACACCGGGGCCAACTGGGGCCGCGACCTGCCCGAGCCCGACCTCGTGGCCGACATCCGCAACGTGCTGGCCGGCGACCCCTCGCCCGACGGCAAGGGCGTGCTCGCCATCCAGCGCGGCATCGAGGTGGGGCACGTGTTCTACCTGGGCACCAAGTACAGCGCGGCCATGAACGCCGTCTACCTCGACGAGGCGGGCAAGCCGCAGCCGATGGAGATGGGCTGCTACGGCATCGGCGTCACGCGCATCCTGGGCGCGGCCATCGAGCAGAACCACGACGAGCGCGGCATCGTCTGGCCGGCGGCGATCGCCCCCTTCGAGGCCGTGATCTGCCCCATCGGCTACGACCGCAGCGACGAGGTCCGCGCCGCTGCCGACCAGCTGCACCTTGCGCTGGCCGCCGCCGGCATCGACGTCGTCCTCGACGACCGCGGCGAGCGCCCGGGCGCGATGTTCGCCGACTGGGAGCTGATCGGCGTGCCCTGGCGCGTGGTCATCTCCGACCGCGGCCTGAAGGCCGGCACGGTGGAGCTGCAGGGCCGGCGGGAGGCCGCCGCCACCGCGCTGCCGCTGGCCGAGGCCGCCGCGGCCCTGAAGGCGCGCCTGCGCGGATGACGCCGCGGCGGGCCCTGCTGGCGCTGCCGCTGGCCCTGGGCTGGCCTGCGGCGCGGGCGGGGCGGCAGCTCGAGGAGCCGCTGGCCGACAGCGTGCGCGGCGCGCTGGCCGCGGCCATCGCGCAGTCGGCGCCGCCGCAGCCCCGGTTCGACCGCATCGAGGAGCGCCTGGCCCATCTGCGCTGGCTGGGGGCCATGAGCGAGCGGCTCAAGCGCCGCATCGCCGAGCACCACACGCGGGTGGAGTTCCTGCAGACGCTGTGGTACGAGAGCCGCCGTGCCGGGCTGGAGACGGCCCTGGTGCTGGGGCTCATCCAGGTGGAGAGCGGGTTCCGCAAGTACGCCATCAGCAGCGCCGGCGCGCGCGGCTACATGCAGGTGATGCCCTTCTGGAGCCGGCTCATCGGCGACGGCGAGGTCAGCCGCCTGTTCCATACCCAGACCAACCTGCGCTTTGGCTGCGTGATCCTGCGCCATTACCTGGACATCGAGCGCGGCGACCTCTTCATGGCGCTGGGCCGCTACAACGGCAGCCGCGGCCGGCGCGAGTATCCCGACATGGTGTTCGGCGCGCGCCGGCGCTGGGAGTGGGCCGACCCGGGCGCCTGACGGCACCGGGGGGTGCCGCTGGTGGCGCCGCGCGGCGGCGACAATCCGGCCATGCACATCCACATCCTGGGCATCTGCGGCACCTTCATGGGCTCGCTGGCCGCGCTGGCGCGCGAGGCCGGCCACCGCGTCACCGGCTGCGACGCCGGCGTCTACCCGCCGATGAGCGAGCAGCTGCGCGCGCTCGGCATCGACCTCATCGAAGGCTGGTCGGCCGACCAGCTGGCGCTCCGGCCCGACGTCTTCGTGGTCGGCAACGTGGTCAGCCGCGGCAACGCGCTGATGGAGGCCATCCTCGACGCCGGGCTGCCCTACACCAGCGGCCCGCAGTGGCTGGCCGAGCAGGTGCTGCCCGGGCGCCACGTGCTGGCGGTGGCCGGCACCCATGGCAAGACCACCACCACCGCCATGCTGGCCTGGATCCTGGACCAGGCCGGCCTGCAGCCGGGCTTCCTGGTCGGCGGCGTGCCGGTGAACTTCGGCGTGTCGGCGCGCCTGGGGAACGTCGAGGCGGCCCTGCCGGGCCGCGTGGGCGCGCCCTTCGTCATCGAGGCCGACGAGTACGACACCGCGTTCTTCGACAAGCGCAGCAAGTTCGTGCACTACCGGCCGCGCACCGCGATCCTGAACAACCTGGAGTTCGACCACGCCGACATCTTCCCGGACCTGGCCGCCATCGAGACCCAGTTCCACCACCTGGTGCGCACGGTGCCGGCCCGCGGGCGGCTGGTGGTCAATGCGCGCGAGGCGGCGCTGGCGCGCGTGCTGGCACGTGGCTGCTGGAGCGAGGTGCAGCACTTCGGCGCGCGCAAGGAGGAGCCCGGCGTGCTGCGCGCCCGCGGCGAGCCGCAGGACTTCGACGTGCTGCGCGGTGCCCTGAAGCTGGCCCACGTGAGCTGGCCGCTGCTGGGCGAGCACAACCAGCTCAACGCGCTGGCGGCCATCGCCGCGGCCGAGCACGTGGGCGTGGCGCCGGAGGTGGCCGCCGAGGCGCTGGGGCGCTTCGAGAACGTGAAGCGCCGGCTGGAGCTGCGTGGCAGCGCCGGCGGCGTGAGCGTCTACGACGACTTCGCGCACCACCCCACGGCGATCCGCACCACGGTCGACGGGCTGCGCCGCAAGGTGGGCGACGCGCGCATCCTGGCCGTGTTCGAGCCGCGCTCCAACACCATGAAGCGCGGCGACATGGCGGCGCTGCTGCCCTGGTCGCTGGAGGAGGCCGACCTGGCCTTCTGCCACGCCGCCAACCTCGGCTGGGACCCGCAGTCCGCGCTGGCGCCCATGGGCTCACGCGTGCAGGTGCACGCCGACATCGACGCCCTGGTGCAGGCCGTGCGCCGTGCGGCCCGCCCGGGCGACCACGTGCTGTGCATGAGCAACGGCGGCTTCGGGGGCGTGCACGCCCGGCTGCTGGCGGCGCTGGGCGGCGCCTGATCGCCGGATCCCCGAGGCCCCGGGGCCGTCGCGCTCGACGTCCCCGGGGCGCCTCAGCCGGCGCTCACACCGCGCGCTGCATGGTGGCGCGCAGCGCCTCGGTCAGCGTGCCCAGGCTGTCCTGCAGGTGGGCCCGCGTCTCCACCGACAGGCCGCCGCTGCGGCCCACGGCCTGCTTCAGCGAGGCCTGCAGTTCGCCGGCGTTCAGGCGCAGCAGGCTCAGCGCGTCGGCCGGCAGGCCGGGCGCACCGCGCGTGAGCAGCGTCTTCAGCCGGTTCAGGTGCTCGCGCTGCAGGTTGCGGCGCAGCGGGTCGATCTCGCGGCCGCTGCGCAGCTCGCTCCACACGGCCGACTGCAGCGTGGTGTAGATCTCGTTGAGCGAGAAGGCACCGCGGCGCTGCGCTTCGGGCAGGTAGTAGGGCAGCTCCAGCACGCGCTCGGCGGTGCCGGGGGCGAGCAGACGGTCCAGCGCCTGCTTCTGCACCGCCAGCACCGCATCGGGCACCGACACCGGCTCGGCGCGCTGCCACTCGATGTAGTCGATGCCCACGCTGGTCAGGAACTCCGGCTTGAAGCGGAAGCTGTCGACGCTGAACAGGCCGCTGGTCAGGAACTGCAGGGCCTCGCGCTGTCGCTGCGGCTCCACCGGCCGGAAGGCCGGGCGGGCGCCCGGGCCCTGCGGGTCGCGCTCGGTGTACATGCCGCCCACGTACTTGGCCGCGACCTCCGGCGCGCGGCCCAGCTGGCGGAAGCCGGCGACCATGCTGCGCCGCAGGCGCTGCGGGTCATCGCCGGCGCGCGGGCCGCGCTCCTGCAGCCGCTGCCACAGCTCGCGCGACAGGGCCAGCCGCTTCTGCGCCCAGGCCAGCGGGTCGTCGCCGAGGTCGAAGCGGTTGTCGCGCGGGTCCAGGCCCACCACGCCGCCGAAGCCGCCGGCATCGGCGTCGTCGGCAAAGGCCAGCAGCGGGTCGGTGTGGCGGGCCAGGATCCTGGCCAGGCCGGCCGCCTCGTCCTTGGGGTCGAACTGCGCGTAGGCGTACTCGATGGCCCAGTAGTCGTAGGGGCCGAGCGTGACCACGTTCAGGTTGGCCCGCGGCTCGCCGGCCAGCGGCAGGTTGTAGGCGTTGTAGTCCATCACCGAGCCGGTGATGGCGTTGGCGTCGGTGAAGGCCTTGTCCTGGAGCTGCGCGCGCGTGATCACGGTGGACGAGCGGAAGTTGTGCTTCAGCCCCAGCGTGTGACCCACCTCGTGCATGATGGTGTCCTTGATCTGCGCCTGCACGAAGGCCTCGGCCTCGGGGCTGTCGGGCTCGAGCTCGCCGCGCGCCTCCAGCAGGTCCATCGCGAAGCCGCGCTCCACCGCCGCGTCCACCGCGTAGGTGCAGTGGGCCTCGGCCTGCGACTCGGCCCACAGCTGCTGCAGCACCGGGCGTTGCGCAAAGCTCGTGAAGCCCACGTCCTCGGTGATGAAGCGGCGTGCACCGCGGCCGAAGACGTCGCTCATCGCGATGTCGGCGTCCAGGATCTCGCCGGTGCGCGGGTCGGCGATGCTCGGGCCGCGCGCGAAGCCCACGTCGGCGCCGGTGAACCAGCGGATCGTGGCGTGCTCGGCTTCCAGCGTGTCGAACTCGGCGTCGTCGGGCTGCTGCTTGGCGACCAGCGCGTTCTTGAAGCCGATGCGCTCGAAGGCCTTGTTCCACTCCAGGATGCCGGCGGTCACCGCCGCGCGGTAGCGCTGCGGGATGTTGCGGTCCAGCCAGAAGGTGATGGGCTGCACCGGCTCGGACATCGCGGCCGACGGGTCCTTCTTCTCCAGGCGCCAGCGCCGCACGTGGTGCACGCGCGGGTTGGGGCTCAGGTCGTTGCCCAGCTCGGTGTAGGCCTCGGTGAAGTGGCCGATGCGCGGGTCGGCGCGGCGCGGGGTCTTGGGCTGCTCGGGCAGCGCGGTGAGGTTGATCGCCACGCCGATGAAGAAGCTGCGCGGGTCGGGCGTGCTGCGCGGGGGCGTGGGCACGGGGGCGCCCGGGGCCGGCGGCGTGGCCGGCGGCGCCGGGATGCGCGGCGTGGCGAAATGCAGCTGGGTGGTCATGGCCAGGCTGCGCTCGGTGGTGCGGGTGCGCTCGATGCTGGAGTTCTTCGGGTCCAGCGCGTAGGGCATGCGGAACGCGGCCTCCAGCGCGGTGCTCAGGCCGGGCAGGTCGCCGATGAGGAAGGACGCGTCCACCAGCACCGCCTGGCTGTCCTTGTGCGGGGCACTGGCCACCGGCGTCGAGCCCACCAGGCTGTCGGAGAAGGACTCGGCCACCGTGCGGGCCATCGCCGGGTCGCCGTTGGCGCGGAAGGCGGTGTTCAGCGCGCGCAGCTGCAGCGTGCGGCCGACCATGCGGAACTCCACCTTCTGGTCGCTCACCATCTGGTTGGCGTACAGGCCGCGCTCGCCCACCGCATTGGCGATGCTCAGGCTCAGCACCATCGGCTTGCCGATGCGCGCCGGCGCGATCTCCAGCCAGATCTTGTCGTCCTTGCGCCAGACCGGGATGAAGCCGTCGCTGCGCGTGGCGCCCTTGATCACCGTGTCGAAGGGGCGGGGGGCGGACGGGTCGGGCCGGTCGGCGGCCGCGGCAGCGGCGGCCCCGCCCGGTGCGCCCGCCGGTGCGCTGGCCGCGGTGCCGGGCTTGGGCGCGGTGGCCGCCGCGGCGGCCTTGTCGCCGGCGGCCGGGGTCGCGGGGCCGCCCGGGGTGGCGCAGGCGGCCAGCAGCAGCACGGCTGCGGCCACCGGGGCGAGTCGGAGAAGGGATGCGGGCATGGGCGTCGGGAAATGGGGAAAGCGGCGATTCTGGCGCCGAAGGCGGCGCGCGCGCATCGGGGCCGCCGATAGACTGCCGGAATGACACGGATTCCGCGCCCGCCGACGCACCTGCTCTACCTGCACGGGTTCCGCTCGTCGCCCCAGTCGTTCAAGGCGCGCCGTCTGCAGGCCTGGCTGGCCGCGCGGCGGCCCGGGCTGCACTGGTGGTGCCCGCAGCTGCCGCCGTCGCCACGCGAGGCCATGGCGCTGATCGAGCAGGGCATTGCCGGCTGGCCGCAGGATGCGATGGCGGTCTGCGGCAGCTCGCTGGGCGGCTTCTACGCCACGGCGGTGGCCGAGCGCCACGGCTGCCCGGCGGTGGTGATGAACCCGGCGGTGAACCCGGCCCGCGACCTGGCCGCGCACATCGGCGAGCAGACCGCCTGGCACGACCCGGCGCAGCGCTTCTTCTTCCGCCCGGAGTTCGTGGCCGAGCTGGAGGCGCTCACGGTGCCCGCCATCACTCGCGCCGAGCGCTACCTGGCCATCGTGGCCAAGGGAGACGAATTGCTCGACTGGCGAGAAATGGCGGCCCGCTACCCGGGCGCGCGGCTGCACCTGATCGACGGCAGCGACCATGCGCTGTCCGACTTCGACGACCACCTTCCCATCCTGCTGGACTTCCTGAACCTATGCGACTGAACCATCGAATCTGCATCGTCACCGGCGCCGCCCAGGGCATCGGCGCCGCCACCGTGGCGCGGCTGGCCGCCGAGGGCGCGCACGTCATCGCCTGCGACCGCCGCGCCGATCCGGTGGAGGGTGCGGCCGAGACCTTCGCCGTGGACGTCACCGACCGCGCGCAGGTCGACGCCATGGTGGCCGCCGTGCTGGCGCGCCACGGCCGTGTCGACGTGCTGGTCAACAACGCGGGCATCACGCAGGACGCGCGGCTGGTGAAGATGACGCTGGCGCAGTTCGACGCCGTGATCGACGTGAACCTGCGCGGCGTCTTCCACTGCGCGCAGGCGGTGGCGCCGTCGATGATCGAGCAGGGCCGTGGCGTGATCCTCAACGCCAGCAGCGTGGTCGGCATCTACGGCAACTACGGCCAGACCAACTACGCGGCCAGCAAGTTCGGCGTCATCGGCTTCACCAAGACCTGGAGCCGCGAGCTCGGCCCCAAGGGTGTGCGCGTCAACGCCGTGGCGCCGGGCTTCGTGGAGACGCCGATCCTGAGCACCATCCCGGACAAGGTGCTGCAGCACATGCGCGAGCAGGTGCCGCTGCAGCGCCTGGGCCGGCCGGAGGAGGTGGCCGCGGTCTACGCCTTCCTGGCCAGCGACGATGCCAGCTACGTCAACGGCGCCGTCATCGAGGTCAGCGGCGGCATGACCGTCTGATCGACCGGCGCGGCGCGCCGGGCCCGGGAGCTGGGCGACAATCCCGCACGTGACCTATGCCCTGTTCGACGATGCCGGCAAGTTCCTCGCCGGGCGCGTGATGTCGGAGGCCGACAGCTCGATGCAGGTCGAGCTCGACTCCGGCAAGCGCGTGAAGGTGAAGGCGGCCCACGTGCTGCTGCGCTTCGACAAGCCCGCGCCGGCGGAGCTGCTGGCCGAGGCCGGCCGCACCGCGGCCGACATCGACCTCGACCTGGCCTGGGAGTTCGCGCCGGAGGGTGACTTCGGCTTCGCCGACCTGGCCCGCGACTACTTCGATGCCGCTGCCGGCCCGGTGCAGCAGGCCGCGGCGCTGCTGCGCCTGCACGACGCCCCGCACTACTTCCGCCGCGCCGGCAAGGGCCTGTACCGCAAGGCGCCCGAGGAAACCGTCAAGGCCGCGCTGCTGGCCATCGAGCGCAAGCAGCAGGTGGCCGCGCAGATCGACGCCTGGGCCGCCGAGCTGGCCGCGGGGCAGTGCCCGCCGCCGGTGCGCGAGCAGCTCTACCGCATCCTCTTCAAGCCCGACAAGAACGGGCCCGAGTACAAGGCCGTGGTGCAGGCCGCCAAGGCGGCGCAGCGCGCCCCGCTGGACCTGCTGCAGGCCGCCGGCGCCATCGACAGCCCCTACCAGTTCCACTGGCGGCGTTTCCTGTTCGAGCAGTTCCCGCGCGGCACGGGCTTCCCGCCGCTGCCCGCCCCGGCCATTGGCGACGACCTGCCGCTGGCCCCGGTGAAGGCCTTCTCCATCGACGATTCGGCCACCACCGAGATCGACGACGCGCTGTCGGTCAGCGGCCTGGGGCAGGGCACGGTCACCTTCGGCATCCACATCGCCGCCCCGGGGCTGGCGATCGCGCCCGACTCGGCGCTGGACAAGGTGGCCCGCGAGCGCTTGTCCACCGTCTACATGCCGGGCTGGAAGCTCACCATGCTGCCCGACGAGGTGGTGCAGGCCTACACGCTGGACGAGGGGCGCGACTGCCCGGCGCTGAGCCTGTACCTGCGCATCGACGAGGCCACGCTGGAGGTGCTGGGCGCGGAGACGCGCATCGAGCGCGTGCCCATTGCCGCCAACCTGCGCCACGACCAGCTCGACGAGGTGATCACGGAAGCCTCGCTCACCGGCGAGGCCCTGGCCGAGTACCCGTTCGCCCCGGAGCTGGCCTTCGCCTTCCGCCTGGCGCGCGAGCGCAAGCGGCTGCGCGAGCTGCAGCGCGGCAAGCCCGAGACCTTCACCCGGCCCGACTACACCTTCCGCCTCGACACCGACGGCAGCCGCGAGCCCGACGGCAGCGAGACGGTGCGCATCGGCACGCGGCGGCGCGGCGCGCCGCTGGACCTGATCGTGGCCGAGGCCATGATCCTGGCCAACAGCCACTGGGGCGGCTGGCTCGCCGAGTGCGGGGTGCCGGGCATCTACCGCAGCCAGGCCAGCCTGCTGCCGGGCGTGAAGGTGCGCATGGGCACCAAGCCGCTGCCGCACGCGGGCATGGGCGTGGCCCAGTACACCTGGGCCACCTCGCCGCTGCGCCGCTACGTCGACCTCGTCAACCAGTGGCAGATCATCGCCTGCGTGCGCCACGGCCGCACGGCAGCGCTGGCCGCGCCGTTCCGCCCCAAGGACGCGACGCTGTTCTCGGTGATCTCGTCCTTCGACGCCGCCTACACCGCCTACAACGATTTCCAGCACGCCATCGAGCGCTTCTGGACCCTGCGCTGGCTGGCGCAGCAGGGCGTTGAGAGCTTCGAGGGCGCCGTGCTCAAGGAGGGCCTGGTGCGTGCCGACACGCTGCCGCTGGTGCTGCGCGTGGCCGGCACCGACAGCCTGCCGCGCGGCACGCGGGTGCGCGTGCGCCTGGTCAGCACCGACCTGCTCACGCTGGAGGCGCATGGCGCGCTGCTCTCGCAGCTCGATGCCGCGGCGGCCGGGGAGGCCCCGGCGGCCGACGACGGCGGCGATGACGGCGGGGACGATGAGGCCGCGCTGCCGGTGGCGCTGACGATCGCCGTCGACCTCGACGAGCCCGCCGCGGCGGACGCCGCCGCCGTGCCGCCCGAAGGCGCCGCCGCCGGGCCGTGAACACCGCCGCGCTGCGCCATGGCCTGGGTGCGCTGCAGCGCCTGAGCGCGCTGCAGTGGGCGCTGGCGGTGTCGGTGGCCGTGCACGCGGCGGTGCTGACGGTGCGCGTTGTCGACCCCGAGGGCTTCAACCGCGTGTTCCGCGACACGCCGCTGGAGGTCATCCTGGTCAACGCGCGGTCCACCGAGCCGCCGGCGCAGGCCCAGGCCATCGCCCAGGCCAACCTGGCCGGCGGCGGCGAGGCCGAGCGCGGCCGCGCCACCTCGCCGCTGCCGCCGTCGGAGGCCTTCCAGCTCGGCGACGCGCCCGACGACGCGCGCCGCCGCATGCAGGCGCTGCAGTCCGAGCAGCAGCAGCTGCTCGCGGCGCTGCGCCGCGAGCTGGCGATGCTGCCGGCCCCCGACCCGCAGCGCGACCCGGGCACCCCCGAGGAGCGCGCGCTGCAGGAACGACACCGCCAGCTGGTCCGCCAGCTCGCGGAGATCGAGAAGCGCGTCAATGCCGAGAACGCGCGGCCGAAGAAGCGCTACATCAGCCCGGCCACGCAGGAGGCCGTCTACGCCATCTACTACGACGCGCTGCGCCGTCGCATCGAGGAGCGCGGCACGCGCGACTTCCCCGAGGCCGGCGGGCGCAAGCTCTACGGCGAGCTGACGATGAACGTGACCATCGATGCCGCCGGGCGCGTGGTGGACGCCGAGGTCGTGCGCCCGTCGCACTCCCGCCTGCTCGACCAGCGCGCGGTCGCCATCGTGCACGCCGCTGCACCCTTCGGTGCCTTCAGCGACGCCATGCGCCGCCAGGCCGACCAGATCGTCGTCACCTCGCGCTTCCGCTTCACGCGCGAGGACGGCCTCGAAACCACGCTCGGCGGCGAGGCCCCGCGCTGAGACCCTGCCCCGCCCCGCCATGCCCCAGCCTCCCTCCATGCCGCCGGACCGCTACGCCGTGCTCGGCCACCCGGTGGCCCACAGCCAGTCGCCGTTCATCCATGCCGCGTTCGCGGCGCAGACCGGCGAGCCCATCGTCTACGAGCGCGTGCTCGCGCCGCTGGACGCCTTCGCCGCCACGGTGCGCGCCTTCGCCGAGTCCGGCGGCCGCGGCTGCAACGTCACCGTGCCCTTCAAGTTCGACGCGCTGGCGCTCGCCACGCAGGCCAGCGCGCGCGCGCGGCAGGCCGGTGCCGCCAACGTGCTGCGCTTCGACTCCGACGGCTGGTGGGCCGACAACACCGACGGCATCGGCCTGGTGCGCGACATCGAGCAGGGGGCCGGCGTGGCGCTGGCCGGCCGGCGCGTGCTGCTCGTGGGCGCCGGCGGCGCCGGGGCCGGCGTGCTCGGGCCGCTGCTGCAGGCCGCACCGGCCGCGCTGCACCTGGCCAACCGCACGCCCGAGCGCGCCCTGGCGCTGGCGGCGCGCCATGCGGCCCTGGCCGCCGAGCACCGCGTGCCGCTGGCGGCCGGCGGCCTGGAGGACGTGCCCGGCGCCTTCGACGTCGTCGTCAACGCCAGCGCCAGCAGCCTGGAGGGCGGGGCGGTGCCGGTGCATGCGCGCTGCCTGGCGCCGGGTGCCCTGGCGGTGGACCTGATGTACGGCCCCGCCGCGGAGCCCTTCCTGGCCTGGGCCCGGCAGGCTGGTGCGGTGGCACGCGACGGCCTGGGCATGCTGGTGGAGCAGGCCGCGGAGGCCTTCTTCGTCTGGCGCGGCCGCCGCCCGCTCACCGCGCCGGTGCTGGCCGCGCTGCGCGCGCGCGTGGAGGGCAAGGCATGATGCGCACGCTCGGCCGGTTCGCCGCGCTGCTGCTGCTGTGCCTGCTGGCACTGCAGGCGGTGTTTGCGCTGCGCGTGGCCGCCATCGCCTGGGTGGACCCGGCCTCCACCACCTTCCAGCGCAGCGAGTGGTGGCGCCTGGCCCGGGGCGGCGAGATCCCGGACTGGCGCTGGCAGTGGGTGGACGGTGCGGCCATCGCGCCGAGCCTGAAGCGCGCCGTCATCGCCAGCGAGGATGCCGGATTCGTCGAACACTCGGGCATCGAGTGGGACGCCATCGAGCGCGCCTGGGAGCGCAACCAGCAGGCGCAGGCGCGCGCCGAGCAGCGCGCCGCCCGCCAGCCCGGCCGCGCGGTGACGCCCAAGCTCGTGGGCGGGTCCACCATCACGCAGCAGCTGGCCAAGAACCTGCTGCTGTCGGGCGAGCGCACCGTGCTGCGCAAGGGGCAGGAGGCCGTGCTGGCGCTGTGGCTGGAGCTGTGGCTGGACAAGCGGCGCATCCTGGAGGTCTACCTGAACCACGTGGAGTGGGGCGAGGGCGTGTTCGGTGCCCAGGCCGCCGCGCAGCGCTACTTCCGCGTCGACGCCGGCCGCCTGGGCGCGGCGCAGGCGGCGCGGCTGGCGGTGATGCTGCCGGCGCCCAAGCGCTTCGAGCGGCGGCCCGACTCGGCCTACCTGCTCGGCCGCAGCGCCACCATCCAGGCGCGCATGGACGACGTGGTGCTGCCATGAGGGACGCCGCCGCCCTCCTGTCCGCCGCCGCGGCGCTCGTCGTCGACGAGGGCCTGGATTACGCCGCCGCCAAGCACAAGGCGGCGCGTGCCCACGGCTGGCGCGGCCCGCTGCCCGACCACGAGGCCCTGGAGGCGGCGGTGGTCGAGCACATCGCCATCTTCCATGCCGACACCCAGCCCGCCGAGCTGCGGGCGCTGCGCGAGCTGGCGCTGCGCTGGCTGACCCGGCTGGCGCCGCTGCGGCCGCACCTGGCCGGGGCCGTGTGGCGCGGCACGGCCACGCGGCACTCGGCGGTGCTCATCGACCTCTACTGCGACGACCCCAAGGTGGCCGAGATCATGCTGCTGGACCAGGGACTGGACTTCGACACGGCCGTGGTGCCCGGCGGCGGCCGCGGCGGCGAGGCGCTGGACGTGCTGAGCCTGACGGTGCCCTGCCCGGCGCTGCGCGACCAGGCCACGCTGCACCTGCGCGTCAACGACCTCGACGCGCTGCGTGGGGCGCTGAAGGCCGACGCCCGCGGGCGCAGCTGGCGGGGCGACGCCGCCGCGTTGCAGCGCCTGCTGGAGGCCGGGCCATGAACCGGCGCCAGGGCCTGTGGCTGGCCGGGGCCGGCCTGGGTGCGGCGGCGCTCGGCCTGGGCGTGGCCTGGCGCCGCCAGGCCGGCGCGCCGGCCGCGGCCCACCCGGTGTTCGCGGCACGCTTCGCCCGGCCCGACGGCGGCGAGCTGGCGATGCAGGCCTTCCGCGGCCGCATCCTGCTGCTGAACTTCTGGGCCACCTGGTGCCCGCCCTGCGTGCGCGAGATGCCGCTGCTCGACCGCTTCGGCCGCACGCAGGCCGCGGCGGGCTGGACGGTGGTGGGCCTGGCGGTCGACAATGCCGCACCCGTGCGAGAATTTCTGCGCCGCCAGCCCATGGGCTTCGAGATCGGGCTGGCCGGGTTCGACGGCATCGCGCTCAGCCGCGAGTTGGGCAACGAGGGCGGCGGCCTGCCGTTCTCGGTGCTGTTCGACCGCCAGGGCCGGCTGCACGACCGGTACCTCGGCGAGCTCCAGGAGGCCGACCTGGCCCGCTGGGCTGGCGAGCTGGCCTGATCTTGGATCAAATTGGCGCAAGTCGGCACAAAATTCGACAAATCCAGGGAGATCACATACATTCAGCGCCCGCACAGGCCGCGGCCCGCAGGGCTGCGGGGGCGGGGACCCATCGTGGCCCGCGAGGCCACTGGGTTATCCGATCAGATGAATTGATGCCGTTCAGCGGCAGTTTGACGTGCGTTGGTCGCACTTGACCGCGCCTAGAGGGACTCCATGGATCTGCGCAAGTTGAAGACGCTCGTCGACCTCGTGTCGGAGTCGAACATCTCCGAACTGGAGATCACCGAGGCCGAGGGCAAGGTCCGCATCGTCAAGGGCGGCACGGCGATGGCCGCTGCGGCGCCCATGGTGATGCCGGCGGCGGCCCCGGTGGCCGCCGCGCCCGCGGTGGCGGTGCCGGCGGCCGTGGTCGCCGACCCGCCCGCCGCGCCGGCGGGCAAGGTGATCAAGTCGCCGATGGTGGGCACCTACTACCGCGCGGCCAGCCCGGGCGCCAAGGCCTTCGTCGAGGTCGGCAGCCAGATCAAGGAGGGCGACGCGGTCTGCATCATCGAGGCGATGAAGATCATGAACGAGATCGAGGCCGACTGCAGCGGCAGGATCGTCCAGATCCTGTGCGACAACGGGCAGGCCGTCGAGTTCGGGCAGCCTCTGTTCATCGTCGAATAAGCGCCCGCGGTGTTCAAGAAGATCCTGATCGCCAACCGGGGCGAAATTGCGCTGCGCGTGCAGCGCGCCTGCCGCGAGATGGGCATCCAGTCCGTCGTCGTGTACTCCGAGGCCGACCGCGAGGCCAAGTACGTCAAGCTCGCCGACGAAGCCGTCTGCATCGGGCCGGCGCCGTCCGCCCAGAGCTACCTCAACATGCCGGCGATCATCGCCACCGCCGAGGTCACCGACGCCGAGGCCATCCACCCCGGCTACGGCTTCCTCAGCGAGAACGCCGACTTTGCCGAGCGCGTGGAGCGCAGTGGCTTCGCCTTCATCGGCCCCACGCCGGAGTCGATCCGGATCATGGGCGACAAGGTGTCGGCCAAGCAGGCCATGATCCGCTCCGGCGTGCCCTGCGTGCCGGGCTCCGAAGGCGCGCTGCCCGAGGACCCGAAGGAGATCGTGCGCATCGCGCGTTCGGTGGGCTACCCGGTCATCATCAAGGCCGCCGGTGGCGGGGGTGGCCGCGGCATGCGGGTCGTGCACACCGAGGCCGCGCTGCTCAACGCGGTGCAGACCACGCGTGCCGAGGCCGGGGCGGCCTTCGGCAACCCGGCGGTCTACATGGAGAAGTTCCTCCAGAACCCGCGCCACATCGAGATCCAGGTGCTGGCCGACACGCACCGCAACGCCGTCTGGCTGGGCGAGCGCGACTGCTCCATGCAGCGCCGCCACCAGAAGATCATCGAGGAGGCGCCGGCGCCGGGCATCCCGCGCCGGGTCATCGAGCGCATCGGTGACCGCTGCGCCGCCGCCTGCAAGAAGATCGGCTACCGCGGCGCGGGCACCTTCGAGTTCCTGTACGAAAACGGCGAGTTCTACTTCATCGAGATGAACACGCGGGTGCAGGTGGAGCATCCGGTGACCGAACTCGTCACCGGCATCGACATCGTGCAGATGCAGATCCGCATCGCGGCCGGCGAGAAGCTGCCGTTCTCGCAGCGCGGCATCGCGATGCGCGGCCACGCCATCGAGTGCCGTGTCAACGCCGAGGACCCGTACACCTTCGTGCCGTCGCCCGGGCGCATCACGATGTGGCATGCCCCCGGCGGCCCGGGCGTGCGCGTGGACTCGCATGCCTACACCAACTACTTCGTGCCGCCGCACTACGACTCGATGATCGGCAAGATCATCGTCCACGGCGACACGCGGGAGCAGGCGCTGGCCCGCATGCGCACGGCGCTGCAGGAAACCGTGGTCGAGGGCATCCACACCAACGTGCCGCTGCACCGCGAGCTGATGGTGGACGCCAAGTTCGTCGAAGGCGGCACCAGCATCCACTACCTCGAGGGCTGGCTGCAGCAGCACCGCCGATGATCGAGCTCGTGCTGGGCGTGCCGCAGGCGCTGGTCGAGCCGGTGTCGGACGCACTGTCCGAGGAGCTCGAGGCGCTGTCGGTGTCGGTGGAGGACGCCGACGCCGGCACCGACGAGGAGCAGGCGCTGTTCGGCGAGCCGGGCATGCCGGCGCCCGGGCCGGGCTGGCGGCACTCCACCCTGCGGGCGCTGTTCGCGCAGGAGGCCGAGGCCGAGGCGGCTGCGGCGCTGCTGCTGGCGCAGGACTGGGCCCAGGGCCTGCAGGTGCTGGCCATGGCGCCGGTGCCCGACGCCGACTGGGTGCGGCTGACGCAGTCGCAGTTCGACCCGGTGCCGGTGACCGAGCACTTCTGGATCGTGCCCAGCTGGCATGCGGTGCCGCCCGAGGCCCAGCGGGTGATCCGGCTCGACCCGGGCCTGGCCTTCGGCACCGGCACCCACCCGACCACCCGCATGTGCCTGCGCTGGATCGCCCACCACGCCGCGGCCTGGCCCCGCGTGCTGGACTACGGCTGCGGCTCGGGCATCCTGGCCATCGGTGCGGCCCTGCACGGTGCCGCCGAGGTGGATGCGGTCGACATCGACCCGGCCGCGGTCGAGGCTACGCAGGTCAACGCCGCCGCCAACGGCGTCACGCTGCGGGCCGGCGAGCCGGCCCTCGCCCAGGGCGCCTACGGGCTGGCGGTGGCCAACATCCTGGCCACGCCGCTGAAGCTGCTGGCGCCCCTGCTCTGCGGCCACGTGGCCCCCGGTGGGCGGCTGCTGCTGGCCGGCATCCTGGAGCGCCAGGCCGACGAGCTGACGCAGGCCTATGCGCCGTGGATCGCGTTGTCGGTCCTGGACGCCCAGGACGGCTGGATCCTCATGGGCGGGCAGCGGGCGGCAGCGCCATCGGCATGAGCCTGGCCACCCGCTGCACCGCCTGCGGCACGGTGTTCCGGGTCGTCCAGGACCAGCTGCGGGTGTCCTCGGGCTGGGTGCGCTGCGGGCGCTGCGGCGAGGTCTTCAACGCCATCGAGAGCCTGGTCGACATGGGCGGCACGCCGGCCGCAGGCGCACCCAGCGCGCACGCGCCGCAGATCATGGAGACGCTGGCGCGCGTGGCGGCAGGCCGCGCACCGGCGGCATCGCCCGCATCGCCCGCGACGCCTTTCCCCGCGCCGCCGGCGGCCCACCCGGCGCCACCGGTGCAGGGGGCCGTCGCGGATCACGACGACCTGCCGGCCATCGCGGCCGAGGCGCCGGCGCCCATGACGCCTGCCGCCCGGTCCGACGCGCGCATCGGAGCCGGCGACGCCGCGCCCGACGGGCTGCGGGCGGAATTGCAGGATCGGCCGCAGGCCCTGGCGCCTGCCGAGGCCTTGAGCCCCGAGCCCCCCGGCGGTGACGCTGCGCCTGCGGCCCAGGCCGCCAACGGCCCCGGCGTGGCCGAGGCGGCCACCCCCGGCGAGGCCCCGGTGCCCTTCGACGCTGCGGCCGAGCCGATGCCGGCCTTCGTGCGCCAGGTCGACCGCGCCGCGCGCTGGCGTCACCCGGCCGTGCGTGCCGCGCTGGCCCTGGGCTGCGTGGCGGCCGCCGCGCTGCTGGGCTGGCAGGCCCACGGCACGCACCACGACTGGCTGGCCGCCCGCTGGCCGGCGCTGGCGCCGGTGGCCGAGCGGCTGTGCGCACTGCGCGGCTGCACGCTGGAGCCGCCGCGGCGCCTGGAGGCCCTCGCCGTGGAAAGCAGCGGCCTCGTGCGCACCGACAGCCCCGGCACCTATCGCCTCACGCTCAGCCTGCGCAACCAGGCCGACATGCCGGTGCGCCCCCCGGCGATCGACCTCACCCTCAGCGATGCCGACGGCCGCACCGCGGCGCGGCGTGTCCTGCAAGCGTCCGAGCTGGGGCTGCAGGCCGCGGCGCTGGCGCCCGGCGCCGAGGTCTCCGCCGCCGTGCGGCTGCGCGTGGCGGGCAGCCCGGTGGTCGGCTATACGATCGAGGTCTTCTACCCCTGAACTTGCGGCCCCGGCCGCCCCCCTGGAGACCTCGATGGCGGCACTGATCTGCGGCTCGCTGGCGTACGACACGATCACCAATTTCCCGGGCCGCTTCGCCCAGCAGATCCTGCCGGAGCAGGTGCACATCCTCAACGTCTCCTTCCTCGTGCCGACGATGCGGCGCGAGTTCGGGGGCTGCGCCGGCAACATCGCCTACAACCTGCGCCTGCTCGGCGGCACGCCGGTGGTGATGGCGGCGCTGGGCGACGACGGTGGCGACTACCGCGAGCGACTGGCCGGCTGGGGTGTGGAGACCGCGCTGGTGCGCCAGGTGGCGCAGACCTACACCGCGCAGGCCATGATCATCACCGACCAGGACAACAACCAGATCACGGCCTTCCACCCGGGCGCGATGCAGAACGCGCACGAGACCGTCGTGCCCCATGGGCGCGCCGACCTGCGCATCGGCATCATCGCCCCGGACGGTCGCGAGGCCATGCTCAGCCACGCGGCGCAGATGCATGCCGCCGGCATCGACTTCATCTTCGACCCGGGCCAGGGCCTGCCCATGTTCGACGGCAACGACCTGCGGCACTTCGTGTCGATGGCGCGCTGGGTGGCCGTCAACGACTACGAGGGGCGCATGCTCTGCGACCGCCTGGGCACCGATCTGGCCGCGCTGTCGCGCACGCCGGGTCTGCAAGGGGTGGTGGTGACGCTGGGCGGCGATGGCTGCGAGCTGTGGATCGATGGCCAGCGGACCCACGTGCCCGGCGTGCAGGCGCAGGCGCTCGTCGACCCCACCGGCTGCGGCGATGCCTTCCGCGCCGCGCTGCTGTACGGGCTGGAGCGCGGATGGTCGCTGGCGCAGTGTGCTGCCGTGGGCAACCGGCTCGGCGCGCTGAAGATCGCCTGCGCCGGCCCGCAGAACCACGCGCTGGACGACGCGACGCGCCAGATGGTGGAGGCTGCGGCCCGCTGAGCCCGGAGGCCGTGCTGGCGCCACGCGCCGCCGCGGCAGCCCCCAAGACAAGAAGCCCGGCATGCACAGGCATGCCGGGCTTCATCAGGGCTTCAGCGGCGTCAGCGCAGCGCGCGACGCCGCCGCACCATCACGGCTTGTTGCCGGTCGGGAAGGGCCAGGCCGCGGCCGGGCTGAGCGCGGTCTTCGCCGCTGGGGCAGCCTCCTTGGCAGGCGCGGCCTTCTTGGCCGGCGCCGCCTTCTTGGCCGGGGCGGCGGCCTTCTTGGCCGGGGCCGCAGCCTTCTTCGCGGGAGCGGCCTTCTTGGCCGGCGCCGCCTTCTTGGCCGGCGCAGCGGCCTTCTTCGCCGGAGCCGCCGCCTTCTTGGCCGGGGCGGCCTTCTTCGCCGGAGCCGCCGCCTTCTTGGCCGGAGCGGCCTTCTTCGCCGGAGCCGCCGCCTTCTTGGCCGGAGCGGCCTTCTTGGCCGGAGCCGCCGCCTTCTTGGCCGGGGCGGCCTTCTTCGCCGGAGCTGCCGCCTTCTTGGCCGGAGCGGCCTTCTTCGCCGGAGCGGCCTTCTTGGCCGGAGCGGCCTTCTTCGCAGTTGCCATCACGATCTCCTTGATCAAGTTGCAAAGAGCGCCGCGTTGCCCGGGGCAACGCGGTTCATCGCCTGCGCCGGTTCGGTCCGGCGTCGGGCGATCGGGGGGCGCACACAGGCCGTGCTTCTGGCGTCACGGACCTGCATGCGCGGTGGCTCGCGGTGTCGCTGCGCAGGCCGCAGGGCACCGACTCTCAAGCTCTCAGTCCCAGGACAGCGCGCCACCGGTCTGGTAGTCGATGACGCGGGTTTCGAAGAAGTTGCGCTCCTTCTTCAGGTCGATCATCTCGCTCATCCACGGGAACGGGTTCTCTTCGTTCGGGAAGAGCGCATCCAGCCCGATCTGCGTGGCCCGGCGGTTGGCGATGTAGCGAAGGTAGCCCTTGAACATCGAGGCGTTCAGGCCGAGCACGCCGCGGGGCATGGTGTCCTCCGCGTAGCGGTACTCGAGGTCGACGGCCTTCAGGAACAGGGCGCGGATCTCGTCCTTGAACGCCGCGGTCCAGAGGTGCGGGTTCTCGAGCTTGATCGCATTGATCAGGTCGATGCCGAAATTGCAGTGCATCGACTCGTCGCGCAGGATGTACTGGTACTGCTCGGCCGCGCCGGTCATCTTGTTCTGGCGCCCCAGGGCCAGGATCTGCGTGAAGCCGACGTAGAAGAACAGGCCTTCCATCAGGCAGGCGAAGACGATCAGGCTCTTGAGCAGCGTCTGGTCG
>VFQM010001574.1_pt1 | contig 19553 bp, 15 predicted proteins | sample 3512391 | NCBI WGS metagenome assembly VFQM01 (sample SAMN10412369, study PRJNA504923) | tailings metagenome | isolation source: Replicate 1 from Balatoc abandoned mine | place: Philippines | reverse complement strand
CACAAGGAGTTGGAAGGCCGCAAGCAGCACCACGTCCACGGACTTGTTTCCCGTGACCTCGATCATATGTACCGCGAGCAAGGGTCCGAACCAGCGCCAGATCCGCGGACGGCGCTGGATGATCTGTCCCGTGTTCGTGGCAACGTAGACATCGGTTTTTCCGGGATCATCGAACCGGAATCGGTACGTCGGTACGGGGCGATTGAGATCCATGTATAACTGCGGCTCCGACCCGACGAAGACGAAGGACGGGTTCCCGATCACTTCCCGCCGCGCGATCTCACCCGCCTCGGCTGGATCGAGGCTCTCGATCGGCGCGCCGTCGGAATCGAACACGCGAGGCGCCTCGTCGAGTCGCGGAGTCACCACCCACACATCATTCTCTCCCAGCACTCGCCATTCGATTGCCTGCACCGGTCGCGAACTGTTGGGAAGCACGTTGGACAGGCGGGCCAGCACTTCAGCGGCCGTGGCAAGCGGCCGACCGGTTGAGAACCCGCCATTCCAATCAGCGTGGAAGCTGGACTTGCCGCGGAACGGGTCTTCCAGTGGGCCGAGGTTGAGCCAGAGGTATGCGCCCACCAGCACTTGAATGGTCAGAATGCCACCCGCCACGGCACCGAGCCGACGATGCAGAATTCGAACCGACCACCTTGCCGTCTCCTGCTGCGGATCGCTCGCTCGCACTGCGCCGCGAGGCCGACGCCACCAGAACAGCAGATACCCGAGGGCGGCGAGGACCATCACGCCCGCCGCGCAGAGGTAAAGCAGGGTCGTCCACGGCCACAGATGCGTCGTCAGCTGGTTCACGTGGAACGTGCGGTACCACCATTCGAACCGCTCCGAATCCGCATTCAAGCGCCGTAGCGTGCGGCCCTCGTCGCGCGAGAGGATGAGTTGCGCCGACTGCGCGCCGGCCAGCTTGGCTCGGACGGCCTCCAGGCGTGGTGCCGCGTAGTAACGGTTGTACTCCGATGCGGGGGTCAAGCTGGAGACGTGGCTGCCCACCAGCGCCTCCCCGGCGACCACGGTGAGCAGCTCGTCGGACAGCGGATCGAGTCGCTGGCCCGTCCGCGCGTCGAACACCATCGCGAGCGCGTACGGAGTCGGCTTGACGACATACCAGAGATGCGCGCCGCGTGACTGCAATCGCAGCCAGTACACGCGCTCAATCGAGTGCTCCGCCGCGAGCTTCGCGAGCATCGCGTTCGGACTGACGCTGGCCTCGCTGAGAGGCACGTCGATCGAATTGTGGGGGTTCAGCTCGTAGCTCCCCGCGAGCCCGTTTTGCGCGTTCATCGTGACCAGCATCATCACGGCGGCGGATACCACCCACCCGAGCAGCGGCAGCGTGAGGCCCAAACCCAGCCAGCGATGCCACGCGGCCACATTGCGCTTCGTCCGTGAGCCGATCAATGAACGCTCCTCGTTACTCAACGTCGTAAGACAGACCCGTCAGGCGCGTCGAGCACGCGAGGGCACGGAACCACCGCCGGGGCGGTGGCATCGATCGGAACCGATGCCACCGCACCACGCGGCTACCAGTTTAACCGAATCCCCGCCACGTAGTTCACGCCGGGCAACGGGTTGAAGAACCGTCCGGCGCCCGCGTTGATTTGTGGCTGCGAGGAGTACTTCTCGGAGAACAGGTTGTTCACCGCCACAAACGGCGCGACGTCCGTCCGCCCGACCCGGCGCGTCCACGCGGCACGCAGGTTCACGAGACGATACGCGGGATTCTCCGCGGTGTTGGCATCATTGAGGAAGAACTTCCCGACTGACTGAACCTCGATGCCCCCGGAGAGGCCTCGCGCGCCCTGATAGCGCAGTTCGAGAAATCCGTTGTGCTTCGGAATTCCGGGCAGCTCATTGCCACCGAAGTTGTTAGCCCCGGCCACGTAACGAGCGTAGGTGAAGTCCGAGTAGGTATACGTGCCGGCGAGGGTGAGCGAGCCCGTCAGCTCATACTTCGCGCCGGCCTCGATGCCCTGCTGCTTGACTTCTGCCGCATTCACCAGCGCGCCGAACTGACCCGTGGCGGGTGCCGGTCGAACAAAATTCACGTTGACGGCTTGGTCACTCACCCGCTGGCTAAACACCGCGAGCTCGAAGGAACCGCGCCCAGCGACTCCGCGCGTTCCCACCTCGAATGTCCGAATCGACAACGGCTTGACGACCTGATTCGTCACGAACTCTCCGTCTGTCCGCGGTGAATTGCGCAGCTGGCCAATGACCGGTGATTCGAAGGACTCGCTGAAGTTCGCGTACGCCGAGAGCGTCTGGCTGATGCGATAGGTCAATCCTAGCTTCGGGGTTACCCGCGTGAACGTGCGTGGCTCCGTCTGGGCCGCCCGCATCTTGTTCTGCTGCTTGAAGCGAATGTTGTCGTAGCGTGCACCCGCGGTGAGCGTCACCGCAGGGCCCAGTTCGAGCTCCTCCAGCACATAGACGCCGACACTTGTCGCCTGCTCGTCAAAGGCGGAAATCGCAGTGCCCGCAGCGGCGGTCCCCGGACGCCCCGTCGTCGTCGTCTGGATCGGTGTGTCGTGGAGGTCTACGCCGGTGGTGAAGCGACTCCCAATCGAGCCAAGCCGTCGCGTGGACAGCAAACGCATGGTGATGCCTCGATTCAAAAAGCTCTGCTGAAGGAACTGAGTCAACGCGGGGGCTTCGTGGATGGCGCGCGGCACGTAAAAAATCTGCGTCTCAATCTGTTCCGTTTCGCTGAGCGAGCGTGCCACGTTGAGCCCGAACCGGAATTCATCGAAGCGCCCGAAGTTGTTGAGACGCACACCGCCCACGCGGGTAAACGACGTCGAGTCTGCAATCCGCGGGGTCGCACGCATCTCATCGATCGTGAGCCCTCCAGGGACATCCTGCCCGAGGTTGTCGTACGACATCACACCAGTCACCGTACTTTTCGCGTCGGGTCGGTACACAAACTTTGACGAGAATCCCGTCTGGTCGAAGTTGGAGTTGTCGCGGTAGCCGTCCTGCTGCGTGCGCCAGGCGCTCACGAGATAGCTCACGTTCCCGTCGAACGCCTCGCCCGTGGCCTTGGCGTGCACCCTGGCGAAGCCGAAGCTCCCAGCGAGCACTTGCAGCTGACGACGGTCCGGCCCACCGGTCTCGCTGGTCATCGAGACGACGCCACCCGCTTGGTTGCCGTACAGCGTGGACGCCGGACCACGCAGTACCTCGATACCTGAAATCGACGACATGTCGAGGTTCGCGAGATCCTGTCCCGAGCCGCCGGCGTTGTTCTTCGGAATGCCGTCAATCATCAACCGGATGCTGCGGACACCGAACGAGTTCGATGAACCGGCGCCTCGGATGGCGATGGTGGCGCGAGAAGCGCCACCCAGTTGGTCACGGACGACAAGGCCTGGCACCGTGCGCAACGCCTCCTCAATGCTCGTGTTGCGTCGGCCAACGCCCTGAATGACTTCCTGCGAGACCAGGCTGACGGACGCCGGGACTTTCGCCAGTTCCTGACCGGTGCGGTTGGCAGAGATGACCATCTGCGCGAGCGTCGAGGGTACTGCCGTAAGCACGAAGTTCACGGAGGGGTCTGTGCCGTTCACGACGTCAACGGTCATTACGCTCGGGAGATATCCGATCGACGTTGCCCGAAGCTGGATGCGGCCGGCCGCCGCGAGGGGAAGGCTGTATCGACCATCGTCGTCAGCGCGTACCGATCGCTCCGCCCGCCCCCCCGCGTTGAGCAACTCCACGGTCGCGCGCGGCACTGGGGCACCCGTGGCGGACCGTACCTGACCTCGCACGGTGGCGGCGACCGGCGACTGCTGCGCTGAGAGAGATGTAGCCGACGTGCCGGCGAAACAGGCGATTGCTACGAGCGTACGCAACAAGCTCGAACCGGGACGTCTGACGAGAGAGCGCATGCGAAATGGGGTTGTTGAAGGGTGGCAACATTGGCGGACGCGCCGCCGATTTTACAGCGCGTAGTTTGCACGACAACAGATAAAACGCTACCACGTGCCTTACGCAGTCGCAAGGCGTCTCCGACACCGCGTGCCCGGGTGCGCAGCTTCCTTCAGAACTGAAGCTGGTAGATCAGACTCACGTTCCGACCCGGATTGGCCGCAAAGCGCTTGATCCGACTCGCCGCGTCGAAGTAGCGCGCGTCCGCAAGATTGTCGACGCGCAGCGTCATCCGATGTAGGACGTTGCCGACGAGCCACTGCTGTCCGGCGCTCACGTTCACCAGCGTATACGCCGCGGTCGCAGCGTCCACGCCGCCCGTCACGCGATCCTGCTTGAATCCGTGCCGGATGTCCGTGGCCACGAACCGACGGGCGAGCTCCCAGCGCAGGCCGCCGCCGATCCGGGCAGGCGGCAGGAAAGGGAGTGGCCCGCCCCCGTCGGCCAATGCCCCTCGCACCAAGTCACCCGAAAGACTCGCGACCCACGCCTCGCCTACCCGCGTTTCGATGCTGCCCTCCACGCCGCGCAACGACGCGTTGGCCTGCACGAAGCGCGCGAGCGGCATCGGCGTGCCATCCACAATCGTGTCCGACAGAAAGTCCGTTGTGACGTAATTGCTGATTGCGTTGCTGTACGCGGCGACCTGCGCGCTCACGCGCCCGCTCCTCAGGCGCGCAATCAGTTCCGCACCCAGACTTCGCTCGGCACGCAGCGATGGGTTGCCCACGTCGTAGCTCCCATTCGCGGCGTGCACCCCGTTGGAGTGCAACTCCTCAACAGTCGGCGCGCGAAACGCGCTGGCAAGGGAGCCGCTGAGACTGAATGCGTCAGAGAGCCGAACACTGGCACCGAGCGAACCGGAGAAGTTATTGAAAGCGCTCGTCTGCGCCGGACCGAATTTTGCGTTCCCCGCGTCAGAGGAAATTGCGTACCGGTCCCATCGCGCCCCAATCTGCAACTGCGTGCCCGAGTCGTGATCCCGCAGGCGGGACAGGGCAATCTCTTGGAACAAGAAGATCCCGAGACCGACTGAGTTGGCGCCGGGGGTAAGAGCCTCCTCTCCGCTCGCCGCGTACTGCTTAAAGAGCCCTTGTACTCCGAGCGCGCCCTTTACCCGCCCGAACCCGGTCGTCGCCTGCGCGTTCAGCGTCTGAGTCTTAAGGGAGAAGCTGGTCCCCACCTCGCCGCCGGGCTCAATCTCATCCTGCGCGAAGTCTTGGACCGTCCCCTCCACACGAAGGTACGAAATACGGCGTGAGCGTAGCTGCACGCCCCCCTTGCCGCTCAGGCCGACGCGCCGACCATTGAGCCGCACCCCGGCCTGCGGGTCTCCCGGCGCAGACGGGATCCCGTATTCGAAGTCGTAGACGCGCAGCGCGAGTCCCGCGTTCGCCCGCTCGCCGATCAGCCCGTATCCGACCGTAGCGTTGAGCGCGCGCGAGTCGGTGCCTGAGAGCGTGGTGCCACCCCCGGTGCGCAGGCCTCCAAGCTCTCGCAATCCGGCGCGCACCGAGACTGCGCTGCGGTCGCCGACGGCCATCGTGCCTCCGGCGCTGAACGCGCCTCCGGGCGTGACTGTCTCGCCCTGAGTCGCGACTTATCCTTCGAAGTGCCCGGGCACCGCAGTCGGAATGTCATTCGATACCACATTTACGACCCCGCCCAGCGCGCTGTTGCCGTATAGCAGTGTGGCCGGTCCGCGCACCACCTCCAACCGCTGCGCCGCGAGCGGGTCTACAGAGATGCCGTGGTCCGCAGCCGAAGACGCGAGGTCGCCCGCTCGCTCACCATCCTGAAGAATCAGGATCCGGTCGCCAGTGAGTCCGCGAATGACCGGCATCGTCGCTACTGGTCCTGAATAGCGCTGACTCACACCGGGTTCTCCGGCCAGGGACGCGGCCACCGAGGAGCCGAGCGCACGCGACAGCGAACGCCCCGAGAGTTCCAGCGCCGCCTGCGTGAGACGGTCCGACTCGGTCCCGGTGGGCGATGCCGCTACGACCATCGCCGTGAGCCGCAGGGGGGTGGCGGTGAGGCGAATCGTCGCGAGCACCTCAGAATCCTCGGCCGGCACGCGCACCACCAGATGTCCCGGCGCGTATCCGAGGAGCATGACACTCAGATGATAATCGCCGACCGGGACTCCACGAATGGTGAACTTCCCTTCAGCATCGGTCGTCGTAGCGCGGCCGAGCTCAGCGACGATCACCGTAGCATTGGGAAGCGCGACGCCAGCGGAATCGGTGACAATCCCGTGGACCTTGCCCGCCAGCGTGGCGGCCGAGCCAGTCGTTGCGGCGATTGGAGCGAGGAGGACGGTGGCGAACAACAGGAGTGCGCGTCGCATGAGACGACGCAATGAGTACGAAATCATTGGACGGACTGAGTCTGAGGGAAATGACGCGGCCAAGCGCCCGGAGTGGGCGCGGCGCAGACTCAGGTGACGGGAGGAGCTCTGGTCGGGGGGCGAAGGAAGGAGAAGGCTCGCAGGGGAGGCGGACACAGATCCAGCGTCGGCTCAGTCGCTCCAGCGTACGAGGGTGGAAGCAGCGGACCGCTGAGGGCCACCCACCCAGCCTGCCCCATCTGCTGACAGACTTGGCACACCGCGGGGTCGTGTAGCGACGGACAGTTGGTCTCGCTCGCGTCCTGCCAGTGAGCTACGATGCGCTCTGCGTGATTGGTCTGAGCATCGAGCACAGGAATCGCGACCTGGATGGCCGCATACGCGAGCATCAGCAGGGTCGCCGCAAACCGCTTCATCGCCGAGCGCCCGGTGTTGGTGGACGCAGTGGCTCGCGCAAACATGGCAATGGTGAGCTTCATCAGCGCCAAGGAAGAAGAAGCGTGACTGAGATGTTCAGACAACCCTGACGGCGATTGACGAGTTCCGTCTGATGGAGCAATCCGGCTTCATCGAGGGCGCCGTCGCCGAACCCGGCGCTACTCGGGCCGCCGAGCTCTGTAGAGCGCGATTGTCCCCAACGACGTGTCCACGTGTCCCTCTTGAACGACCTGCTCGAATCCAGCCGCCACGAACAGCTCCGGCAACCGACCCGCGACGTTGTCGCGCGTGGTCGCCACACCATCCAGCGCCTGGACGATGAGAAACAGTGCACGCATCGTGGGACCGCTCGGGCGCCCCCAGTCGGCCACGTGCAACTCGCCCCCGGGGCGCAACACGCGGTACGCTTCCGCCGCTGCCTGCTGCTTGCTCTGCCAGGTGAGATGGTGGAAGAATAAGCTCGAGACAACCCGATCGAACGACGCACCTGCATACGGCAGCTCGTGTGCGAGTGCGCAGTCGAACGCGAGCAAGACCTCGGCCGCGGCGGCTTTGCGCGTGGCGATCCGGAGGACCTCGGGATCGCCATCCACGCCGACGATGCGAGTGCTCGGCTCCCTTCGCTTGATTCCAATCGTCAACGAGCCCGTGCCGCAGCCGAGATCAAGGATGTCCAGCTCCGGTCGCGTCACGGCCTGCGCAATCAGCGCGCCGCGGAAGCGGCGCTCGCGCGTCGTCAATGCGACAGCACGGTCGTACAGCGGCGTCAGGACCCGCAGGCCCAGCGCCGGAACATACGTCGAACCCTCGCGCTTTCCTCCTTCCGTTCCCGTCGAGATCAAAATGGCCTCACGTTGGGAGTTCCGACTCGGCCTGGCGTCGAGTCCGCCGAATGGCCGCTTCACCAAGATCCATCATCGCCGCAACGACACGCGGATCGAACTGTGTCCCTGCACCCGCTCGAATCGTCGAGACCGCCTCTGCGTGCGACACGGCACCACGGTACGGACGGACCGACGTCAGGGCATCGTACGCATCGACCACGGCGAAGATCTGCGCGCCGACAGGAAGCGCGTCCCCGCTGAGCCCCTGCGGATAGCCGCGACCGTCGTATCGTTCGTGGTGCGTTAGGACGCACTCGGCCGCCTCCGCCGGGATGCCGACGCGACACAAGATGCGATACCCCGCGGCCGGATGCTCCCGCATGACGGCCTGCTCAGCGGACGTCAGGGGTCCGCTCTTGAGCAGGATCCCGTCCGGCACGGCAATCTTCCCCACGTCGTGCAGCAGCGCACCGAGTCCAACGGCCCCGCGCCGCGCGGCGTCGCGCCCGAGCCGACGGGACAAGAGCAGCGTGTACGCGCGGACGCGCAGCGAGTGCGTCCCGGTGTCGTGCTCGCGCAAGTCGAGCGCCGCCACCAGCCCCGTGACCGCCGCCGCATGCGCCTTCGCGATCTCGTCAAGGAGCCCGCGCTCGCGGTCGAAGAGGAGGCCCACCACGGCTCCGACGATCCACAACGTCACGAACTCGGCGAGCTGGTTGGCGCGCTCCATGGTGTCGGACGGCCAGCGTAGCAGGGCGTGCAGCGCCAGCATCGTGCTCATCACGGCGGTCGCGCGGATCGAGCCCCGGAGGCCAAACCAGGCCGCTGCGACCCCCACCGGCAAGAAGTAGAGCTTGCGCGCCGCGATATGCAGCTGGTGCTGCGCGTGTGTTGCCGTCGGGATGGCGTAGTGCAACGTCGTGATCGCCAGCATCAGTCCGACCAACAGGACGATACGCCGCCGGTGCGACGGCGAGTCATCCCCTCCGTCCTCCGGCGTCGGCAACCAGGCTCTACGCTCAGGCGAAGACGTGCGTCGCGCCCTCAGTCGTGAACGCGATCACGTCGAAGGGCTCGGCCGGAGCGCTTTCCATTCCCGGTGATCCGCCCGGCATTCCAGGCACCGCGAGCCCCTTGACCGATGGACGCTCGGTCAGCAAGCGGACGAGCGCCGACGCTGGCACGTGCCCCTCGACCACATATCCCTCGACGAGCGCGGTGTGGCACGACTGCAGCGCCGTCGGAACGCCGAACTCGCGCTTGACGGCACCGATGTCCTGCGCGAAGGTCGTCTCGATGCGAAACCCCGCCTCCTCCATCCGGCGAGCCCAGAGATGGCAGCACTGGCAGGCACTCGACGCGTGGAGGGCCACCAGCACCGGCGTTGTGACGGACTCCTCGCCGGACCGCCGAGACCACCACGCCGTGGCGGCCAGCGAAGCGCCGCCTAGCGCCGCCGCCAGCCACGTGCGCCGAGCGAATCGGCGTCCCGGGGACTGCTTCCTCTGACTGACCTGATCCGCGGATCTCCGCTGGCCTTCGTTCGAACTCAACACGTTACCTCCTTTGAATAGGTGCCGCCGGGCGGCGTCTACTGTTCGCCGCACACAGCCTGATGAATGCACAAACCGAGACAACCCTTCGCTTCTCCTGCGTGCCCGGCGCCACGCGAGCCGCGGCCCGTCCCGTCAGGTGTCGCGAAAACACGTCACTCCCAGGTCCGCCCTACCTCCACAACCGCAGCCCCGCGACGATCAGCGTCTCGCTGGCCGATTCACCAGCAAGCCGCGCCAACTCCGCGCTCCGCCCATAGCCACGCTCCCAGACCACGCCGAGATACGGCGCGAACTCACGCCGAATCTCGAACCGTGTACGCAACCCGAACGAAGTACTGCTCAACCCTCGCCCGACGCCGAACGCGTCGTCGTCCTTGAGTGACAGGGTGGACTCCAGGCGCGGCTGCAGCACGAGCCGTTGCGTCAGGAAGAGGTCGTACGAGGCGGTCAGATCGAAGGAGAGATTGCCGTCCGTCGTGACGAACAGCGACGGCTCAAGCTCGAACCAGCCAGGCGCCAGTCCCTGCAAGCCCAAAACCGCGCCAGCGCGCGACTCGTTCGCACCAGCTGCTGTGCGCAGATCGGCGCGCGCGCCCATCTGAAGGTCCCACCACGGCGTGAGCATCCGGCCATAGAGCACTTGGTACTCGCCGTGCGTGGCGCGCGCAGTCGTCGCGGCGCTTCCGTCGGCCTTGAACCACAGGCGGCGGCTCGCTCCCCCCGTCCAAGCGAGCACATCGAAGAGCACCGGACGACCAGCACCAGCCGCGTCATACTCGAGCACCTCCGTCAGCACGAACGTCTCGCGCCCCCATCCCATTCCGTGCGGCGCAGCGTGCGGTACGCTATCACGCGCCTGAGCGTGCAGATGCTCGAGTGGGGCCGCGAGCGCCACACTGAGTGCCGACAACAGGAACGCTACCCATCGTCTCTGCCACTCATTCCGCATCGTGGTGCCCCTCGTGGCCGGTCGGTTCACTCACGCGCACTTCACGAAACATCCCGACCTCCATATGGTAGAGCACGTGGCAATGGAACGCCCATCGCCCAGGGGCGTCCGCCGTGACCAACAGCGACACGCGCTCCGCCGGCTTCACGTTGATGGTGTGGATCCGCGGGCTACGGTCGCCCTGTCCGTTCTCCAACTCCATCCACATCCCGTGCAAGTGCATCGGGTGGTTCATCATCGTGTCGTTCACCATCGTCAAGCGAATCCGCTCGCCGTAGGTGAACTCGATGGGCTCCGCTTCATCATAGGGCACACCGTCGATGGCCCACGTGAAGCGCTCCATATTGCCCGTGAGATGAATCTCGATTTCGCGCGTCGGCGCGCGAAACTCCGCGTAGGGAGCCGCGGATCGCAGCTGCGAGTACAGCAACACGCGACGGCCATCCTCGCCCAGGCCCGCACCCGGCTCGGCGAGTCGACTCTTCGTGCTCATTGGGACCATCGCGTTGCCATTGCCGTGCGTCTCCGCGCCGTGTGGTGTTTCCGGCGGCAACGTTCCGGGGGCGCGCAACGCCGCCGCATCCCCCATCGCCGACATATCGTGCCCCGCGTGCTCGTCATCGGCAGCGGTTGTGGAAGGAACGCTGGGAGGCATCTCGTGTCCCATCGCGGCGTGGTCCATCCCGTCCATCCCACCCATCGCGGAGTGATCCATCCCCATATCGGCCATCGTGAGGAGCGGTCGGAGACGTCGCGGTGGAAGCTCGGCAATCATACCGGCGCGAGGCGCCAACGTCGCCGCCGTGAAGCCGCTGCGATCCATCGCCTCGGCGTACACGGCGTAGGCGCGGTCGTCCGGGATCTGGACGATCACATCGTAGGTCTCCGCAATGGCGATACGAAACTCCTCGGTCTCCAAGGGTTCCACTGGCTGCCCGCTCACTTGCACGACGGTCATCGATACGCCCGGCAGCCGTACGTCGAAATACGATCCGGCGGCGGCGTTGATCACCCGAAGCAGGACGCGCTCGCCAGGCGCGAACTGCGCCGTCCACGGTTCTTCTGCGGTGCGGCCGTTCAGCAGGTAGCTGTACGTTGCGCCAGTGACGTCTGCGATGTCCGTCGGATTCATGCGCATACCGGCCCACATCCAGCGGTCGCTGATGGTGGCCGAGAGTCCGTCGCGCGCGACGTCACGGAAGAAGTCGGCGACCGTTCGTCGCTGATAGTTGTACGCGTCTGGCTGCTTCTTGAGCCGCGAGAGAACGCGGTACGGGTTCTCAAAGGTCCAGTCGGAGAGCATAAGCACGTGCTCGCGGTCGTAGGCGGGCCCGCTGCGTTCTGCCGGCTCGATAATCAATGCGCCGTAGTGGCCGAGCTGCTCCTGCAACCCCGAGTGGCTGTGATACCAATAAGTGCCAGCCTGCTTCACCGCGAATCGGTACTCAAAGGTCTCGCCGGGTCGAATGCCCGGGAAGCTTAAGCCCGGCACGCCATCCATCTCGGGCGGCAAAATGATGCCGTGCCAGTGAATGGACGTGTCTTCCGACAGCGTGTTCCGCACCCTGATGACCGCTTGTTCCCCCTCGCGGAATCGCAGCACGGGCCCGGGCACGGTCCCGTTGATCGTCGTCGCGCGGGCGTTCCGCCCATCGAGTCGCACAATGGTTTCGGCGATAGTGAGGTCGTACTCGCGCACGCCGCCGGGCGCAGGAGCAAGCGCGGGTAGACCGGGGTTCAGAGAAGGTGCTGTGGCAACGCCCGCGCGGAGCGGTTCGGGTAGCGCAGCCGCAGCGCCGAGGAGCGCACCAGCCTCGAGGAAGCTCCGGCGCGAGACGTGGAAGTTTTGACGCGGTTGAGTCACGGTAATAGTTCGCTTGACACGAGAAGAATGGGCCATCGGGCTAAGAACGGCGCCTAACCGAAAGCTAGGCCCGTGTTATACGTTCTGTAAAGCCCCTCTTCTCCACCCTGCATCCTTTGGCACTTGCCGACTGCAGTTCACACAGAGTAGACTCTATTGACAGGTTCGTCGTTCCTTCCCCTTTTCTCCAACCTCCTCGCCCTAATGTCTGGTATCTCTCGCCGCCTCGCCGTTGCCGTCGCGATGACCGTTGCACTCGCAGGCCGCGCCAACGCGCAGGACCACGCACACGCTGGCCACCAAGCGACGCCGAGCGCTGAGGTCGCGTCCGTGATTCAGGCGATCCAGGCGCTCTTCGCTGCCGCGGAGCGCGGCGACCTCGCGGCCCTCGATTCGATCTACGCCGGTGACAGCCTCCTGGTCATTGAGGGCTCCGGCATCAATCGCGGGTGGACGGACTATCGCGACAATCACCTCGCGCCGGAACTCAAGGAGTTCAGCAACTTCCGGTATCGGCCCTTCGAAATTGAAGCGCGCGTGTCCGGCAATCTTGCGTGGGCCACGTTTCGCTACGCGCTGAGCGCGGACCTGCCCAACGGCAAGGCTGACGTGGTTGGGCGCGGCACCGCGATTCTTGAGCGCCGTGGCGCGCGATGGGTCGTGCGCCTGACGCACACGGCTAGCCGTGCCCGCCGGCCCAGTGATCCGCCGATGCCCTGAGTCATCGCGGTTGCCGCACCGACCCTCTCGCCCCTAGAGTCAGAGTATGTCACCTCGCAAGCGTCGTATCCTTTCTCCCAAGTCACCCCGGCTCCCGGAGACGATGAATCTCTCAGGGAGCGGGGTTGGCACCGTCTTAGGTGAGCTCGAATCCCGACTGATGCGACTGTGCTGGGACGCCGCGCGGCCACTGAGTGCGCGAGAGATTCACGACCGTCTGCGGGCTGAGCATCCTGTTTCACCCCTGACGAGTACGACGGTGCTCAATCGCCTCGTGCGCAAGGGGTTTCTGTCGCGCGGGCGCGTGGATGGGTTGCTGCATTTCACGGCGCGCGTGGACGAGCCGGAGTTTGTCTCGCAAGCTTCGCGGCGGGCGGTGGAGGGTATCCTCTCGCTCGGTGCCGAAGCGGTGACGGCGTCGATCGTCGACGTGCTCGCCGAACGCGATCCCGAGCAGCTAGCCGAACTCGCACGCCTGATTCGTCGCAAGCTTCGCGAGCAGGACGGTTAACGCGATGGCGTCGGCGAGCGCCGGCGTCCGCCCCCCTGTCATACGCCGGGAGGAGCGACGCCGGCGCCTCTTGCTCTTCGCAATTGTCGCCCTGCTGCTCCTCGGCGTCACGCCAGTCGTCGGACATCACGTGCTCGGCGCGGTACCGTGGCTCTCGGCCGAGCAACATCATCTCGCGATGCTGTGCTTGGTCGCGTTGCACCAATTTCTTGAGCCCGTGCACGACATTGCGCATTGGCTGCTCTACGCGGGCGTCGTGTTCGTTGTATTGGAGCGGGGGCGGGTGCTGTGGCGACACGGACGCGTCATGCGCGACCTTCCACAAGCGCGCGTGAGCCCAGACTCTGCGATGGGACGTGCCGCGCTCGCGGCAGGACTTCGCATCGAGCAAGTGTGGGCCGTGCGTGGACTACCGATGCCTGCCTTTACGACGGGTTGGGTTCGGCCACGGGTCGTCGTTGCGACCGACCTCAGCGAGCGACTTACACCTGACGAGCTCACCGCCGTGCTCGCGCACGAAGCCGTGCACCTGCGGCGACGCGATCCGCTGCGTCTGTTCGCACTTCGCTCGCTGGCCTCGTTGCTGTTTTGGCTTCCCGTCCTTCGCCGAGTCGCCGCTGACTTGGAGGACGAGGTGGAGATCACGGCTGACGATGAAGTGGCGCTGTGCCTCGCGTTGCCGCTCGCCTCAGCTGTGCTCAAGCTCGGCGGGGGGGCATCGACTCCCGTTGCCGCGACAGTGGGATTTCAGCGCGCCGATTTGTTGCCGCGCCGCATTCGGCGTCTTGCCGGCGAGGATGCACTGGTGGTATCACACACGTCCACGCGTTCGCTCATTGCGGCATCGGTGGCATTGCTCCTTGCTTGGAGTTCCGGCGTGATGGTGTTGCATCCACTCAGCGACCCGGGCCAGCACGCAGCCCACGGGCCAGCGCATTGCGACCATCCGGAGGCGAACCCACTCACGCATCTCTTCTGCCGCGGCTGGTCGTTCGGGGGCGATGGATGCCCGCACGAGGCCGCGCGTCGCTCAGCGCCGTAATGCCTGCACCGGAAGGCGACGAAGGGCTGTGCCCCTTGCGGCGCGGCCAGCCGACAGTAATATTTTACACAGAGTAAAGCGCCTTCACCCACTCCTGCTCCCCTATGCGCAATTCCCTTCGTTCGCTTGCCTTCATCGCTGTACTTGCCCTCGCCATCCCGCTGAGCGCCGCGAGCGCCCATCCTCGCCTGCTCAAGTCGACGCCAGCCGCCGACAGTCGCTCCGCAGAAGCGCCACGCGAAGTTGCGCTCACGTTTAATGAATCACTTGATCTCTCGCTCACCCGCGTAACGTTGCACCACGGCGAGATGGCCATCCGCTTGGATCCGCTTCAGTTCGCCCAGGACGATGACAAGACCGTGATCGCGAACATTGTGGGAGCTCTCGCGCCAGGTCGTTACACGGTGCGGTGGCAAGTCACGGGTGATGACGGCCATCCAGTGCGTGGCACGTTCACGTTCGAGGTCCTCGCGGCACGCTCCGCAGCGCCGCCATCCTCGCATCGTGAGCTGACCGCTCGATGATGGAGAGCGTCTTCGGGGTCGAGTCTCCGGCCTTCGTGGCAATTCGGGCGGTACTGTCCGCCTGCACGGTTCTGCTACTGGGCACGCTCGCATTGCGATTCGTGGTATTGCGTCGTTATGCAGGGCCGGATGCTCGGGAGTTGCGGGATGCCATCGACTCCACGCTTCCGCGGTGGATCGACGCACTCGGGTTGGTGGCACTGCTCGCAACGTTGGCGAGACTCGGCGCGCAGCACGCTGCGGTGTTCGGTGGTGACGTTGCACCGTCGGGCGAGTCGCTCTCCGCACTCCTGTTTCGCGCGGGTTGGGGACGCACGTGGTGGGTGGCGCTAGTCAGTGCCCTCACAGTGACTTGGATCGCACCTCGACTACGAGGGAACACCATTGCCAGTTGGGCGGCACTCGCTGGCGCAGTGTTCGCATTCACTGTGGCGCAACCGTGGTCTGGCCATCCAGCAGCTGCGGCGCAGCCGATGCTGGCGATTGCGACGCAGTTTGTCCATGTGGTCGGCGCCGGTGGATGGCTCGGGAGCCTGGCGCTGCTGACGTTCGTAGCGGTCCCTGCTGCGGGTCGAGTGAGCACAGAGCACGCAAGCAGCGCAGATGCGCGAGTCGCCGCACTTGTGCGTGCGTTCAGTCCCACGGCTCTCATCTTTGCCTCGCTGCTTGCGGTCACGGGTCTCGCGACTGCATGGGTCAACCTCGGTAGTGCGGCCGCGCTTTGGCAAAGCGTGTACGGGCGCACGCTTCTGCTTAAGCTTGCGCTTCTCGTCGTTGTTGCTGGGACGGGCGCATACAATTGGCGGCGTGTGCTTCCGTCGCTGGGGCAGTCATCAGGTAGTACGGCGCTTCGACGCTCTTCACTCGTGGAGCTCGCGGCGGGAGTGCTCGTGCTGGTGGTAACCGCGGTGCTGGTGGCTACTCCGATGCCTGGCGAATAGCGCGCGGGACAGGGCCGGCATAACGAAGCTTGCTGGCTGACAGCCACGCTATTGTAGCGCCCGCTTCGCGGTCGCATTTTATGGAGTGTCTGCAGCAGAAGCACACGTTACGACTTGTCGCTCATATCACCTCGCGTCCGGAGCAGATGAGCGCGTACGTCACGCCTGCTGGTGACGCCAAGCTTAGAAAGGACCCGCTCGGTGTGTCGACGGACCGTATGCACGGAGATGCCGAGCGAGTGTGCGATGGCCACATTCGAAGCACCCTCAGCGAGCAGCAACGCTACGTCGGCTTCGCGCGAGGACAGACCAGCGCTCATCGCATCGGCACGCGAAGGCAAGGCCGCTGCGACAGGCTCCAGGGTGAACAGAACAAGGTCGCCGCCGCCGGAGGGTGACGGTACGGGAGCGGCAGTCACTCTCACCTGTGCGACGAGGGCCGTTCGGCGCACCGACAGTGGACTCGCGCTGCTGCTTCTCCGTCCTGTGTGCGCGTCGGAGATGTCGGTCGCAAGTCGTTTGAGGATGTTCACACACTGCTGCCGCTCCGCCAGGTGAAGGCGCCGCATGATGCTGCGGGCGCCCGCGTTCTCATGAATCACATTGCCGTTTGCACCGACGAGAACCAGTGCGCCCTCGCTCGCCTCGAGCACGGCGCGTAGGCTCCAGCCGCTGGCGAGCGCGCTGAGCGCGATGCGCGTACCGGCGCGAAACGCTGGCACGAGTGCGGCCGTGAGCGCGCGACCGAACTCCCCCATCAGCTTCTCGTCGCGAGAGAACGTGTCTGTGTGCAGATGCGCGATCGTACTGCCCTCGACAAACAGGATGCCGGCGCCCTCACACAGCCTGTTCGGCGCGTAGAACTCATTCCAGACCGGCGACCGCAAGTAGCGCTCCTTCCACTCTGGACCCGCGACATCAAGCATGAACCGCCGATTGTAGGCGGTCATGTCGACCTGGGACGCCAGTGCGTACCCCGGGTCGCGATCCACCCAGTACTGGTCATACGCATCGATCACGGAACTGTCGTAGCCGCTCGCAACAGCGCTCGGTACGCCGTCGAACCCTCGAAGTGAGCAATGGCCCGCATCACCGCCAAGCAGCTGCTTGAGCGCATCGATCATCGCCAATCGCCATCCCTCCGACGATGCGAACGAGAACGGAGAGGCACAGACCTCGACCGCATGCGCCAAGCGTCGCAAATCACTCACAGTAAACAGCCGGCGTTCCGAATCGCTCATGCGCGCCTCCGTCACACAACAGATGCTTCGGGCTGAAAGCCAATCGACCGATGGCAAGTAGCGTACACCAGCCGAGAGCGTACCGCGAGCCATTGTAACGACGCCGTGACCCGCCCGTCGGGGGAGCTATAGGTCATCGCGGCCTATTGCTTCGCCTTGACACGCGCTGCAGGATATGATCCGCGGATTGAGCTGGGTTGCCGAAGAATGACGTGCGAGGTGCCACCGACATCAACGACTTGGAGCTGTGCGCGGTACAATGAAGAGACCTGACATCCACTGCCCGTTTCGTCGTGGCCTTGCCAGTCGGTTGCTAGGCGTGCTCTTGCTCGCGCTGTCCTCGTGCGCCGAGGACGGTGCTGTAGAACCCGGGCAAGACTCCGGCTACGACATTGCCGGGACAGTGAGCAGCCCGCAGCGAGGACCACTTGCAGGTGTCAGAGTGCAAGCGTCACCGAGCGGCCGCAGCGCCGTGACGAACGATGAGGGCCGGTACCGCATAACCGGAGTTCGAGGAGCCGCCGGCGTAACGCTCGAACAGCTTCCCCCTGGCTGCGACAGACCCCTCGCGCGTCAGGTAGCGCCCGTCGAGGTCGAAACGGAAGAGAATCATGTTGTTGATTGCGACATCATTCCCGTCGCTCGCCGCCTGCTGGACGGGCCGTGTCGCATCAACCCCAATGGCACCGCGTCCTGCTACGGCTACCTACCCGGAGACGGGTCGACTTTCGGCCCGCCGTTCTTCGTGCAGATTGCCCCGGCGGTGTCGGATTCGCTGATCGATGTATCGGCGTGGTCAGGTCAACTCCGCTGCGTTTTGAGCTTTCGGGGGCAGGCGTTCTGCTGGGGTGACAATCTGCGCGGTGGCGTCGGAAACGGCGCGTTCGGAGGGGAAGTTGGGGGCAGAGACGTCGCGACTCCGGCGCCTGTCGTGCAGAGCGCAGGCGTCACCTTTGTCCAGGTGGCGGTCGGCACCCTCCATGCCTGTGGATTGACACCTCGCGGCAGAGTCTACTGCTGGGGCTCAAACTTCTACGGATCTCTTGGCGACGGAACAACCCAAGACCGGTCAATCCCTGCCCCTGTCATTCAGCCGGACTCACTTCGCTTTGTTCAGGTGGTCGCGAACTACAACGTCACCTGTGGCCTTACGGCTTTGGGCGACGCCCATTGCTGGGGCAACGGCGAGGAGGTGGGCGCTGGGAGCACTGCTCCGCGGCTCACGCCGACTGCGGTTGCTCAGCCCGGAAACGTCCGTTTTCGGCGACTCACCAGAGGCTGCGGCATCACCGTCGCTGGGCGAGTGTATTGCTGGGGAGGAGTGTATCAGCGCACCGATTCCACACGGATCGGCACGTTGGCGCTCACACCCGTCGAGTATCTCATGCCAACGGGCATGGCAGTGACCGACTTTGACCACGACCTGCGATGCGCCATCACCGAATCGCAGAGAGTGGTGTGCTGGGGCAGCAACTTCCGGAGCATGCTCGGAGATACAACCGTGGTCGGATGGAGAAGTGAGCCCAGATCCCCGATGCGACTGGAGAACGCTGAGGCCATTTCAGTTGCCGGCAAGTCCGAGGATGGCGCGTGTGCACTCATTCGAGGAATCGCGGGGGTCTCCACGGTCTGCTGGGGAACATTCTACTTTCCCGCGCTTCCCTTTCCTTACTAGCCTCGAGGCGCTTGCCTAGGAGGTGGACATGCGAGTGTTCCGGTTGAGGGCTCTGCACGCTCTGATGCTGAGTTCCGCCACGATCGGATGCACATCTATGCTTCCCAAGCCGTTCAAGGAGTTCACGCTTCCGAACACGGCCTGGGGTCCCGGGACCGTTGTGACTACCTCGGGTAGGATGCTTGCCACTCAGTCGGAGTGCTTCCCGGCAGCGCGCATCGATACGAGCGACGCGACCGTGCCCACGCGGCGCGTTCGCGCGACGAGACGTGGGCATGTGTCCGTGCGACCGGCTGCGCTTCGAGGTCCACTGGCATCCGTCTTTGCTAGTGATTCGAGTGTCCGAGTCGTTGAGGTTGAGCTCGAGAACGCTTTTGAACAGGTCCTCACCGAGTTTGCAATGCAAGGTGCACTTGAGGATGCGGGAGTTCCTCAGCGCTGCCGGGAACTGCTCCAACGGCGGAAAACAAGGGTCGTGAATCGGGTACTTGGTGCGCGGCAGCTTAGGGTCCGCACGATTGAAGCGCGACGGACCGAGCTCCGTGTCGAAGACGCCTCGGCCGGTGAGTTCAGCGTCGACTTCGAAGCCCACAGCGAGGACCGCGCGCAGTCAGCCGATCCACGGCTTGTGGGCTACACAGCCGTTCGGGTAAGGGAGCGGAATGCGAGCTGCGACAATCGGGAGATCAGAGTCCCGGCACTGCGGGTGCATACGTCAGCGGCTGACGCGGCGATAGTGTCAGGAGACTCCGAGTTGAATTCAGACGACTGGACGCTCCTTCAATACGTAGCTACCGCCAGAGTAACCGATGACAGTGCGGCGGTCGAACTTCACATTGCGTGGTCAGCAATCGAGGGAAATGCAAACAAGACGAGAGGAGACACCCACATCACGTCTAGGCGAACGGTCGAGCTGTATCGGCTAGCTCCCGGACTGAGCTGTGTCATTCGTGGTGCGTCGATACTTGGGTCG
>VFQM010001572.1_pt1 | contig 19560 bp, 8 predicted proteins | sample 3512391 | NCBI WGS metagenome assembly VFQM01 (sample SAMN10412369, study PRJNA504923) | tailings metagenome | isolation source: Replicate 1 from Balatoc abandoned mine | place: Philippines | reverse complement strand
GGCATTGCCTGATGATGGGAGATAGAGAGCAACAGGGCTGCCAAATGCGCGACGGAACTAAAATCAAGTGCAAGCCTCACGATAAGGCCGGCATGAGTACCAAGATTAAAGATCTTCTTAGCGGCCACGCTTACATCAAACGCGAGGTCTCTGTCATCTCGGGGATCGTCGCCAGCAAAAACGCGTTGTTGCTCTTCTGAAGGAATGCGACCCGGGGCGTCTGATACGACGGAATCTTCTTCGATAGACTAGATATAATTGAAATTCTATTAGATAAATTGTTTGGCACGCGCTAAGACAACGCCCAGGGCGAGGAAAGCGGGTCTTCTCGCGAGCACAAGAAAAAGGGACCAAGGGCACCCAACGCGCTCGTCGTGGGCCTTGCTCGCGCACCAAATAAATCGGAACCGCCTCAAATAATTCAATTTCATCTTAAAACAATCGTAGAAATTATCCGCCGATCAAAATATTGGCGCGGTGCGATCGGGGTCGCCACCGAACAGACCAAGAAAAAAAGAGAACTGACGGGGAGCCTCTCGACGTACGTTATTCGCGCTCATAATATGAATGTAAGGTGTTCTAAATGAATTTAGAACGAATAGAATTGATGGCGATGAATAAAAAATCGAAGTGACGTGACGGTACGTCTGTGTTGTGACTTCACCGGCGCGGAGCCCCCGTCACGTCACTAGTGTGAGTGCGGGCGAGAACCTTCTTTTCAGTCGCCCGCTGGCTCGGGCCAAAGATAATGCGGGGATATGTATCTAAGAATATAGATTTATGTTTGTAGTATTTATTGAAATGTGAAAGAAAGCGGGGTGTCGTCAGGGTGAGCCGGGAACCTCACGATAACGCGGCGGTGGAGGCCCGTTTCTGAAGTGACGTGACGGCCGTCACGTCACCAGGCCCCAAGTCACGTCACCGCACCGCATCACTTCACGTTTCTACGGGAAAAATCAGAAATCCCCCTATTCTGTGTAGTAACTCCACTACTTCTATAGTGACGTGACGGCCGTCACGTCACCTGACCTAAGTCACGTCACCACTCCGCGTCACTTCATGTTTCTATGGGACAAATCAGGGGTGCCCCAATTCCGAGTAGTAACTCCACTACTTCTATAGTGACGTGACGTGAGCCGGGCAGGTGACGTGACGGAATTTCGGTGACGCGTCACCGCTCCCGTCACTACAGAGGAGTTAAGAGTTCTCCAATTTTTTCTGAGATACTATAGTGACTTGACAGGCGATAAGAGTCACGTCACTCGACTCCCATTACTGACTGAAGTGACGCGAGGTTGTTCCTTAAGTGACGCCACCCAACCTGTCCCGTCACGTCACTTGGTCGCGTCACTTCGAGAAACTGCAGCTAGTCTCATGTTATCGTAGACTTTGTCCTTTTTCTGAAGTGCCGCCACCGGTGACGTGACTTGGGGCCCGGTGACGTGACGGCCGTCGCGTCACTTCAGAGTTGGATACCTCGGTTGTCGGAATTAAGGGCGCTAATGTTCTTTAACACACTTTAATTGTACATTAGTGATTTATCATAGACTTTAGCGCTCTTAATTCCCGAACCGGGGTCGCGCAGACTTGATTCGGTTTCCGGCATACCGGCGCGACCGGCTTGAGTTAACCTGGCTTAGTTCGACCCCGGCGGGTTCTTCACCTTCTTCAGGCTTACTCTGGTCCATCTCGGTGTACTTGGAATTTTGGGCCGAGTTGAAGTACTCAGCCAGAAGCCACCAGCCCAGAAGAGCCAGAAGGATTGAGAAAACAAGTGAACCAATCACTATGGCAGCTATTCCACCTCCGCTGAGACCCGACTCTGCCTTGGGAGCCGGGGGCACCACAGGAGGAGGAGCAACGGGCGGTTCTACGGGAGGCCTCTCCGGACAGGTTCCCCAGACGGGGTAGAACTCGGGTTGCAGCGGGGAGCCAGTTGCAAAGTCCGCGGGCAGAGACGGCGTATTCGTGACACACCATGTTGAAATATCTTGGTTAAACGACGAGGCCCCGAAAAACATGAGCCGCAATCGAGTACTAGGAACGGCCGTGCTTACGTTCCAGTAGGGCATGGGTTGATTGTAGACCACGTTACTGTCGAACATGTTATTGATATATTCGACGTTGCTTACGTCCCAGTTAGAGATGGGCTGATTGAATTGAGCGGTGTAGAACATGTAGCTCATGTCCGCTGCACCAGAGGTGTTCCAACTCCCTATGGGTTGATTGAACACCGTGTTCTCAAACATGTTTCCAAAATCTCTTACTTTGGACGTATCCCAGTTACCTATGGGTTGATTGAAAGGAGTACTGGAGAACATGAGGTACATGCTTGTAACGCTTGAAGTGTCCCACGAATCCAGGGGCTGGTTGAATGCACTATTTTGCAAAAACATTGAATTCATGGTTTCCACTTTGCTCACGTCCCATGTGTTGATATTCTGATTAAACGCGCCAAGAGAAAACATGGAGAACATGGTCGTGGCGCTGGAAGTGTCCCAAAGGTTGAGGGGTTGATTGAAAACAGTGGCGCTCGAAAACGCCTGATCAAAATTGACTACGTTGGAAACATCCCAAGTATTTATGGCGCCGTTAAACGCGTTTGCGTTTCGAAAGATATTTTCTATTGTGGTAACTTTGGCCGTGTTCCAAGAACTCAGCGGCTGGTTAAACGAGGTTGCTTGAAAAAACATGGACCTCATCGTTTCAACGTTACCCGTGTTCCAGGCATTGAGAGGCTGGTTAAAAGAAGTTGCCCAATTGAAGGTATAGTCCATCGCCGTCACGCTCGACGTGTTCCAGCCACCAATATTTTGGTTGAACGGAGACTCCGAAAACGTCCTCGTCAAAGAGGTGACTCTAGAAACATCCCATGTGGCCAGGTCGGCAGGGTTCATCCCAGACCTGTAGAAGGTACAGCTCAGGTCGGTCAGAGTGCTCGGAACGGCCGCCGGTAGCGGAATATCGGATCCAAAATTGTGAAACAAGTTAGATAGCGACGTGATACCTAGATTTCCAAACGTCGTCACGTTGTAGTACGGCTGGGCCACGGGATCGAGGCTGTCACACGCCTGAGGAGCAGGGTCGTACCCGAATCCGGTAAGCCAGGGCCCGGTTGGAGAAACACCTCTGTCTATAGTAATCACGTAGATTCCAGGAGAAACGTAGTTGTGTGTCACTGCGGTAGTGGCGGCCTGAGGGCCAGAACCGTCGCCCCAGTTTACAGTCACGTCTATTGTCCCGAATAACGGCAAGCCGACGACTTTGTTGTTGGTGGTCGTTTGGACGGCAAAGATGAGTGCATCTGGAGTGGCGGAAGCTAGGGCGATCAGGGCGGCGAAGAAGAGGGTTGTCCGCGATAGACCGAGACGGGCAGACATGTTGGTTGCCTCTTGAAAGTTTCCCCGTCTTATATTTGCAGTTTTAACGCCGGCTTTTTTAGTTTGTTCAAATTTAGACCAAGAAAAAATATATTTGAGTCCAAATCAAAGTAGCGGAACCTCCCCGCCGGCTTCCACCAAGAACAAACCTCCATGGAGTACAACATCGTCGATTCGACGACCTCTAGGGCCCAAACAGCGGCAAAAAATCTGCACCAGCATGCCCTTGCTTATAATCGAGCCGTATCGGCTTTGGCTAAAAGACGAACAAACACAGACATAGATACGATCGTATCTTTATCGAGCTTATTTGCCCCAGAACTGGAAGACGCGTCCGCCGAATTGACGCGAGCTCAAGTTGACGTAAGCAACCGACTTGCAAACGCCAAGCAAATTCTATGGAGATGCATCGATCGTTATCAAGACGTAGAGCTTTGTGGGAAATACCTCTCATTCTTTCCCGAAGACATTGGAGGCGATCTAGTCGCCTCGCCTGATCTACTTTTCAATGCTCCCTGCGTTTGCGTTAGCGGCGACGGAGTTGAAATCACCTGGGAATTCATCAAAGCACTCGGAATTCCTCCCGAAGTCGCTATAGTAGTCCCGATGAGTGAGTGGAAAGAGATCGTGTCCCAATCAACGGTCAAAGAATGGCATTTGTTGCATTTTGTTCGAGGCCCGTTGCCCGATGCCAAGTTCGAGCAAATATTAGCAATGAAAGCGAAATACGGGTTCATTGAATGCGGAGCGGTCTCTTTGATTTCTGCTGCAACTGAAGAGAAGATCAAGAGTCTACCTCATCGCACAGAGGAGCCGCTTAGAGTTGGCCGGTCTTCGGTGTTTCAAGTGCCTTCTATTCAAATCATGGGCCTTGCTCTGCCATCCGCTGCTGCGGCGCTGCCTCAGATCAACTGGTCGTCAAACGCCTTTCGTTTGAAGGGTGCTTTTCCTAGCGCGCAAGAGTGGAACAACTCTTTTGGATGCGTTTATTTGGCTCAGATAATGCGATTGTGGGGTTCTCGCCACATCGACGCTACTTTGCACAGAGAGGACATTGCCAAGATGCTGAGCATCTTAGCCAAGCTCACTCGTGATCCGTATTGGGCAATGTGCATGGTTCGAATCAGACCTGTATTGACTCACGCCAATTTGATAGAGCCTATAGCCGTCTTAGTGGAAGCACCAAAACCGGACTTTTTGCGCGATTTCCAGCTTCCTCCTAACATTACAATGCTCAACGAGTATACCGCCCGTGCTTGGAGAGCAAAGAATGCATCCACGCCTTTATTTTGCATATATGTCGTCAGTCTTGACATGCTTACCAAGAAGAGAAGTATTATCGAGAAGTTGCTCGAAGCCATGATAACCAACAATCAGCTCGAAGACTGCGCCTTGTTTGTCATCCGCGAGACGTTGGATCCTACGCAGATGATGCTTCCGTATTCCATCACTATTCCAACCTCTAAAACCGGAGCGGACAAGAAGGTCCCCGTCTTTGAACTTTGCAAGCATCCAAAAAAATCGGACATGTCAATCTTGGAGTGGCAACCTGCTCGCTATACCAACATGTCAGTCGCTCGCGAGGAAAGACAGGATGATTTTCCAGGCGCTTGGAACACAGTCATGATCCCGTTCTTGACCCTTTCAATGTTCAACAAATGGAGTCAAAGTGTTCGCGCATTCAAGATTGCCAAAGATAAAGCAGACTCTAGTCGTTCTGTGTCATCGTCTTATGTTTAATGTACAGGTCTCAGACTCACCGCTTCTCCTGCCTCCTTTGACGGCTCAGACGCTAGCCACGATCCCATGGTCCAAGCCAAATGAGCGGAGGCAAACTTTTGCAGTTTTTGCTGCTGTGGGTCCACCACAAAAACAGTCTCGCCGGCCGAACAGACGCATGAACCATCGGCGTTGTAGTTTCTGGTGCACCACTCGCCTTTCAAACACGTCGAGTACATATTTTCCAGCGATTTGATGGAAGTGATCTTAGTCAACATGGGTTGGTAAATTGTGACGGACCGAGAACTCGAGACACCGGGATAAAATGGAGCCGATGGGTTAGGCGTGATAGTATACAGGCTGGCGCATTCTTTCTCACTCGAAGTCAGTCCCACGCCGTTATAAACCATCTCAGTGAATTCGGTAAAAGTAGTATCGGTGTCCAAGTTCAGGAGCAGCGAATGGCCCTCCAGAAACCCTGTTGCGTTGTCGATCACGTCGGTCACCACAAGGAGGCGAACCTTGAAGCGGCCAGCCGAAGCGGTTGCCGAGAAGAAGGCCGTGAGCAGGCAAGAGTAAGTCAATGCAAGTTTCCAAGACATCTTGTCGAACGGAGAGTTGGCCGAGAGTGACCGAGTTTTTTGGGTCCCCGACAGGTTTCAGCCCAACCGTCACTCCCGGGCCCCCTTCCCAACGTCCCCAGCCCCAAGGTACCGACGTATACACCAATCACTATCTTATCCGTTTCTTTCTTTGTTCTACAGACCCCATTTTTTCGTTAAGAATGTCCGAACTCCCTTGGAAGTCCTTTGTGGTGCGCCTCTCGGCCGCTCTCTCGACCATGCACTTCCTCTTTGCCAGCCTCGCCCGAGCCGACCCCGTGCTCGAACCCATTCAGCCTTCGGCTTACGCGCCCGTTAGCACTCAAGGTTTATCAGGGGCTGGTATAGCCGGTATTGCATGCGGTTCTCTGCTCGGGCTGGTCCTGACGATCTCCGTGGCGTTGATAGTGAACGCTCCCAGGAAAGCGGTAGATGAAAATGGAGATACAAGCAGAACCGAAGGGTTTACCACGGATTCGGAGAACGGTGAAGAAGAAGAAGAAGAGGATCAAGTGTGAAGACAGGTGTTTATTTTGTGAGAGTGAGATTGGTTATTTACATGTGAATTATTAAACAGATTTAGATGAATGAAACAGTGGGCATTTCACACCACGGCGTCGGGTTCTCCGCGAGCGCGTCGGGCCACTACTATTTGCACCATAGCCACGCTGTCGTCCTCCAACTGGACTCGATTCCTCGAGCAAAGACAATCTCCGTCATTGCAAAGAATACAGAACAGGCCAATAGAGACTGCGATGACTACGACGGAGAAGGCGAGTATGACCCCAAAGACCCACCCGTGTGGGTCAGAGGAGGCGTAAGGCGCAAAGCCTGCAAAGTCAGGTACTTGATTCATGAGTTATTGTCTTGAAATCAAACTGGAACTGAAACGATGGCGCGCTCTGGCCACGAAGGAGCCGACCGGCCCGGCCAGCCAGGGGTAGCAGGAGAAAAAGTCACCGCGTCGGGCGTGCGAGCGCGTCGGGGGGCGCGAATGGGTCGGTGGAACCTTACAGTCTCTCGGCCATGAAATACATTGCTCTAACCGAAGAACCTGCGTTCGCTGTACCCGAAGTATCAAATCTCCATGTTATGGCCTGGGAGGAAGACCACGTGATGGCTGCGGTAATTTCTAGAGAGCTGGATCTTGGCAAAAAGCCCGCCACTCTCCACTCGGCAAAGCAACGAAGTGACGAATCGCTTTGAACAACGCAATGAGTCGTAGAAATCAGATTAGCAGTTGTATATGCATCTGATGAGGTCCATGCAGCCAAGGTGATTCCCTGTCCGCCGATGACCGCGAAAATCGATCCAGAAGAGGTTCCTGATAAACTGATGATATACGCAGAACTGAATCTAAACACAGCACCGGCTCTATTCATTACTCCGGCGGGGATGGTGGCCGAACCCGCTGTGGTCAGAGTGCACGCCATGGTCTGACTGATGGCCGTCGTAAACGAGTAGGTCGTTCCGCTGTTGCAAAAGTAGGGCACCGACAGAGCCCCCACGCTGGTAACCACTTTGCTGTTCATGTTAATGTTGATACCGACCGGGTTGAGACTCAAATCTCCTGCGGACGTAATGGGAATGCCGTTTACCCTAACTTCGGTGTTCGTAATGCGCAACCTTTCGCCAGTGTTGACGCGGAACACATGCACCGCATTTGTGCCAGGAACTTCATACCCAAGAATGCCTCCTTGAACTCCAAACCCGTATCGAAGGGTTCCATCGTCGTAGAGTCTTAATTTGGGGAAGCCGATAGTGTCTATAACCTGTCCCATGTTGAGTATTCCTATAGAGGCCAGTGTTTTGGAATTGAAATTGACGTTTGATCCTTGGGGATTGATCGAAAGAGAGCCGGACGGCGTTGTGAGCGTAAACGTCGCCACGCTGGAGATGTTGACCAAATTCTTGGTGTTAAAATTCACATTGGATCCGACGGGATTGATTGAAAGATCGCCAGAAGTTGTGGTCAGAAGCGCAATGGCTGCGCTGGCAACGTTGATTAAGTTCTTGGAATTGAGATCCACGTTTGACCCTTGGGGATTAACCAAGAGGTCTCCCGAAGGGGTTGTAATCGTGGACATTGCAGCACTTGCAATATTCAAGAGTGTTTTTGAGTTGAAATCGACGTTGGTGCCCTGCGGGTTGATGGAGAGGTCCGCTCCGCTCTGTGTAGTCACGACGGAGGTCGTCACACTCGTTACGTTGATCAGATTCTTAGACCCAAAGTTTACGTTGTTTCCTACTGGACTTATCAACAAATCTCCAGAAGGGGTTGTCAGGACAGACGTGGACGTGCTGGCGACGTTAATCAAGTTCTTGGAGTTGAGGTTCACGTTGGATCCCTGGGGATTGATCAAAAGGTCACCAGAAGGGGTTGTTATAGTCGATATAGCGGCACTTAAGACGTTCAAGAGCGTTTTTGTGTTGAAGTCCACGTTAGATCCCTGGGGATTGACAGAAAGGTCGCCCGTTTGCGTGGTCAAAACGGAGGTAGCCACGCTGGTGATGTTGATCAGGTTCTTGGAGCCAAAGTTGACATTACTTCCCGCAGGACTGATCAAAAGATCTCCGGATGACGTAGTCAAAATTGAGACGGCCGCGCTGGCAACGTTGAGCAGGTTCTTGGAATTGAAGTTTACGTTAGACCCCTGAGGATTGATCAAAAGATCTCCGGACGGTGTCGTAATGGTAGAAAGGGCAGCACTTGCAATATTCAAAAGGTTCTTTGAGTTGAAATTCACATTGGACCCCACGGGACTGACAAGGAGATCCCCCGACGCGGTTGTAATAACGCCCGTTCTGACCGTGACAAAGTTTGCCTCGTTAACATCTTCCAGATTCTTGTTGTTAAAGACAACAGCCACGGCCGGGTTAACTGAAATATTGACCGTAGAGTCAATCAGCGGGGTCTGAACCCGAGAAGTCACCAGTCCGGCCAACCCAGACAATACCGCGGACTGTGCCTGGACAGAGCCCTGGATAAGAAGTCCCGTGGCGTTGAATCGCGCCAATTCCACGTAAGAAGGACCTCCGAGGAAGATGTGTTGCCCCGGGGACTCGTAGGACAGGGAATCCGCCTGGGCGCCAAGTCCGTAGTGAACAGACCCGTCGCTCCACAACCGGAGCTTGGGAGAGGAGAACGCTGAAACCCCCGAGCCCAAGTCTACTAAAGGTGTCTGTAGTTTCAACGAAGCCGAGATGGATTGACCAAACAAGCCGAGAACGCCTTCCATAGTACCGTTGGGTCTGATGACCACGGGAACGCCCTTGATGGTTCTTCCCGCTGCGTCGGAGTAAACAGCGATTCCGTCCTCTTGAACAAATCCAGAGGGCCCAAACACATTTCCAAAGACAGTTGAGTTGGGTCCAGTCGCGTTGAGGAGCAGGTTGAGAATGTTGGTTCCCGCCACGAAAAGGTCGGTCGTGTAGAGAACAGAGACACCTGTCATAGTGCCGTTTGGAGAGATATGCACTGTGGACGCTCTCAGACGACGTTCTGTGTCTGAACCCAGCACAGGCACGACACCGGGGTCATACCCGCCGGGAGTGGGTGCAAACAGGTCACCCCGGGGAATTCCGCCTACGGTGAGGTTTCCCGTGGACTGGAGCGAGCTAACGGCCAGATTTCCGGTTTGATCGGCGCTCAGAGAAGAGGATTCTACATGCCAGTATCCGGACTGGTCCTGAATAACCACGCCCAGGGTACCCGAGAGAACAGTGCCGTTTGGAGCGCGCGCGAACACGGTACGGATGTCGCCTTCTGTGATCCGAACGGTTTCGCTCTCCAGTATGGAAACGTTGGTAACGGCTCGAGAAGAATTGATTCTGACTCCAGAGTCCGCAAGCACGGTTCCTGTTGAGAAAACGGGGACGGCGGTCGGGACGACAGATCCTTGCTTGCTGATCAGCGCAGACGGGTCCAATTCGATTCCGGACACCACAAGAGTGTTCGTTGTCACTCTTTGCGCCGTGACGTTTGAAGCGGCCTGGATGGCGGAGACAGAAAGAGTCCCGTTGGAGGTGACCGAGACTGGCGCCACCTCGCTTACCCAGGATCCAGTCGCCAGGTCGTATCTGAGAATGGAAAGTGATCCTCCTATCGCCGATCCGTTTGGCGATTGAACAAATCGAGTTTCTAGATCAATTCCGTTCAGGTAAACCTTGTTGGTGTCGAGCAGAGTCAAGTTGGTGAGCGCCCGTGAGGAGTTGAACCGCAAGCCACGGTCTGTCAACTGGCCTGAATTTCCAAAGACGGGTACCACGTCTGACTGGACTCCCTGGATTGTGTTTAGAAACACTGAAAAGTCGATAGCTGTGCCGTTTAGATAGAACACGTCCGTTCTAACTTCCGTGACGTTCAGGGTGGTGGAAGGGGTCACAATCACGGTCTGAGTCAGGATGCTCCCGTTGGCTGCCACGGCCGTGAGAGTGGGCTCTACCTTCCACCGACCCGTAGTGGGGTCTTGGATCAAAACGGGCACGTAACCCTCGGATCTGGTCCCATTGGGCGGAGCCACGACCTGGTCCAGCAAGTCGAGCCCGTTTAAAGTGACAGTCTCGGTTTCCAGCAGGGTTATATTAGTGATAGTTCTTGTGGTTGAAACGTTGAGAAAAGTGGAAAGGTCCACCAAATTCCCGTTGAGGTAGAGCGCGTTGGTTCTGACTTCGGGAGTGACCAGCGAGTCCGTTCCGTTGATTCCACCGGAGACAAGAATGCTCCCACCAGGTCCAATGATAAGATCGGAGAGTTGCGCGTGCCAGAATCCCGATTGATCTTGAATTAACACGGCCACGCGGCCAGTAGAGATGGTTCCGTTAGGCGCGCTTGTGAACACATTCCGGACTGGGGTAGATCCCAGAAGAACGTCATTGGTCTGGAGAGAACTTACGTTGGTTATCTCTCGATTTGAGTTGATTCGGACTCCCGAATCCACCAGGGTGCGGGACCCCGAAAAAGTTGGCACGCCCGTCAGACCTACTGTTCCGGACACGTTGGCCACTGCGCTCAAGTCTACTGGCTGCCCACCCACGTAAAGAGTTTCTGTTCTAACTTCTGTAACGTTTAAAGTGCCCGTGGGAGTCGATATAACGGGCTGATTCAAAATGGTGCCGTTAGCCGCCACAGCAGTAAGCGTGGGTTCCACTCTCCATCGCCCAGTAGAGGGGTCCTGGATCAGAACGGGCACGAACCCGGCCGATCCCGTCCCGTTAGGAGGAGATACCAATTGATCGAAAAGGTTTAATCCGTTGAGAGTGACAGTCTCTGTTTCTACTATGCTGACATTACTGAGTCGGCGGTCAGCCGGGGTGAATTTGAGTCCGCTGTCGGTCAACTGGTTCTGACCGGATCCAAACACGGGAACCGAGTACTGAGATCCCGATTGTGTAACAACAGCATATGCACTCAAATTGACGAGTTGTCCGTTGATGTAGAGCTGACCTGCTCGTACCTCGGGCGTGAAAACGGGTCCTGACGCGTTTACCCCGGAGACCAGAAGCACGGAGCCAGACGACTGGATCCCGGATAAAGAGACAGTCTTACCGTCTGTTCCGATTGTAAGAAGTTTTCCGGGGTTGCTGGGGCTAGCAGTCACTCCAGAGAAGACATCACCTCGGGGAACTCCGCCCACGTAGAACCCGTCGGTTGCAGACGCGTTCTTTATACCCGTTAAGTCTCCAGTATCGGAGATGTGCAGTGTGGAATCCGTGACCTGTATTGCGTTTGCCGTTTTCCAACGCACGACTGAATCGACTTGCGCTGTCGAGGGGCCCACCACAGTGCCTCCCGCTCCCACGGTTCCGTTCATGTTGGTGATAGGCATCCCGTCGAGGTATAGTTCTTGGAAATAGCCCGTAGTAGTTACGAAGGTGCCATTCTCGGTTAAAATGGTGTTCTGAGAGGCGACAATCTCGGGAAAAGTGGAATTTCCTCCCCGTTGGAGAAGGGCTCCATTGGGTGCGTTAACCACTGAAGCAAACAGGGCGGTTGCCACAAAATTGTAGATTGAAGTGAGATCCAGAGGAGTGTTTGACTGGTAAAGAGCCACGCTCGATAAACTGACGGTGACCACGACACTGATCACGGTGATGGTGAGAGCCACGGTCGAGATAATGGTTCCTGTGGCCGAGGTGGCCGTCGCAGCTGCTGAGAAACCGGCTGACGCAATCTTGGATGCGGGTACGTCACTCAACGCACTCGGTATGTTCTTAGATTTGGGGTCGACCCTCGGTATAAGAGGCACAGAGCCGGCGTCTGCACCGCGTCGCGAGTTCGCCGTAGGCCGGCTGTTCATTGCTTGTAGCATAACGCCGACGGTGGATGGAGGCAGAGGGGATAGAGAGAAAGAGTTTTTTTTCTAGATTCGGCAGAGATGGCTAGAGGTTTCGTCGCCGAATCACAACTCCGCGTCGTCAAACAAAGCTCTTTTTTTCCTTTTAAAAGCAAACAACCGCGGAGTTTATTTCTAACTTCAATAGGGAAGAAAAAAAGAGATGATTGCGTCCCAGGCTTAGTTGATGAAGAGAAGAGCGGAATTGGCCACCGATGCGCAATAACATTCGAAGTATGCGCACGCAGCAGAATAAATCCCCGATCTCTTTCCCTTTGTGTAGGTGTCCGAAGAGGGCAAGTCCGTCGCTAGGACTTGTTCTGTTTTTCTATACTAAATGTCCCTTTTCGCTGCCGCCGCAAACTCCACGTTTTTTTCAGCGGCCGAGCGCGGAAGTTGCTCGTTCTTCGGAACCACGAACTTGATTTACTTGAAAGTAAACGAACAGCTTTATGCGTTGTTCGCGTAGTAAACGTAGTTGGATAATCCTCTTGGTTTATGGGTAATTCGATGAAGCCCAAAGACATTGGCATCTCCGGAAGACTCGGTCCAGTCCGGCGGCTTTTGAACCCCCGTGGTCAGTTGTTCCGATTTTTTTGTGGTCTCGGAGTGCGAACAAAGTTTAAATAGGCATTAGTCTAAAGTTGGTTAAATGTTTTAGAAAACTCTGGTTCTGAGTGGATTTTACAGGAATTTCTGATTACATGCCTTTCCCCCCGTGTGCGTTCGACGCACCCCCGGAACCGCAGCCCGTGCCGCCCTTTGGCGTTTTTATACCCCGCCACGTTGTATATCGAGAGCTTTACATTGAAAGTGGCGGTTGGAAAGTGGATCAGCCCGATAACCTTGATACCCAAGACATCAAAGCTAAGCACGACATGACGACTCTCCCGTACCTCACCTCGACTTTCGTCCGCCCAGAGGACCACATCAAAAAGATTCTGGGAACACGTTACAATCTTGTACTAAACGTTGTTCCGGTTTCCAAGGAGCTGGGCCCCTGCCGAGAACAGGCCATGTGGACCAAAGAAACGTCCCTCTCTGACGCCTGGTCCGCTATCCGCGCGCAGTACAAGACTCATCTGGTCGCCCTGCACGCCGTTCCCAAGGGCGATAGAGATATTTTTATCGATCTGGACATCGATTTGATGGGCGATAAGTACTTAAACTGCAAGAAATCTCACCCCAACGGCGAGCCCCTGTGTCCGACCTGTTGGTGCCAGTTTTTGGTGGCCGTCGGCTGCTTTCTGGAGACCTACATCAAGAATCTCGAGTTCCTCTGCACTTCCAGAGGGCTGTACAACAACTTAAAGGGCATGGCGCCGCCTTCTCTTTCGGATTTCATGGTCTGTTTCTCCGGTAACAGAGGAGTTCACATCTGGGCCCACCCCAAGCTGGGACTCGCCTGCATGAACTCTTCTCAGCGACTCTCGATGATCAAGAAGGCTTCAAGTGAATGGGCGACAAGTTGCCTTTCTTCGCCCGATTCGGTCATCAAGGGAGCCCTCTTTGCGCAGGTTAAACAGAAACACGGGCTCGCCGACGACGCTGCGACACAGGCGTTTCTCAAGCAGCAGTTAGCCGCGAATGCCAATCTTAAGCCGGGAGATCCGGCTGCATTCAATCCGGGAGAGTACATCTGGATTCTAGACCGACAAGACATTAGCTGCTGTGTAGGCACCCCGGGAGCCGTCACTCTAGAGACGGCGGGCGTGGTTCGGGCGGTCCCTCCTCCTCCCGGACTCGGCATCAATCACCCCACTTCGCCTGTGGTTCACCTCCCGGTGGATATCCAAGCCTCAGCAGCTGCCAACGATTATCACCGAATGCGAGTCCCGTTTTCGCCGCATCTCAGCTCGGTTTACGCCGTGACACCGTTTGACTTTGCAAAGGAAGCGGAGCGAATGAAAAAGGGCGTACCCATTGGAGAACCTAAGGCGTTTGCGATCAACTGGACTCTGGCCGGGTCTGGCTCCTACCAGAAGCAGACTCTCCACCAGGCAACCGAGGTGTGCAAGGCCTGGCTGCGTCGCCGGTCGAATGAACCGGGCGCTCCGTGGATGGAAGATCCTAGTCCTACTGAACTCTACGCCGCGATGCAGAATGCCAAGTCTAGCGCGGGAGCTCTCGCGTTTGAGAATGGGAGGCGTACACCCGTTGGGGCCGGCTCGATGGCGAAGTGATATATGTATTTGTACAACAGTAAAGAAATCCCGTTACACGTATAGCTTGTTTTTTTTTTAGTGCTCACTGAAGAGTGCCAGCGTGGCCTGCCAGAGTGGCCAAATAAGCCTGAAGAGCGCGGAAGTCCGCGTCGATCAACAGACTGTACTCGGCACTGGAAATAGAACGGAATTTGGAGTCCGCAATCAGCTTCTCCGGGACAACGATGTCAGAAAAGACAACACCGAAGGCCTTTTTCAACCTGGGGAGCATGTAGAGAATATCCACTGCTTGTCGCGCGTCGTCGGTGTCGTCGAGAAGCTCGGCTTTCTTCATGGCGGCGGATATATAACCGTCAATCTCTCCTAGGGTGATCATCAATTCAACGGCCTTCTTCCTGTCAATGTCCTTCAAAGGGACGTCGACGGCGGCGTGGTTCTTCTTGATCTGCTCCTCTTCAGCCTCCGAGCCTTGAGCAGCAGGGTTAATCACCGTTCCCTTGAAATAGGCATCATTGATCTTAGTCAAGGCCGCAGTGGCCAGTCGAGCCGCGGCTGAGAGGCGACCTGCGACAATGTGGTACGCCCTGGAAGTGGGCTGTCTGGAAGCCCGTTCGAGGGAGAGAACCTTCTCCTTGTAGGCCAACTTCTCCTCCATGCTCACGCTTCGCTGGTTATGTGAAGCAAACTCGGACGGAGCATTGATGTTGGGAATACAGCCAGTGAGCTTTTCGCGCAACTTAGCACGAGCCTCTTCCTCGTCGTCGATGCCGGCGTCGGCGTTCTCGCGCATGGGAGGGAGGCCGTCGTCTTCTTCTTCTTGCTCCTCGCCTTGGTCATCCTCTACAGTCTCTTGGGCAGAACTTTCATCGTCTTGTTCTTTCTCCTTTCCCTTCTCTCTTTTAGCGCGCTCTTCTTGTTCCGCAACAAATTTTGCGGACCCACCCATTGCGTTTTCGACAAACTCGTCCATCCTGCTTGATATGTGAAGTGCAAGTGCTCTTTGCTGAGGTGTGCTAGATATGAACTGAGAATGACCTAAACAGTGCCGAGTGGACTGGCGCGGTGCGTGAAAAAAGGGGGTCGGTTTTTCTTTTGCGCAAGTTTTCCCCTCCTCCTCGCGTGGGTCTGGCAAGGGTTTTGGTCAACTCCGATTTAAATCAGACTTTAAGTCTAGACTAGACACAGGCCCAAAACTAGAACTTGTGGTCTGTCGGTCAAGAAGAAAGAGGAAGGTCTTGCAGACACACGCGCGTCGCCTCTCTTTTTTCCCCTCGACCCTGGTCGAAAAAAATCCCCGCATCGCCCCCAGAGGTTCGTCGCACCTAGTCGTCTAATGATGTCATGATACCACACCATATGACAATCTATGTATAAACATCTTTTTTTCTAACCCGCATGTCATCGAAAAATAGGTGAACAAATAATTGACGGGGTCAGCAGTGTCCCAGGAGTCTCCTCCAGAAATCCACCTGCTTGTCGCTCCCGTCTTGGGCTAGACCTGATCCTGGTCTCCTTTGCTTTTCTCTTTCTAGTTTTAACGTCTGTAAAGAGTATGTCGTATTCTTCGGCGAGTAAACGCGCCAAGATCACGGCAGCGGCCAAGGTAGCCAACTCTACAGAACACCTCTACGCCATTGATCCGGCTTTCTTGAGTTCCATGCCTCCTAGTTATCTTCAAGCAGGCATTTCCATTCTCAAGGACTCCAGACCCATCACTCCTGACGAGAACACGGCGTTTGGTGCCGTGCCTCCGGGCGAAAGCCAAGTCATCCTGATGACCACGGTGCCTTTGGCAGGAGCCAACGAGGCCCTCGGGTTGGTCAATCTCACCAGCATACAAGATAGTCTAATCACACTCCCTCAGCTGCGTACCGGCGCTAAGCCCTCTCGCCAGCACGTTCGTTCGGGGTCACTCAGGTACTTGCAGATTCTCGTGATGCTCAATGCTTTCATCTCGGGTACTCTTCAATTGCGTGAGAAAGAAGCCAACGAGGTTAAGGCGGCAAGGAATCGAATCAAGAAGGCCGAGAAGAGTTTTCAGCAGGGTGCGCGTTGGACCGACTTTGTTCGAACCACCTACAACCAGGTCCAAGGAAAGGCTTCTGCTTATAGTGTATTGGTTCGAGAATCCGTGCTTGATAAAGAACAATCGGGAACAACCTCTGTGAGATTCTGGCTCTTTATTCGAGGACCCAACCCGAAGAAGACCCTGATCGACGCTTGGGCTCAGCTCCAGGAATTCGGCGCCATCTGCTACACGGAAGAAGTTTCTCACATCATGGGACTTGGTCACACTCCGGATTCGGTTTCGGCTTCTGACGCCGCAGCACAGGCCGAGTACAAGAGGCAGAATAACCCACAGGCCCAGCAACAAGCCGCCGGTGCCAGCATTGCCGCTGCCGCCGCTGTGTCAGCAGCAAACTCTCTGGGAACCGGAGATCAGTTTAACCACGATCAACTGGACCGGCTTATGGACGGGCTGGACTTTGGCCAGATGGGCGACGAAGAAGCCCCTCCTCCTACTGCGCCCGAAGACATTGCCTTGCAAGCCGCCAACATTATCGCAGGCAACCAGAACGACCACAATAACAACAACAATGGATTTGGAGGTGCCGTGGGTAATGGAGGAGCCGGAGTAAGAGCAGGAGGCAACGCCGCAGGTGGAGTTTCGGGAATCGACTTTGAGCACAAGTATGGCCTCGACTGGAGCACCGTGCCTCGCGACCGCCGACGTAATGATGAAGGTAGTATCATTCCTACTTGGTTGAAGAACATTATGCAAGTTGTGACCGAGCAGTGGCACATTGCAGGAATCCCTTCTTCCGGCGTGAAGGCCATGATCGAGTCAATCAACTCAGGCAAGGTTCTGGAATACAACGTACCGTTTCGATTGTTTCAATCCGTGTGTCCAGACGAGGCCGAGTACGTCTCAAGCATGGACAACGAGCCCGACTATGTTAGAATCACTTCCGCTACGGGCAATTCGGTCTCGACCCACACGACGCGCTCTCGGTATCGCGACGATAGAAAGCCCGTCGAGAGACTGGAATACACGGGTATAGTCCACAGTCAACACTTAGAGAAGGAGTGGTTTCATCTAGGAGACTACGTCCAAGGGGAAGGGAAGTTAGTCGCCTTCCAACCGGCGTACCTGTTTCCCGCTCACGCCCTCAGCTCGTGGAATTCAGACGCCACATCGACTCGACAGATGTTTATTGGTAACTACTTTTACGTCAAGGGAATGTTGAACGATAATTTTGGCGTTACGGCCGACGGAGAGGTTGACACTGCGAGCGCGTTGGATCGTAAAATAGCCGCTCTGGCCGCGGACGCCAAGGCTCCTCTTCACGAACTTCTTGATACCTATTTTGCGGCGCAACTTGAGATTGTCAAGTCTCTTGGAATGAGCTTGCACGATCTAGACTCGGTCCAGGCGTTGATTCTCAACCACGCTGCCCGGGACTCCCGCTTTGGAATGGAACCCACCGAGATCGGCTACAACTTTAGAGGATTCCCCGACAGTAGATTGGTTCACGTGATCTCCCCGAGCATGGCTGTTAACGTGGCCGCCATACCCACGCTCTACTACCCTCCTCCCTCGTCGATCAGTTCCGATATGACTCGGTTCATGGAGTGGGAAGACCAAAGATTTGACACCAAAGAGGCCATTCACGAGGCGTTCAAGAAGAATGCCTACTCTCGATTTAACTACCTGTATGACTTACTCCAGTGGACTCTGAGACCCGCCATGATCGGAGACTACGCCTGTAAAACTTCTCGTGACGATGAGATAGCAAACCATTTGATCTCCACGACTATCCTCTACGGATCGTGCGAGCAGGTGGCGTCGTTGATGAAAGACGCAGAGCGCGTGTTTCTAGGCGATCACCGCGCCCGGGATCTGTTTGACGTGGCTACCCTGGCACAGCTTAAAGCTGCTCGTTGTATGATGAGAACTCTTGCTGCCATGTCGATTCCCATGTATTCCTTCTGGCAGAGTTGCAGCAATTCCGAGTCACTCAACGTGAGCTACGGAGAGTACATTCTCCAGGCGAGCTCGATCAGCGCTGGTACTGCGGGTCAGATCAAGTTTGAAACCCGAATAAACGAGCAGACGGGCGCGCCTGAAGTAGTCAAGTGGCCGGGCTTCTTTGACACCCAGGACCCCGCCGTCGTGGGCGATGACCTAGGTTACTCTGACTGGGCCAAGCTGTTCCAGCAGGCCGAAGAGACTACCGAAAAGCAGAGGCAGCATCTCCACAAGAGTCACGATCAGAATTTGGCCATCTTGGAACCATCTTCGTTTCTCCGACGCGTGAGAACCAAGGCAGCTGTTATGCCGTATCGCATGCCGCATGCCAAGAAGTCCTTGGTGAAAGAACACATAAGATGGCATCAAACCCGTCTTTACGATCGTTTGTGGAAGCCACGACCGGGGCTGGCGGCCAGACAACAACCCGGCGGACCAAGGCCGCCCGCTGGCGGTGTTCCGGGATCGGTCAGTGCCGCTGCCGCTGTGGTCGGAAACGCGCCTAACCCCAGTCAACCCATTCTAGTTCAAGATCCGGAAACAGGAGCCATGATCAGTCTCCAGGGCGAGGAAGCTCAAGAGTTTACCCGCATGCGTCAGATCGAGGATGCCATCAACGCGTTTGGAACTGACACTGGCGTGGGCAGAAATTTGGACAATGAACGGTTTAATCACAGAGGAAGTCATGGAAGCAGCGATAGTTCGAGTGGATCAGGTGACTCTGGAGGAGGCGGTCGCGGTGGCCGTATGCCGTTTCCTACCCGTGCTCCAGCAGCAGGAACAGGAGCTTCTACGGTTCCCGAGTACGATCCCATTACTATGGGAGACATGGGAAGCGCTTTTAGCAACAAGGACTGGTTCCAGGCGGGCGCGTTGAGATCTCGCGCGCGTGACAACATTGACGCCTTCCGTGCTTCTACTCACTTCCCAGAGTTTGTGGGTCTCTACTCTGATAACGTTAAAAAGTTTGTTCAGAATCTTTTGGACGCTCTCGAAGACTACTCCATTGCGGTGAGCCTGCCCGCCAATCTCAAGGAACGCCCGGAGTATGCTCAGATCAACTTCCTTGCCGAGAGATTCCGCCTGTCTTCCATCAGAGCCATTGGTTTGGTTAAAACTACGTGCCATTTGATCAACCAGTGCAATATCCGTCCTCTTCTGGTGTGGCCAAGCTCCCACCCCAACGTGCCCAGTCTGGCGCGTGTGTTTGCCTCCATTCTCAAGCACTGGAAGACTACCTACGGCAAGACTACCTTTGCAAGCAAGTTCCCGTACAAGGACATGTTTACCAAGTGGGGCAAGCTGGACAACATGCACGCCTGCTTTGAC
>VFQM010001571.1_pt1 | contig 19575 bp, 19 predicted proteins | sample 3512391 | NCBI WGS metagenome assembly VFQM01 (sample SAMN10412369, study PRJNA504923) | tailings metagenome | isolation source: Replicate 1 from Balatoc abandoned mine | place: Philippines | reverse complement strand
TGCGAAATATCACGATTACGACAGCGAAATCAGCGACTTACTTGGAGAATGTGGGTTAAGGTGCCTAAAAAGGTGGCAATTGCATGGGACGGAAGCGCGCAAGCATCGCGTGCGGTTCGCGATGGGCTGGACCTACTTGGCAAGGCCGACCATGTCGCCATCGCCACCGTTGCCGGCATGAAGGGGTCCGAGGGGCTGCAGTCCGTCGACGAATTGATGGAGTACCTGGCCCTTTACGGGATCAGGTCGGACATCGCGGTCCTTACGAACAGCCCCGGAAACGACGAAGGCCTCCCGCTTCGCCAGTTTGTCGCCAGCCAGCAGGTGGATTTGCTGGTCATGGGCGCGTTCGTACATTCGCGGCTGCGCCAGGCGATTCTGGGAGGAATGACGCGTTCCCTGTTGGCAGACTGCCCAGTTCCTATGGTCATGTCACATTAAGTCGTGGTGACGAAATCGCAGCAGGGCGCCAAGATCTTTACTTGCGTCGCCACCAGTGGCGTTCATTGAGGTTGTTACGGATCGCTCCCCACCAATCAGATACCATTTGCCTATTTCCGCGTCGGAATGGCAAGAACATCGCATGGAAGCGTCATAAGGAAACGTTCGGCGACGCTACCGATGGTGTCGTACTCGATCTCGCTGCGACCGTGCGTGCCGGCAACAACCAGATCAGGCCAGTTCCTGGCGACATAGTCGCTCAGTACGGCCTCGGGCTCACCTTCCAAGATAGTCGACCCGATAGCAGGCGCCCCGGCTGCGGTGATGAGGTCCTCCATATGGTGCTCAGCTTCCTTTATGGCCCTTTCGCGCTCTTCGGATTCTATAATATCAAGAGTGCGCTCAGCGTTGGAGCCGCTCCAGTTTGGCTTGATCTGGTAGGCATGCAGCGCGGTCAAGCGAGCGGAGGGAAACAGTGCGTGCCCGCCAAGGAGAGCGCGCCTTGATGGATCCGAGAAATCGACCGCTGCGACGATACTGCCATACGGGCCTTCAGGACGGCGCCGCACGGCAAGCACGGGTACATTCGCCCGACGTACTATGCGGGCGGCCGTACTTCCCAGGTACTTCTCGCCTACGATCTTGCCATGCGCCGGTCCGGCGACCAGGAAATCGCATCCAAATTCGCGTGCATGCGCAAGTGTACGGTCCGCTGGGTCGCCGATGACTGTGTGGCGTACAATTTTACATGTTTGTTTGGCAGAGCGCACAAGTGCTTCCATCTCTGTCCCGGCATTGCGGATACGACGATCCATTCCCCATGGCCGTGCAGAATTCGATTCAGCGACATGCAGGACAATGAGTTCGGCATTCCATTCCGAAGCAAGTTGGACAGCACGGTCGAAGGCTCGGTCCCCAGCTGGAGTAAGGTCGGTTGCGAGCATGATCTTGCGCGGTACTGATGTCATCATCGTCGGCTTGCCTCTTTATTATAGTTCACAATATGCCAGAACTCGTTGATCAGTCCCGAGCTATAGCCACTTCCCTGTCAAAACCCACCAGCCGGGAGACCGCTCGCGATCGTGCTGCCGTCAGATGCCGCGGAGGGCTAGGGCGATCCGATCCTTGATTGCCAGGCGCTGCTTGCGTAGCGTCGTCTCGTGGTCCTGCGGGACCGGAGTGACATTCGTCTCGGCAAGGTGAATCTCGCCGTTCACCGCGTCGTACTCTCGCAACAGGTCCGCAAAGATCGGATCAGAAATCTTCAGCGCGTGAACCTGCTCCATCTGACCGGAGAATTCTTCCCCGAGGGTATGAGGTGTATTCGACACAAGCATCTCCTATGGTCATTGCAAAGTAAGGATACAGACGCCCGCATTTCCATCCTTGATCCTGGTCAATGAGGAGCGTGACCGCTCACCTCTCGGCGAACCCTCTGACATTCTCCGCATAGCGCAAACGCTTCGCGTGTTTCATGGAGTGAAGTTCGCCCCCATCAAGCAGTCGGGCAATTTCGGCCGAGACTTGATCGGCGGCGATCACCAATGCGGCATCGAGGTGGACGTAACGTTGTGTCACGCCCCTTGGTCCATGTCCGAGTAGCCCCGAGATCGTGAGCTCGCTAAACCCGAGCGATGCCGCTATGCTGGCGAAGGTGTGGCGCAGGACGTGAGGCGTCACATTTTCCAGACCGGCACGGCTGCACACCCGATCAAGCACGCGCACGACGCCAATGAAATGGCCGTCGCCCCAATCGGCCGGGAAGACATAGGGCGACGCGCTGCGCTGCCCCTGGCTCATCAATTCCATGATTGCCGCATCGCCGGCCGCCCTGATCTGCGCACCGGACTTGGTGTCGGGGAACGCCACGCAATTGTCGTCAGGCTCGACCCACTCCTTTCGCATCGCCAGCACTTCCATGCGCCGGAAGCCTGTCAGCAGCATGACGCGGATGGCCGCAAGCCCTGTCGGATGCTCGCCCTCGCGCTCCATCTGCTTCATGATCTTGCCAAGATGCCTGACTTCGCCGGCGCTGAGACGCCGCTTCAGCCTGTTCGAGGCGATGATCCGCACACCGTTCGCCGGGCTCTGCTCGATGATCCCGAGCCTGCGCGCGTGATTGAGCAGGCTGCGCAACGTGCTGATTGCACGGCCCGCGACGCCGGCCCCGCCCGAGGTCTGCCCGCCACGTCCGACCCGGCGCACCCGCGCCGACCTTCCGGCGGCGATGTCGGCCTGGAGGCTCTCAATATCGGCCAGCCTCAAATGCGCCACGACGCGCGTGCCGATCAACGGCTTGATGTGCTGCTCGATGCGGCTGCGATCGCCGGAAACCGACGATGCCTTGATAGGGCGCCGGTTCCTGCCGAGCAGGCGGCCGGCTTCCGCTTCTTCCAGATACCAGTCGCAAACTTCCGCCACCGTCATCCCCTCGCGGGCCGACCGCCGCTCCTGCGACGGATCGGCACCGTCAATGACCGACGCCAGCTTCTTCTTGGCGAGGTCGCGCGCGACCTCGACCGTGAGAACGCCATACTGCCCGATCACGAACCGGCGCGTGCGACGCTCCACATTCCGATATTGGATGATGAACGTCTTCGTCCCGGACGGTTTCACCCGCAAGCCAAATCCGCGCAGGTCGGTATCCCACATGAACACGTCACCGTCGGGGTCGCGCTCCAGGGCTTCAACAATTCTCTTTGTCAACTTCGGCATCATAAAATTCCTTCAGATCTCGCCTTCCTTTTCGTTCGACCGGCCGCTAGGGAGGAGGCGCGCGACATCGACCAAATCTGCTTCCCCACGCAGGTGCAGCATGACCGGGGAAGCAGGGGGGAAGCAGCAGAACGGAAATCCACGGCGTTTCCAGCGTATGGACGCGGAAAGTGGTGTCAATGTAAGTTATTGAAGAGTAGGGATTTTTCGTAGTTTTGCGCGTTAATACTTGCTGGAGCGAAAACTGCCCGGACGAGTTGCCAAGGTTGGGGTCGAGCGTTCGAATCGCTTCACCCGCTCCAATTACTCCACGAAAAAGGCCGCGGTTCTCCGCGGCCTTCGTCGTTTTTGGCGATGCGCAAACGCGGCCAGCGCGCGAGGCATCGAAGTCAGGGTCAATCTCCCATTGGGCCGCGTCAACTCCACGGTCGGTCCGCGCCAGGCTCTCGAAGGAGACCTCGGCGCAGCCTCAGCCGCATCAGGTGAGCGCCTATACCTCGCCGGCGAGCGAATCGCGCAATTGCACCACCGCCGATTTCAGGTCTTCCGGAACGGGTGGCTGCAAAGGCCGGAAATCGACGAAGCTTGCCAACAGCGCGAGCGAACGGAGACTGTCGCCGGTGTAACTCAATGCGAGTGCCTCATGGTACACCGCCCTCCAGACCAAGTCGGACTCCACGACCGCGGTCGCAGGAGACAGCACGATCTTCGCGCGGCAGAGCCGAGACGCGGCGCGAAAATGGCGTGCTGCGTCCGCGTAGTCGCCCGAATGTATCAACAGCAGCATGCCACGATAGTAGCTGGAGGCGGCGATGCAGAGCGGCCAGCGATCTGCAAAATCGTCCAGTGTCATCGTGTCGGTCAGCAGGGGATCCGCATCGGCCAGGCTCGGTACGAACACTTCCTCGGCAAGCAAGTAGTTCCCCGAGTCCATCGCACTGCGGAAGAGGCGGTAGCGCAAGCCGATCTCAAGCGAAGAACCCGGCTCGGCTTTCTGCATCGCCGCCCGTAGATGCCGGTGCAGCAGGGCTGCAACCTGATCATGCGACCTCTCATGAGATCGCAGCGGCACCCGCGATGCATAGACCAACATGCTCGCCGCGCTGTTGTCGATCTCGACGTGATGAAACCCGGCCTCTTTCAGCGCTCCCATCAGTGATTCGGCGGCAAAGATGATGGTATGTGCGCCGGGTGAGAGCAGCGCCAAGAGCGAACTGTGGTCTGTTCGGCCCTCGATGCGATCTGCGTCTGGCGTTGTTAGGATCAACACCCCGTCGTCGGCAAGGTAGGACTTGAGGATGGCGATGAACTGATGTGGGTCGTGCACATGCTCGATCACTTCGGAACAGTGCACGATATCGAACAGTACTTCCGGATTGGGGTTCAGGCCGGCGAAATCATTGACGATGTCGAGTTCCAGTTGCTCCCGGCCCAGTTCCCCATAGCGCGATGGCTCGTAGCCCTTCACCTGCCAGCCCAGCATGCCTCGAACGGCGTCGAGGCCAAACCCAAAGCCGCAGCCGATATCCAAAATCCTGCCCTGGCGGCCGCCATCGGGTATGGCTTTCAGGATGTTCCTGGCGATAAGGTCGATTGCCCCGTTGAACTCGACATAGTCGCGGAAGCTGAGTCCTGTGGAAGTGTGCTGCGTGTAGTCGATCTCCGGGTAAGGGTGATAGACGAGCGAACTGCACGCGTCGCATCGATAAAGACAAAGCGTCGAGTTCGCGCCCGGCGACAGCTGCGTGTCCCTTGCCGTCAGCAGGCACGACTTGTTGCCGGAGCTCTTGCAGACCGGGCAGCGAAACGCGGACGGTTCGATCCGACCGTCGTTGAACTCGACAAATCTGGCGCTCAACGTCTGTTTCCTTGTCGCGAGGTAGTATCAATGCAAGGAAGCCGGGCCAGACTCATGCATGCGATGGATAGGCCCTGCTTTGACTGAACGACAGATCGCGTTCAAGCGGCCATGCGACTGCGCCTTCTGGCAGCTCACGCACCTTACGGGCCAGTATCCATGACGTTGCCATTCCGTCGTGAAGGGGGAACTCGAGCATCGGGCCTGTTCGCAGCGATGGATGTATGGTCATCCTGACCGGGTCGCTCATTCCAGCCTCGACGACTTCGAAACCCATGGCAGGCGAAAAGAGCACCTTCAGCCCTTCACTCGACATGCGCCAGAAGTCATTGGGCGTCTCGTGAATCGGGAATGAATGCGGGACTGAATGCAGCGTCATACCGCCGGGTTTGAGGGCCTTGTTGATCTGCGCGGCAAGCAACCATGGACAGGCAAGATGTTCGATCACCGCCGCCGAGAACACCCCGTCGATGGTTCCGGGTGTTATCAGGTCACATAGAAAGTGAGCGTCTCCGACCACGTCAACGCCGGGGGCGTCGTGAATGTCGAGGCCAATGAACTTGCATTCGGGAGCGAATTTTGCCGCATTCAGACTTGACGTTGGACCGACGACCCGGGCGCCTATTTCGAGAACCGTCCCTTTGCGCTTCTTCATTTCCGAGATGAAATGATCCTGCGGATGTTCACTAGTGGTGGCACGCGCATTCGTCGGATGATCCGGACCCAATTCGGTTATGTCGTACTCCACCGTGCCATCGATGGTTTGCACCTCAATCGTTACCGGGCGAAATGGGCTGCAGGGAAGATAAATCGCAAAGCCGCAGAGAGTTGAGGCAAGCCAGGGGAAAAAAGACTGCAAATCCGGCCGATCGAAAAGTACGTTCGTCGTGACGTGGAATTGCCCGCTTCTAAGGTGGATGGCAGTTGGGGCCTTCCCGAAGGCGTGGGCCCAGCCCTTCACGAACACACCGTGCACGTCACACCAAAGAGCATCAATCATGTGGAACGCTCGCGCTGCCGGCTCCAAGCTATGTGCGTCCATTTTCATTCGCCAGACAGTTGCCGTTGCGAACTCGTGGATGCCCAAGATTCCTGATGTTTGTCGAGCCATAAAAATGCTTTTGCGCAACTTGTCTGGCGGTCACGGCAGCTTTAAGGACGGCTCATACGAGAGGGGTACATGTCAGTCATTACAGTCGCGGCGATCATCCCTCTCTACAACGGCAGCGCATTCATACGCGAGGCCCTGGAAAGTGTCTTCGCCCAGTCCGAGCCGCCGGACGAGGTCATCGTCGTCGACGACGGATCGACGGACGACGGTGCCAACATCGTCGAAGAACTGGCCCAAGCTCATCCGCTGGCCCTGCTGCGCAAGCCCAATGGAGGACAATCGTCCGCCCGCAATCTCGCGATCAAGAATTGCCGAAGCAGCCATATCGCGTTCCTGGACCAAGATGACATCTGGTATCCGGATCACCTTGCGATCCTGAAGCGCCCTTTCCAGGCGGAGCCGCGAATGGATAGACTTGCGCTGGTCTATGGCAACCTCGACCACGTCGATGTGATGGGCCAGATGATCGCCCACAATTGCCTTGATACATTTACTACACGGCATCCCCGGACGACCCTGGCCCAGTGTATCGGGCAGGACATGTTCATCTTGCCCGGAGCCTCCCTCATCGACCGGAGCGTGTTCCTGGACGTAGGCCACTTTGACGAGCGGCTGTCGGGCTACGAGGACGACGACCTTTTCCTCAGGGTTTTCCGAAGGGGCTACCGCAGCGTCTATATCGATCAGCCGGTCACCAAATGGCGCATCCACGGCGGGTCGACGTCATACAGCATGAAAATGGCCGTCTCTCGCATGATCTACTATCGCAAGCTGGTAGGGATGTTCCCAAACGAGCCTCGACTTCACAGGTATTGGGTCAGGGATTCGATAGCGCCCAGGTTCTTCCATTCCACCATGCACGATTTTTTCAACGCCTCCCGACTGGGCGATGTTGCGCTCATGGAGCGCGCATGGGCAGATATCCAGGAGATCGCATCGGAACTCCCGCGTCGCCTGCGGAAGCGAATTCGCCGCGTCGTACCGTTTGTGAACCTGACCTATCGCGGCCGTTTCACCGGCATCGCGCGGCTCCTGATGAGAAACGCAGCATCACAGTGAACCTGTCTGCCGCGTCGGCAAGAAAAGCAGCGCGCCTACCCGCGCTCCGCCGCCTCGATCATGCGCCTGGCGCTGTGCTCGTCGGTGATGAGGACCGTCGGGCGCACCAGCTTCATCGCACCGAGAAGCGCATCGATCTTCTCCGTGCCGCCGGACGTCAGGATCCGTAGCGGCGCGCGGCGGATGCGGTCGACGTCGACGGACATGCCGAGCTCGTTGATGGGGTGGTCGACCAGGGCGCCGTCTCGGTTGAAGAAGTGGAACAGAAGGTCGCCGACAGCACCCTTGGCCACCAGCTTCTCGCGCTCGGCGTCGGTCAGGAAGCCGCCGCGATAGAAGGTCGAGGCGGAGGCGATGTCGCCGACACTGACAAGCACGGCATCGAGCGAGTCGGCGAGCGCGAAGATCTCGGACAGGCCGCAGCGTTCGATCAGCGCGCGCTTGGTCTCGACGCTGTCGACCACCGCCGGCGCAGGTATCAGATAACCGTCGCCCTGGAAGGCCTGGGCGAATCGCCAGGCAAATTCGGCCGGGTTGGTGCGGCGTGCGACGCCGACGCCGCCGAGCAGCGAGATGACCCGAAAATCGGCCAGCGGCTTGCCGCTGATGTAGGGAAGCGTCCCAGTCAGGGTCCGGCCCCAGCCGACGCCGACGGACATGCCCGATTTCATCGCCTCCGACAGATAGCCGCCGGTGGCCGCACCTATCGCCGGGATCGGGTCCGCGCCCTCGACCGAGAGCGGCGCGACGATCGCCCGCTCGATGCCGAAGCGCTGCTCGAGCGCCCTCTCCTGCCTGACGATGCCCGACAGGTCGCCCTCGATGGCGATCCTCACCTCGTTGCGCGCCCGCGCCTCGGCCAGCATCCTGACCACGGTGACGCGCCCGACGCCGAGCACGTCGGCGATGTCGTTCTGGGTCATCTGTTCGATGAAATACATCCAGGCGGCACGGATGCGCAGCCTGTCGGCGCGGCTGTCGGCTGGCGAAGCGTCGGCTTCGGGAGAAGCCGCCGCGGAGCGCGACCTTGCGCCCGACCCTCTTGTGCCTTTGCTCACGCCGCTCCCCCTGCTTCGGTTTCCATCACTTTTCAAGGAACCGCCCACAGGTCAAGCACCTGCGCGCGACGCGCGAATTGCAGTCGGGCCCGAACAGTGCTGCTATGCAGCCGTGAATGCCCCCTCACCGGGCGGCTTGAAGGGAATGCGCACATGCTGAGAAGCCTTTCCGAAGAGGTCGTGGTCAACATCAAGGACCGTCTGCGCGACGTGCGTCATTTCGTGCGGGCCAGCCGCCACGACAATCCCGGCGGGCCGCGCCGGCCGCCGATGGCCGAGCCCTTCGCGCCACCGCCGGAGATCGAGCGCCTGCTCGGCCGCGCCGCCAGTGTGGTCGACGACACCCTGACCATGGCAGAGACGGTTTCCTTGTCGCTGCTGCCGATCGTGCGGCCGGACGACGGCGCCCGCCTGCACGGCTTCGACACCTATTTCGCCGCAGGCGCCGACGCATCGGCGGGCGAGCGCCTGTTCCGGCGCGACCTCTATGCCGCGCTCAAGTCCTGGACGCGGGAGAGAGGCGACGCGCTGCCGTTGCTGCACGAAGCAAGCTTTTCGCAGGCGCATCTCGCCATGCGCCGCAAGCATCAGGATCTGCTGGCCGCAATGGCTGCGGCAAATCCGGAGAACCGCCTCGACGCGGTGGCCGCCGTCGCTGCCGCGACGCTGGTCGATCTGCTCGCCAGCCAGTCCGCGCAGCCGGAAGCGGGGCCGTATGCCGGCCTGCAGCCGCTGGCACCGGTGGCGCTCGCCGCCGGCATTGCGACGCTATCGCCCTCGGGCATGAGCGACGCAGACCTGCTCGAGGCAGCCGGCATGGCCGTCGAGGCACGCCGGGAGCGCATCGTCCGGGCTCTGGAAGGCGCCGACCCGGTAGCGGACCTCACAATCGTCTTCCGGGCGCTGCTGGCGCATCTGCCGTAGGCGGCTAAGTAAGCTCCGCGATCCGCTTCTTGGCGCGCTGGATCGAGGCCGGGCTCATCGATAGCTCGGTGAGGCCCATGCGGATGAACTCAGGGATGAGATCGGGGCGGCCGGCCGCCTCGCCGCACATGCCGACCATGATCCCGGCCGCGACCCCTGCCCTGGCCGTCATTTCGATCGCCGACATGACCGCGACATTGGTGACGTCGTTGAGCTTGGCAACCGTCGGATTGAGACGGTCCGCGGCCATGATATACTGGGTCAGGTCGTTGGTGCCGATCGAGAAGAAGGCGACCTCCCTTGCCAGCGCCGGCGCGATCAGCACCGCCGCCGGGGTCTCGATCATGACGCCGAGTTGGAACTCGCCGAAGGGCACCTTTTCGGCCAAAAGTTCAGCCTTGCAGGTCTCGATCAGCGCGTGCGTGGCACGCACCTCGCCGACGTCGGACACCATGGGCAGCATCACCTTGACGTTGCCATGGACGGCGGCGCGCAGCAGCGCCCGGAGCTGCGGCTTGAAGATGTCGGGCCGGTCGAGGCACATGCGGATGCCGCGCCAGCCGAGGAACGGATTCTCCTCGTCGGGAAACTCGATGCCCGAGATCGGCTTGTCGCCGCCGATGTCGAGCGTGCGCACGATGACCGGATAGGGCGCGAAAGCCTTGGCCAGCGCCGCGTAGGTCTCGGCCTGCATGTCCTCCGACGGCAGGTGCATGTGGCGCATGAACAGGAGCTCGGTGCGGAACAGGCCGACGCCCATTGCGCCCGCCTCGCGGGCTGCGTCGATCTCCTCGAGGGACCCGATGTTGGCGGCTACCTCGATCACCGTGCCGTCGGCGCGGCGCGGTGTGGTGTCGCGGAACGCCTTCAGCGCCTCGCGCTCGCGGGCGGCTTCTTCGATACGGGCGCGGAAGCGGTCTAGCACCGCTCCCTCGGGGTTGGCGACGACGTGGCCGCTGTGCCCATCGAGCGCGATGTTCCGCGCCCTACCGAGCTCGTGCACCTGAGCTCCCAGGCCGAGAACTGCCGGAATTCCATGCGAGCGCGCGATGATGGCGATATGCGAGGTTGCGCCGCCGTGACCGCAGACGATGCCGCCGATGCGCTTGAGCGGCGCGCGGGCCAGGTCCCACGCACCGATGTCCTCGGCGATCAGGATGGCGCCCACGGGGATGTCGTCTAGGCTGGCATCCGCCTGACCGAGCAGCGCCAGGCAGATCTGGCGTCCGACTGACTGCACGTCGTCGGCGCGGGCGTTGAGATAGGGGTCGTCCACCTGCCCGAACTCAGCCGCGATCTTGGTGGCGGCGCCGATGACGGCCGACACCGCGTCGGTGCCGCCGCGGATGGCGGCGAAGACCTCGTCGCGCAGCTCGTCGTCGGCGGCGATGTCGCGCAGCGCCGCGATGATGCCCCGGTCATTGGCCGACAGGCTGTCGGAGGCAAGCGACGCATTCATGCGCGCCTGCACGGCGCCGACTGCGCCTGCGAAGCGGGCAAGCTCGATCTCGACATCTTCGGCCGACAGCGTCCGGCTCTCCGGCTTGATCTCGGGCGGGAAGTGGGCGAAGGCGGGGCCGACGACATAGCCCTCGCTTGCGGCCACGCCCTTCAGCGCACCGGCGATGTCTTCCTCGATCGCCGCCGACCTCGCCGGCTCGTCTTTCAATGTCACGCCCGCCACAGCCGCCGCGTCGGGCTCGGCGGGTGCCGGCTCTTCCGCGAGGCCGGCATGCGGGTTCTCCAGGTAGCCGATCAGCGCCTCGACCGCCTCGATCTCGTCCGCGCCCTTGGTGCGAACCGTCACCTCGTCGTTTTCTTTGACCGCCAGCAGCATCAGCTTGACTGCGCTCTTGGCGCTGGCCGACTTGCCGTCCTTGACGATCTCGACCTCGCTCTCGAAGCTCTTGGCGAGCTTGACGAAGCGGGTGGCGGGCCGGGCGTGCAGCCCCTCGTGCACTCTGACGATCGTCGAGCGTTCCATGGTCGGTCTCTTTTCCGGTTCAGTATAGCCGCGACTGGCGCGGCGATCAGCGGCCGATGGTGATGGCAGCGCCACGCGTCAGCGCGGCGACGAGCAGCTCGCCCTCGATTGCCGATGCGCAGATCTCGCCGGGTCGCTCGGCAGCGGCCGCGCCGTTGAAATTGATGACGACGTGGCCGATCTCGCGCACCTTGTTCCAGGCGCTGTCGCCCATGGCGGTGATCGTGCCCTCGAGCTCGCCGATGGCGATGGCCGAACCGACCGCAGGAGCGGCGTCGCTCGGGCCGACCTCGGTCTTGTGCAGCACCGACACTTCGGCCAGTTCCGGCGGAGCGCCGTCGGCGAACAGGATCAGCACGCCGCCTTCGGCCAGCTCAGCCACTTCCGGGCCTATCGCCGTGATGTGTGTCTTGAGATGTACCGACATATCGGGACCTTCTTGTATTGTCCGAGACAACATCGGCTGCCTTGGAGCTGGTTTATTTCGTCGGCAAAACGCCGACGGAAGTAGGGGCCAGGCGGCAGAGAGAACTGCCGCCTGGCAGGGTCTCAGAAGACGACGAGGCTGACCGCCCAGGCAATGAGCACCGACACCGGGCCCATGATCTGGCGGCTGATCAGGACCGCCGGGACGCCGATCTCGATCGTCTTGGGCTTGGCTTCTCCCAGTGCCAGGCCGACCGGCACGAAGTCGCAGCCAACCTGGGTGTTGTAGGCGAACAGCGCCGGCAGCGCCATGGCAGGGGAGATCGTGCCGTTGGCGATCTGCGGTCCGATGATCGCCACGCCGATGACCTGGGCGATGACCGCGCCCGGCCCGAGGATGGGCGAAAGGAACGGCAGGCCGCAGATGGCCGAGATGATCAGCAGGCCGACGATGTTGTTGGCCAGCGGTCCCATCGGCTGGGCGAGCACGTCGCCGATGCCGGTGTAGAGGATCAGGCCGATCAGCATCGTCACGAACGCCATGAACGGCAGCACGTTGCGGACGACCTGGTCGATGGTGCGGCGACCGGCATTGAAGAAGATGCCGACGACGCGACCCATGACTCGGCCGATGCTGGCGACGAAGTTGATGAACCCGCCGTCATTGGTCGGCACGGGAGCTGCCCTTGCGGCCGTCGCGAACGACGCGTTGTTCGCGTTGGAGGTCGCTCCTGCCGATGTCACTGCTTCCGAGCCATCGGCCATGGTGATGTCGCTTTCCTTGACGCCCGACACATAGATGTCCTCGGTGATGAACTGGGCGAGCGGACCCGCCTGCCCCACCGGAGTTAGGTTGACGGTGGGGATGCGCTTGCGCGGATAGACCCCGCAACGCGCGGTACCGCCGCAATCGACGACCACCACAGCCATCTCGCCTTCGACGGGCGGCGCCTTGAAGCCGTCGACGGCCTCTGCGCCGGTCATCTCGGCGATGCGGGCTGCGACCGGATGGATGCCGCCGCCGGTGACGGAGACGACCTTGTTGCGCTGATCCGTCGGCTGGACGACCAGGGGACCGCCCCAGCCACTCTTGCCGCGGGAAATTTTGACTGCCTTGTAGGACTTGGCCATCTGTTCCTCCCGCGCCTTAGAGCTCGACGCCCTGGCGGCGCGCCATGATGGCGGTGATGCGCTCGGTCAGCATGCCCTTGAGCAGGATGACGACGAGGCCGACGATGGCGTACCAGATGGCGACCTGGATGTGGTAGCCGCCCGGCACTGCACCCTTCTTCTCAAGCTCGAGCAGCGCCACCAGGATGCCGCCCCAGACGAAGTACTCGCCCGGATTGATGTGCGGGAAGAGGCCGAGCGGCGGATGCACGTAGGACACCGCGGCGTCGTAGAAGGCGGGCTTGTGCTTTTCCTCCAGGAACGAGCCGAAGGTATAGGCCATCGGATTGGTGAGGAAGAACACGGAGATCAGCGGCAGCAGCGTATAGCGGGTCAGCGCGATACGGCCGGCGCCACGGGCGATGCCGTGGACCCTCTCCTCGCCGACGAGTTCCGTCAACGCGTAGAAGGCTGTCATCAGCACGACGAGCGTCGGGATGATGCCGGTTACGAAGCCGGCGAAGACCTCGCCGCCCTTCTGGAAGATGCCGATGAAATATTTGCCGATGCTGGTGAGCCAGCCGAGCTGCTCCTCCTGGGCAACGGTGTTGAGCTTTTCCTTGAACTGCTCGACGGTGATGTCGCTGCTTGCCTGGGCGAGCACGACGAGATCGTTCGTCGCTCCCTTGACGGCCAGCTTGCCGTGAATTGCAGCATCCGTGGCCAGAGAACCCGCCACATGCAGGTTCTGTACGGCCATGTCGGCATGCTGCGCCAACATAGTCAGGACTGACATTTCTCCTCCTTGATATCCTCATCCCGACGGGACATGCGTCCCAAAAGGGATTGCCTCCCTACGTACGCACAGGCTTGAGGCCCGACAGGCCGGGCCCCTTCGGCTCGAGCCGTGCGCGGTCGATCTGCTCGACCGCCTTTTTCACAGCTTCCGCCACACCGGCTTCCCCCTCTCCCAGGACCGCGGGATTGGACCGGAGCTGATCGAGGGTCATGCCCTCCAGATTCTCGTGACGACGGAACTTCGCGAAGACCGACCGGCCGGTCATCGTCAGCAACCGCTGCACCAGAAGATCGGGCGTCACCACCACCAGGGCGATGGTGCCCTTGCCGAAACGGCCACGGCAATTGCCGGCGCCGACATAGCCGTCCTTGTATTTTTCGGTGATTCCCTTGAAGACGTCGGAATAGTGCCGCATCTGCATCCAGACGCCGAGCGACTGCAGCGCCCAGACGACCGCCAGAAGCAGCAATCCCCATTGCCAGATCGCCATAAGGCCCTTCCTCCCGAAGCCTCCCAAGTGCGGCCGGATGTCCGGCCACTCACATATTGATCAAAGAACATTTGTCTTTACGAATGTCAATATGTATAACAAACACCGAGCTGGAAGCGGGGCATTGTCCACCGCCCGGTTTGGCATGACGCCTCGCGGTGCTATGGTTCCGCGGGTCAGGAGCGCAGCGACGATGGACCTTTTCTTCAAGAACGAGATGGCTCTCGTGCCCGACCTCCGCCACAGGCTGAGGCAGCTGCGGTGGTTCCGCGCCACCTTCCGCAATAGCGCCCGCGCGGTGACCGCTCGCTATGGCATCGGGTTCGAGATCGACGAGAAGAAGCTCACCCGGATCTTCCTCGACTGGGTCGAGATCGTGAACGCCCAGAAATCCTATGCGCGGCTCGATCGCGCCGACTTCATCGTCTTTGCCGCCGGCCTGGCGCTCAAGGAACTGATCCGGCAGGCGCCGGTTCGCGTGGCGGGCACCGCGGCTGCGACCGGCTCCGAGGAAGCGCCCGAGATCGTGCGCTTCTGGCCCGAGGGCTTCGTCTATACGAACTACTGCGTTTGTGCGATCGCAGCCGTGTTCGAGCAGGAATTCGGCAAAACACCCGCGCTCGATGCCTGCGCCGACGACCTCAGGACATGGTGGTCCTACAAGGAGAATACGGCGGAGATGCCGGGCTACGCGGTCGCCTATCTCGACCGTTTCCTTGGGGCTGAACCGAACTGGCTCGCTCCCGACCTGCCGGAGGAGCGCAGCGCCATGCGGCGCGCGATCCAGGCATCGCCCAAGCCGCAGGCGCTCGGCCAGGGCTAGCTTCCCAACCATCGCGACCGCAGCGCGGCTCGGGCTGCGGCGGGGCATTTTCGACTGATGGCGGCCGAGCGCCGCAGATTTCTCCTGGAGACCGACGTGCCCAAAAACAGCCTGGTGATCTTCGACTGCGACGGGGTACTTGTCGACAGCGAGCCGCTGGCGGCTCTCGCCTATGTGCGCGCTTATGCCAAGAACGGCCTCAAGATCGAAGCCGAGGTGATCTCGCATTGCGTCGGCATGAAACAGGCCGACATCATAGCCAAGATCCACCAGTTGACCGGGCAACTTCTGCCTGACCAGGCCTCCGACGACATCTGGGGCGAAACCAAGGCGCTGTTCACCGAGCAATTGGCCTCGACCCTCGACATCGCCGCCTTCCTGTCGAAACTCGAGGCCGCCCGTTGCGTTGCCTCCTCCTCATCGGTCGAGCGCATCAATCACAGCCTCGAAGTGACAGGACTGGCGCATTACTTCGGCCCGTCGATCTTCAGCTCGTCGATGGTGAAGAACGGCAAGCCGGCCCCCGATATCTTCCTCTATGCCGCCGACAAGATGGGCTTTGCGCCCGAGCGCTCCGTGGTCATCGAGGACTCGCGCTACGGCGTGCAGGGCGCGGTCGCGGCCGGCATGACGGCGATCGGCTACGTCGGCGGCGGGCATACACACGATGGCCATGGCCCGGAGCTACTGGCCGCAGGCGCTGCGGTTGTCTGCCAGAGCTGGGATGAGGTTGCCGTGGCACTGCGCGACCGCGGATTTATCTGAGGCGGAGTGGCGCTGCGATTGCGCCGCCCTCACCTGCCTGCCGGCTTTTGCGTGAGATCATACCCCCACCCCTAACCCCTCCCCACAAGGGGGAGGGAAATCCTGCCGGCGCAGCTCGAAGCCTGCGCCGGAGGGCGGCGGCAATTGCGCCATTCCGCCCTCGCAACTGCTGTGGCGAAGAACCAAGGGGGTGAAGGGGCACCGGGCCGCGCCAAGTCCCCCTCCCCCTTGTGGGGAGGGGTTAGGGGTGGGGGTACGAGGCGGCCAGGATAAGCTGCCGCAAGGACTACGCCCGTGCCATCTCCAGCAGGATCTTCAGCACCTGCTCGCGACGCTCGACTTGTGGCATGTGGCCGGTGGCGGGGAACATGTGCAGTGCCACCTCGCCCGGCAGTCCAGCCGACTGGCTCGCCGGAATGATCCTGTCGTTGGCGCCGACGATGACGCGCACGGGAATACGCAAGGCCGCCAGCAGCCCCCTGATGTCGAAGGTCTGGGTGCCGTCGGCGAAGAACCGATCGGCTATTTCGCCTTGTGCGGCGCGCAACTCGCTGTCCGCCGCCTGCGCCAGCGTGGCGTTGACGAAAGGCTTCGACAGCACCTGCTCGTCGGAAACCAGTTGACGCAGCCAAGGCATCAGGCTCGCCTCGCTCTTGGCCCGCACGAAGCCCTGCAGGAAGGCGCCGTTGATCTCGGGGCCGAGGCCGGCCGGGGCGATCAGCGCCAGTGCACGCACATCGGCATGGCCACGCGCGGCAACGGTCGCCGCCACGGCGGCGCCGAAGGAATGGCCGACCAGCAGGGCCGGACCGACATCGAGCGCCGCCAGCGTCGCCTCGACATCCGCGGCGATGGCGTCGAGATCGGCTGGCACTTCGCGCGGCGATCCGCCATGTCCGGGCAGGTCGAGCGCAAGCAGCGGCGCGTCGACCGGGCCGACTGCCAGCATCGGCCGCCAGCTGTTGAGGTCGGCGCCGAAACCATGGATCAGCACGATCGGTCGTCCCACGCCCTGGCGCAGCCAGGCGTGGTTGAGCGGGGTCGTGCCGGATGCACGCTGCGCCGGCCGCGGCTGGGAGGATGCGGCCGGCCGGGAAACGATCGCGTCCGGCCGGGCCGGGATGTTTGCTTCGAGCGCAGGCGCTGGGATTGCCGCCTCGACGTCCTTGCGCATGACGCGGCCCTTGGGGCCGGAGCCTGCTATGGCGTCAAGTTCCAATCCGGCCTTTGCCGCGAGACGCCGCGCAAGCGGGGTGGCGCGGGTGCCATTGGATGGAGTGGCGGGGGCTGACTTCGCCGTGGCGGGACCAGGCATGGCGCTCGGAGCGGCTACGGCCGGGGCAGCTGATGCCTCGACGATCTTTGTTGCCGGAGAAATTTCCTTAGCCGGCTTTCCAGCCTCTCCATCCGCATAGATCCAGGCAACGGCTTCGCCCACTGGGATATCGATGCCTTCCTTGCCGGAGATATCGCGGATGGTGCCCGAGGCGGGCGCGTCGATCTCCATCGCTGCTTTGTCGGTCTCGATCTCGAACAGCAGGTCGCCCTTCTTGACCACGGCACCTTCGTCGACATACCAGCGCGAGATGCGCCCGGTCGCCATGTCCATGTCGACCTTGGGCAGAATGACTTCGACCGGCATGGTCTAGCGGCTCCCAGTGGCGAGGCTGCGCGCGGCGGTCAGGATGTCGGGCACCTGTGGCACGGTCGCCTTTTCCAGTTCCGGATTGTAGGGGATCGGCGTCTCGGCGCCGCCGAGGCGCACGATCGGCGCGTCGAGGAAATCGAAGGCCTCACTCTCGGCGATCATGGCGCTGACTTCGGCGCCGACGCCCAGCGTCTTCACGCCTTCATAGACGCAGAGCAGCCGTGACGTCTTCTTGACGCTTTCGATGACGGTTTCCTTGTCCATCGGCCTGATGGTGCGCAGGTCGACGACCTCGACGTCGATGCCTTCGGCTTCGAGCGTCTTGGCAGCTTCGAGCGCCTTGTGCACCATGATGGAGGTGGCGACGATGGTGAGGTCACGTCCCTCGCGACGGACCTCGGCCTTGCCGATCGGCACGGTGTAGTAGCCCTCGGGCACCGGGCCCTTGGTCTTGTAGAGCAGCTTGTGCTCGAAGATCATCACCGGGTCGGGATCGGCGACGGCCGCCAGCAGCATGCCCTTGACGTCGTGCGGCGTCGCCGGCTGGATGACCTTGAGACCGGGCACATGGCCGAGCCAGGCTTCCAGGCTCTGGCTGTGCTGGGCAGCGGCACCCGTGCCGGAGCCTGCCGGGAAACGCATCACCACCGGCACCGACACCGCGCCGCCGAGCATGTAGCGCATCTTGGCGGCCTGGTTGACGATCTGCTCCATGGCGAGCGTGGCGAAATCGGAGAACTGGAACTCGAAGATGGGACGCAGGCCCGTCACGGCCGCACCGACGGCAACGCCGGCGCCGCCGAGCTCCGAGATCGGCGTGTCGATGACGCGGTCGGCGCCGAAACGCTCGACCAGGTCGCCGGTCACCTGGAAGGCACCACCATAGACGCCGATGTCCTCGCCCATGAGGAAGACGCGTTCGTCGGTCTCCAGGGCGATCGCCATGGCTTCCTGGATCGCCTGGGCATAGCTCAGCTCGCGCACGGCCTGATCCATTACACAGTCTCCGTGTAGACGTAGCGTTCGAGATTGCGGATCTCGGGCGACGGGCTCGCCTTGGCGAACTCGATGCCGTCGGCGATCTCCTTGGCGACCGCCTCGCGGATGGCCTCGATGCCGGCCTGGTCGATGATCCCGAATTCCATCAGTTCATTCTCGTAGCGGACGATGGGATCGCGGTTGGTCATCCAGTCGTCGATCTCTTCCTTGGTCCGGTAGCGGTTGCGGTCGCTCTTGGAGTGGCCGCGATAGCGGTAGGTCTTGGACTCGATCAGCGTCGGCCCTTCCCCCGCCCGGGCACGCCGCACCGCCTCATGGCTGGCCTCGGCAACTTCGGACAGAACGTTGCCGTCGACGATCACGCCCGGCATCGAATAGGCGGCGGCTCGGTCGGCGACGTTGGCGACAGCCGTTGAGCGCGCCATCGAGGTCGACATGCCGTAGCCGTTGTTCTCGCAGACGAAGATGACCGGCAGCTTCCACAGCGAGGCCATGTTGAGCGCCTCGTGGAAGGCACCCTCATTGTTGGCGCCGTCGCCGAAGAAGGAGATGACGACGCGGTCCGACTTCAGGCGCTTGGCGGTGAGTGCAGCACCCACCGCGATCGGGATGCCGCCGCCGACGATGCCGTTGGCGCCGAGATTGCCGGTGGAGACGTCAGCAATGTGCATCGACCCGCCGCGGCCACGGCAATAGCCCGTGGTCTTGCCGAAGAATTCGGCGAACATCTTGGACACCTCCGCGCCCTTGGCGATGCAGTGGCCATGGCCACGATGGGTCGAGGTGATCTGGTCGTCATTGGTGAGCGGCATGCAGATGCCCATCGCGCTCGCCTCCTGGCCGATGGACAGGTGCATCGTGCCGTGGATCAGGCCGCGCATGTAGGACTCTTCCGCGCCCTCTTCGAACTGGCGGATGAGATACATCTTGTGCAGCGCCTGCTTCAGCCGCTCGGCGCTGTATTCCCGGTAGATGAAGGGCAGGTTCGCGCCCGCCGGCAGGTCCTTGGTCTTAGCCTGGGCCACGATTATGCCTCCGCTCCATAGACCAGCCTGTCCTGCCTCGCCCTGAGTTCGGCGATCTTGGAACCCGGTGCGACGGCGGCGTTGGCATAGGTGATGAGTTCACCCTTCCTGATCGGGGCAGTCACCGTGCCACCCTGCAGCAGGCCGCAGGGGATGGCGCGTGCCGCGCGGGCCTCGCCCGCCGTCATGATCCAGGCGCGGTAGGTGTATTCGCCGATGGCATCGAGCTTGTCGCCGGGCGCAAGATCCTTCTTGGCCACCGCGCAGACATCCGCCACCGGCTTTGCCAGCGGCACCATGTCGGCCTTGCCGTGCAGCACCACGCGGGCGCAGGTCAACG
>VFQM010001570.1_pt1 | contig 19582 bp, 13 predicted proteins | sample 3512391 | NCBI WGS metagenome assembly VFQM01 (sample SAMN10412369, study PRJNA504923) | tailings metagenome | isolation source: Replicate 1 from Balatoc abandoned mine | place: Philippines | reverse complement strand
TTCATATTCGAGTACCACAGAATAACCTTTATTTTTAAAGTAATCTTTTGGATTTTCTTTAGAAATCACCATTACAAAATCGCCACCCCAAGCACCTAAGCTTTTAATTACTCCTTCAAAATCAGGAAAAAACTTTTCTTGAATGGTTTCTATTTCTAAAACATCACTCATAATAATTTCATGTTTTTCCATTTGTTTAGCAAAATCTTTTAATTCTTTACAATCAATGGTTTCGTATGTAATGGTGTTGATTTTTGAAATTACGGCATTCACATGATGGTGTTTCGACATGTAATTCGCAATCGCCAATTTGCTACTTTGTTTCTGATTCAAATACACAAAATAAATATGGTCTTTGAATTCAGGATTAAAATGAATGGGTTTAAAATGCGGTTTTTCGTTTTCTAAATGATATACAAGAGGTGAATTTGACTTAGCACAAGCAATATCATAACCGCTTCCGCCAAAACTTTTTTGCAACAATTCAAACGCATCAATATCTAACCAATCCGCAATACTATTTATTAGAGTAGAAGATGTTCCTAAACCCCAAAGTCTTGGAAAAGTTAAGTAAGTTTCAATTTCATAGCCTTCTTTTTCTAAAAATGAAGGGTTTTGTATAAAAGCTTGATGTAAAATTTCAATCAAGGTGTTTTTTACAGCAGAATTGCTATCGTTGATGGTTCTTTGCTTTATTTTTTCAAACGAAATCATGCCTTCAAACCAAATGCTTTTATCGGCATCAAAACTTGTCCATTTGATTTGGTGATTGATACCTGGTTTTACCACTAAACTTTGTCCGAATTTTGTGGGTAACGCCAATGCTTTTGCACCATCTAAAACAACGTATTCGCCTGTGATGAGTAATTTTCCGTTACTATAAAACGTTTGGGTTTCCATTAACTTCTGATTTTTTCCAAATAATCTACTACTAAACTATGCGAAACCGTTGTGTCTTTGAAATACTCTAAAACTTTTTGTTTCTCTTCTTTGGTAGCATGATGTTGGTTTAAAATATTCATCAAGTGCATTTTCATGTGTCCTTGTTGAATTCCCGTTGTGGTTAACGAACGAAGAGCTGCGAAGTTTTGAGCTAATCCAGCGGCTGCTACAATTTGCATTAATTCTTCTGCAGAAGGTTTTCCCAACAATTCCATTGAAAATTTCACTAATGGATGTAATGAAGTTAAACCTCCGACGGTTCCTAATGCTAACGGAATTTCCATCCAAAAAGTAAAAATATCATTCTCGATTTTCACATGCGATAAACTAGAATATTGTCCCGATTTGCTAGCATAAGCGTGAATTCCAGCTTCAACGGCTCTGAAGTCGTTTCCAGTTGCTAAAACTACGGCGTCAATTCCGTTCATGATGCCTTTGTTGTGCGTAACTGCACGGTAAGGCTCTACTTCAGCAATACGAACTGCAGTTGCAAATTTCTGAGCAAATTCAACGGAGTCTATGTTTTTATCATCCGAAAGTTGATTTACAGGACAAGAAACTTCGACTCTTACAACACAGTTTGGAACATAATTGCTCAAAATACTCATTACAATTTGAATGTTTTTTTCATCGGAAGAAAAATCGGCATATTCATGTGCTTGATTTTCTAATGTTTTAGCAAATTGCTCTAAGCAGGTATTGATGAAATTCGCACCCATGCTATCTTTAGTATTGAAAGTAGCATGCAATTGATAGTAATTTGGAATTTCATGGGTTTTATCTCTAAGTTCAATATCTAAAATTCCGCCACCACGCTTTTGCATGTTTTTGGTAATTTCATGGGTATCATCGAAAAAAGTAGGTTTAATTTTATTGAAAAAAGCAGTTAACTTTTCTGTATTTCCATGGAAAAGAAAGTGAACTTGCCCAATTTTTTCAGTATTAATGATGGTTGTTTTGAAACCACCTCGTTCGCCCCAAAATTTTGCTGCTTTTGAAGCGGCTGCTACTACAGAACTTTCTTCAATTGCCATTGGAATGGTGTAACTTTTTCCATTAATGGTAAAGTTTGGCGCAACTCCATAAGGCAAGTAAAAGTTTGTTAAGGTATTTTCGATGAATTCGTCGTGTAATTTTTGCAAATTATCATCGGAATTCCAGTATTTTTTTAAATTGATTTTTGCTTCTAATGGATTAACAAAGTAATTATTGGTTATCCAATCTATTTTTTCTTCTTTTGAAAGTTTTGAGAAACCTTTTACGTTTTGTGTCATAGCAAATCTTAAAATTTAACACAAAGATACTAAAACCTAGTGGATAGTTTTTTGTGAAATATGACTTAAAAATTGGATTAATTCTAAAAAATCACTAAAATTGGAGGTTTTTTAAGAACATAATATTATGAAAAAGATCAGTTTAGCGATTTTATTATTTGTAGTAAGCTCATTATCAGTTGTAGGCCAACAAAAAATAACATTAGAAGAAATTTGGGGTGGCGCCTTTAGAACCAAAGGTATGGATGCTTTAAATGCCATGAAGAACACTAATCAATACACCGTTCTAAATTTTGATAGAAGTACAAGAAGTTACCAAATCGACTTGTATGATTTTGCAACTTTAGAAAAAGTAAGTACCTTATTTGATACCAAAAATCATACTGAAATCAAGGAAATCGATAGCTATTCATTTGATAAGAATGAAAAAAAGATTTTAATCGCAACCAATTCTAATCCTATTTTCCGTCATTCTTTCACAGCTAATTATTTTGTGTATGATATTCCTTCAAAAACGGTTAGTAGTTTTACAGCAAATGCCATTCAAGAGCCTACTTTCAGTGCAGATGGAACAAAAATTGCTTACGCCTTTGAAAATAATTTATACATACATGATTTGTCTTCAGGCGTGAAAATTCAACTTACGCAAGACGGACAAAAAAATAAAATTATCAATGGTATTACCGATTGGGTTTATGAAGAAGAATTTGCTTTCGTAAAAGCGTATGATTGGAATGTAACTGGGACAAAAATCGCTTATATCAAATTTGATGAAACGGAAGTTCCAGAATTTTCAATGGATATGTACAATGAAGGTTTATATCCAACACAAACCGTTTTCAAATATCCAAAAGCAGGTGAAAAAAACGCGATTGTTTCGTTGCATATTTTCGATTTGAAATCAGGGACTACAAAGAAAATCAATTTGGGAAATTATAAAGATTTTTATATCCCAAGAATAAAATGGACTAATGATGCTGCTACTTTAAGCGTTCAAGTAATGAATCGTCACCAAAATAATTTAGATCTACATTTTGTAGATGCGAATGCCGGAACTACAAAAATCGTTTTAAACGAAAAAGACGCGGCTTATGTTGATATTACTGATAACTTAACTTTCTTGAAAGATAATAGTTTTATCTGGACATCAGAAAAAGACGGCTTCAATCATATTTACCACTACGATAAATCAGGTAAATTGAAAAAACAAATTACTTCTGGAAAATGGGAAGTAACCAACTATTATGGTTTCGATGAAAAATCAGGAATGATTTATTATCAATCAGTAGAAAATGGTTCTATTAATAGAGATGTTTATGCTATTAAAGTTGATGGGAAATCAAAAGTTAGATTGTCCTCAAAAACTGGAACAAATTCAGCGACTTTTAGTCCGAATTTCCAATACTTTATCAATACCTATTCAAGCGCGACTTCGGCACCAACTTACACTTTAAACGATTCAAAAACGGGAGCTGTTGTGAAAACTATTGTTTCTAACGAAGCTGTAGAGCAAAAATTAGCAAAATATGATGTGGCTCCAAAAGAGTTTTTTGTGTTAACTACAGAAAAAGGACATCAATTAAATGCTTGGATGATTAAGCCAAAAAAATTCGATCCAAATAAAAAATATCCTGTTTTTATGTTTCAATATTCTGGACCAGGTTCGCAACAAGTAGATAACGCTTGGAACGGTACAGATGATTATTGGTTCATGATGTTGGCTCAACAAGGTTACATCGTGGCTTGTGTTGACGGAAGAGGAACTGGTTTTAAAGGGGCTGCTTTTAAGAAATGTACGTATAAAGAATTAGGAAAATATGAAGTAGAAGATCAAATCGATGCTGCTAAAGTAATAGGAAAATACAACTATGTAGATGCTTCAAGAATTGGAATTTTTGGATGGAGTTATGGAGGATTCATGTCGTCTAACTGTTTGTTCCAAGGTGCTGATGTATTCAAAATGGCAATTGCAGTAGCACCAGTAACTTCTTGGAGATATTACGATAGTATTTACACAGAACGTTACATGCAAACGCCACAAGAAAATGCAAGTGGTTACGATAATAACTCGCCAATTAATCACGTAAGTAAATTAAAAGGAAACTTCTTATTGATTCATGGAACAGCTGATGACAACGTTCACGTTCAAAACACTATGAAAATGGTGGAAGCATTAGTGCAAGCAAACAAACAATTCGATTGGGCTATTTACCCTGATAAAAACCACGGGATTTATGGTGGAAAAACTCGTTTACAATTGTACACTAAAATGACGAATTTCATTAAAGAAAAATTATAAACTAACTATTAAACTAAAACAAATTATATGGAAAACAATGCTGTAAAAACGGGGCATCCTAAAGGGTTGTACTTTTTATTCTTCACAGAAATGTGGGAGCGATTCAGTTATTATGGAATGAGAGCCATCTTTATTCTATTTATGACTAAAGTATTATTAATGAAAGATGCTGATGCTTCTGAAATTTACGGAAGTTACACAGGATTAGTATATTTAACACCCCTTTTAGGAGGTTATTTGTGTGACAAGTTTTTAGGGAATAGAAGAAGTATTGTTATTGGAGGACTTTTAATGGCAATTGGTCAATTCTTCATGTTCTTCAGTGCTTCGGTTGGAGCAAATGGTGGTGTTTCTCTTATGTGGATGGGGTTAACAGCAATTATCATTGGTAATGGTTTCTTCAAACCAAATATCTCAACAATGGTAGGACAATTATATCCAGCAAATGACAGAAGAATTGATAGTGCGTTCACTATTTTCTACATGGGAATTAACTTAGGAGCTTTCTTTTCACCATTAGTTTGTGGTTCTATGGATTTCAAATGGGGATTCTTAGCAGCTGGAGTGGGAATGTTAATTGGTTTAGTGGCTTTTGTTGTAGGTCAAAAGAAATATTTAGTTACTGAAGATGGAAAAGCGATTGGATTACCTGTTAAAAAATTAGACACAAAAAGTATTGCCATGATTATTGGTTCTATTGCAATTATTTTCTTCATGTTGAACTTCAAACAAATGTTCAAAAGTGAAGTAGATATTATCAGCTACTTAATTTATGGTGCGATGATTGCGATGCCAATTTTAATTTTTAGCGATAAAAGCTTAACAAAAATTGAAACACAAAGAATTACCGTAATTTTCCTTTTAGCGTTTTTCGTAATTTTCTTTTGGGGTGCTTTTGAACAAGCGGGAGCCTCATTAACTTTATTTGCAGACAGACAAACAGAAAGAACTGTTTTTGGATGGGAAATGCCGGCTTCTTACTTTCAATCGGTAAATCCATTAGCTGTAATTGCTTTAGCGCCAATTATGACAATTGTTTGGGGATTCTTATATGCTAGAAAATTAGAACCGTCTTCTCCAAAGAAAATGGCAATTGGACTTGGTTTAGTAGCTTTAGGATATGTAGTGATTGCAATTGCAGTTAAAGGTTTAGGATTAGGTGAAAAAGTATCAATGTGGTGGTTAATTGGATTGTATGTAATTCATACAATTGGAGAATTATGTTTGTCACCAATTGGTTTATCAATGGTTTCAAAATTAGCACCATTACGTTTATCATCTTTAATGATGGGAACTTGGTTCTTAGCAAATGCTGCAGCTAACAAATTTGCAGGAACATTAAGTGCTTTAATTCCTGGTGGTGAAGATGGATCTGGAGGTGCAACATCATTCTTAGGATTCCAAATTACGAATTTATATGAGTTCTTCATTTTGTTCATTATCATGTCGGGAGCTGCGGCTGCAATTTTATTTGTATTGAGTTCTTGGTTAGAAAAAAGAATGCACAACGACCACGTAGAAGGCCAACCAGAATAGATTCGAATTTTAAAATATTTTTTATATCTTTCAAACCGACAAGAAACCCTTGTAGGTTTGTTTTTTTAAATCAATAAATTATGTGGAAAAGTCATCCTAAAGCATTGCCTTACTTATTTTTATCTGAAATGTGGGAGCGTTTCGGTTACTATTTAATGATTGGTATTTTTACCCTTTATCTGAAAGATGTCGAAGCCGGATTCGCTATGACCGAGAAAGAAGCATCCGATTTATACGGAACTTTTATTGCTTTGGTATTCTTAACTCCTTTTATTGGAGGCTTAGTTGCTGATAGATATTGGGGTTACAAAAAATCTATCGTAATCGGAGGAATTATGATGGGAGCAGGTTATTTTATGATGGGAATTCATGATATTACCATGCTGTATATCGCCATGACATTAGTTATCGTGGGTAATGGTTTCTTTAAACCTAATATTTCAACACTTTTAGGTAATTTCTATACCGAAGATCAATACAGAGACAAAAAAGATGAAGGCTACAACATTTTCTATATGGGAATCAACGTGGGAGCTTTCATTTGTAACTTCTTTGGAGCTGCTTTGCAAATTTTATTAGGTTGGCAGTACGCTTTCATGGCGGCTGGAGTTGGAATGTTTATTGGTGTAATCGTTTTTATTTTAGGAACGAAACACTACGGAGATAAAACCGAGAAAAAAGGAGTACAGCCAGGTGATATGCCGTTCTGGAAAATTGTGATGTTTATCTTAGTACCTTCGGCTGTGTTTGGAGTTATTGGTTGGTTAATCAAAGGAGTAACCACTGAGGCAAATCCAAATGGATATATTTTTGGTTCGGATAGTACGGATGCCTTTATCTTTGCTTGTATTCCAGTGATTTTCTTCTACGGAAGTTTATACTTTAAAGCTAAAACAGAAGATAAAAGACCTATCGGAGCTTTATTAACGATTTTCGCAGTTGTAATTTTATTCTGGGGTGTTTTCAAATTGAATGGTTCGGCATTAAATACTTGGGCAGACCGTTACACAGATAGAGAAATCACAGGAACCACTCAAACGGTTTTCAATGGATTAAAATTAGCCAAGGAAGTAGAATACAAAAAAGACACGGTTGAATTATATGATGCCAGTTTCCGTATTCAAAAAGTAGATGGCGAAGTTCAAAAAACAGTAGATTATCCTGTTTATTTCAGAAACGTGGCCAAAGATAAATTGCCAGAAGAAGGAGCTTCTGTTTCTCTTTGGGCAACCAATTTGAGTCAGTCGATTAATCCGGGTTGGGTAATTATTTTAACTCCATTAGTAGTAGCGTTCTTCACTTTTTTAAGAAGCAGAAAGAAAGAGCCTTCGACACCAACCAAAATAGCATTCGGATTATTAATTTCGGCTTTATCTGTTTTAGTAATGATTGCTGCTGTAAATATGGGAGCAAATGGTTCTGAAAAAGTAAGTGTTTGGTGGTTAGTTGCTAATTACGGAGTAATCACTATTGGTGAATTATTCTTGAGTCCGATGGGATTATCAGTGGTTTCTAAATTGAGTCCAACAAACATCACTTCATTAATGATGGGAGGTTGGTTTTTATCAACCTCTATCGGAAATAAATTGAGTGGTGTATTAGCTAGTCTTTGGGATACGTATGATAACAAACAAGATTTCTTCTGGATAAATTTCGGATTATTAATGTTTGCTACTTTATTAATGTTCATTTTATTGAAACAATTGAATAAAGTAATGCAAGAAAAAGGAATTCACTAAGATGCAAACAACTCAAACCATAGAAGAAATTCAAAATTTCGAGGGTAAATATCCAAAACAACTTTGGTATTTATTCTTCAGTGAAATGTGGGAGCGTTTCTGTTTTTACGGAATGCGCGGAATGTTAACTTTTTTCATGGTACACCAATTGTTCATGAAAGAAGATGTGGCCAATTTGCAATATGGAGCCACGCAAGCTTTCGTTTATGCTTTTACATTTGTCGGAGGTTTATTTGCGGATAAAATTTTAGGTTACAGAAAGTCATTGTTTTGGGGAGGAATTATGATGATTGTAGGAAGTGCCATTCTTGCCATCGATCCAAAACAATTTTTCTTCTTGGGAATTGCTTTTACCGTAATTGGAACAGGATTTTTCAAACCTAATATTTCTACTATGGTAGGAACTTTGTATAAAGCAAATGATTCAAGAAGAGATGCTGGTTTTTCCTTATTCTATTCTGGAATTAACATTGGCGCACTTTTAGGAGGTTATGCTTGTATTTATATCGGGAAAAATTATTCATGGAATTTAGCTTTCGGTTTAGCGGGAATTGTGATGACGATTAGTTTGGTTACGTTCTTATTTACTCAAAAAAGTATGGCAAATATTGGACTTTCGCCTTTGTTGCATTTGCAAGATTCGAAAAGGAAATTATATGAATATACAACTTATATCGGAACATTAGTAGCCATTCCATTAATTATGACAATGGTTTCAAATCCGGAATATACAGATTATTTTATGTATACGATTGGTCCTGTTACGTTGTTGTATTTGGCTTACGAAATGCGAAACTTTTCGATTCAAGAAAACAAGAAGTTGATTGCGGCAATGGTTTTTATTGTGTTTTCAATTTTGTTTTGGGCATTTTTTGAGCAAAGTGGAGGTTCCTTGAGTTTATTTGCGGCCAACAATTTAGACAGTGATTTTTTAGGCATTAATTTAGATCCTAACGGAGTCAATAACGCTGCAAATTCATTATTTGTAATCATTTTTGCGCCACTTTTAGGATTAGTTTGGGTTTGGTTGAATACCAGAAAAGCCGAACCGAATACCGTGGTGAAATTTGGATTGGGATTTTTATTCTTAGCCTTAGCTTTTTATACGTTTTATTTCACAAGATTTTTTGCGAATCTTGAAGGAATGACGTCGTTAGAAATATTCACTTTAGCCTATTTCATCATCACATTTGGAGAACTTTGTTTATCCCCAATCGGATTATCGATTATGACCAAACTTTCGCCCGTAAAATTACAAGGTGTTATGATGGGAATATGGTTTTTAGCAAGTGCTTATGGTCAATATGTTGCTGGAATCTTGGGTGCTGGAATGTCAATTGCCAATGAAAATGCAACCAAATCAGAAAAATTAATTGCTTACACCGATGGCTATCAACAATTAGCAATTTATGCTTTAGTTGCTGGATTAGTTCTTATTGCTATTTCGCCAGTCGTTAGGAAATTAATGCAAGAAGTTAAGTAACCGTTATTTTTGGCATTTAATTTGTTACATTTGTTTTATAAATTTACAATATGAAAAAGATTTTACTAATAGCGTTTTTAACTTTGACGAGTATGTCAATGCAAGCGCAAGAAGAGTTAACATGGCATACTGATATGTCAAAAGCAACTGATATTTCTATTAAAGAAAACAAACCTATGTTCTTGTTTTTTACGGGTTCTGATTGGTGTGGATGGTGTATCCGTTTGCAAAAAGAAGTATTTAAAACTCCCGAGTTTGTTAAATGGGCTAAAGATAATGTAGTTTTAGTGGAATTAGATTTTCCAAGAAAAAACAATCAAACCGATGCGGTTAAAATGCAAAACGCACAGTTACAACAACAATTACAAGTTAGAGGATATCCTACGGTTTGGTTTGTAAATGCAACTAAAACTACAGATGCTAAAGTAAATTTGAATGCTTTAGGTAGTACAGGTTATGTTGCAGGAGGTCCAAAAGCTTGGCTTGATGGAGCAAATCAAATTATCAAAAAGAAATAAACTTATTTCAATCTATAAAATCCCTTTTCGGCTACGGCATGAAAAGGGATTTTTTCTTTCCTACAAGTAGCTTCCCAAAGCTTTATCGTTTTTTTGTGGTTACTTTTGTCTGCAATAATTTCTTTTGGTTTTATTTCTTGAATTAATCGGGTTAGATTGATTTTAGAGTTCTGAGTTAAAACAATAATTTCAGGTCGAATCGAAGTTTTGTAAATTCCTAAACTATCAACAACCAAAATTCTTTTGTTTTGAAATGAAATCGCATTTTGCATTGGGAAAATTCGCAGCGAATCAGAAAAAGTTCCTCGAGTATAATGATTTAAAGTAGCGTTATGGTTTTCCGGAATATCGCTAAAGGCAATAACACTATTTTGGTTTTTGATTCCAATTAGAGTCGATTTTTCGTTAAAAACAACCAATTCACTTCCTCGGTTTTCGTTCCATTTTACACTGATGTAACTCAATTGGAAAAGCAAAACGCTAATTAAAATATATTTTATGTTTTTAACTTTTGTGTGATACATCCAATAGATAAAAGCAACGATGACTAAATACATCGAGAAAGTAAGCCAACCTGAAAACGAAATATTCGTGATAATGCCGCTTTTAAATTGGGCAATCCAATGAATATAATCGTTCATGAATTGAATACTGTAGGCTAAAATTTTTCCCAAGAAAACCGCAACCGATGGAAGTATAAAATTTAGTGGTAAAATCACAATTCCAACAATCAAAACCAAACTCGAAAGTGGAATAATGACTAAATTCGCTAATAAAAATAACAAAGGCAATTGGTTGAAATAATACAAACTCAAAGGTAAAACGCCAATTTGCGCTGCCAAGGAAACCAAAACCGTATCAGTAAAATAAATTGCAATTTTATTTTCGGAAAAATAGAATTTTTTATAAAAAGGTTGAAACAAAACAATTGATAAAACGGCAGCATAACTCAATTGAAATCCAATATCAAAAATAGCATTTGGTTTTACCAATAAAATCAAGAAAGCCGAAATAGCTAAAGCATTATAAATCGCTTTCGGCTGATTGAAATAGTTTCCAATACTTATGAAACTAAATAAAGTCACCGCTCTGGTTACCGAAGCTGGCAAACCCGTAAGCAAAGCAAATAACCATAAAATTGCTAAGACGATTAATAATTGAATTTCTGATCCAAAACGAACTCTTTTTAGTGGCCTCAACAAGAACACAATAAAAAAGTAAATGATGGAAATATGCAATCCTGAAATCGCTAAAATGTGAATCACACCGGCATTGGAATAATCGGCAATCGTTTCTTTATCTAATTCTAATCGTTGTCCTAAAATTAAAGCGTCAATAATGGCTTTGGTTTTGGGTTTAAAATGATGAATTTCGAAACTTTTACTGAGATTATTTCTTAAGTTTTCAATGTAATAATCTGTGGTTTTATGTCTTTTAACGATTTTGATTTGATTTTCTTGTGTATAAATTTGATGAAAGACGTTCTGCTTTTCCAAATATTTCGAATAATCAAATTGGTACGGATTGAAAGCTTTTGGGACAGGATAAATCGTGCTATTTAACCAAATTTCATCTCCAGAATGTAAGATCTCAATATTGGATTTTGGAACATAAAGCAATAGTTTTCCAGAAGCTATCGAATCATTAAAATGTGAAAGTGAAATGAAATATTTTTTATATTTTTCATTAGGTTTTAGAGTGGTCGAAACAATTGCCTTAATAGAATTTGTTTCTTCAAATGACTTGTTGGTATAATGATTTTTCGAGTTCGAATCGGAATGAATATAAAAACTCATCATTCCTAAAGTAAAAGCGAGTAGGTAAGTGGCAATTCCGAAAAGAGAATTTTGAAGCAAAGCTTTTTTACTTTTCCAAAAGAGGAAGCTAAAAATTCCCAAAAAAGAAAATAGTAAAATTACAAGTGTTTGAAAACTCCACTGCAAGTGAAATGCTGCAATAATTCCTATCGCAAAACTAATGGTAATGGTGAGTAATGGAAACTTAAATACTTTCAAATACTTTTGTTTTTGAAGTAGTATTTAGTTTTAAGGAGTTGGGACTTCTTATTTCAAAAATATAAAAAATCGGTTAAGTTTATATTAAATCGATAAGAATTCTCTTTATTTTTTGAAAGAATTCACAATCAACTCAGCAGTCTTTTTGCTTGCGCCTTCGCCACCTAATTTTAGTTTTAAATCGGCATAATTTTGCAATAAAACGGCACGACTTTCCGTATTCAAGATTTTGTTAAGTTCTAATTTTAAATTCTTTGTGTTCAATTCATCTTGGATTAACTCTTTAACCACTTCTTTATCCATGATTAAATTTACTAACGAAATGTATTTTAAAGTGATGATGCGTTTGGCAATTTGGTAAGAAACCCAACTTCCTTTATAACAAACCACTTCAGGAACATTGAATAAAGCCGTTTCTAAAGTTGCGGTTCCAGAAGTTACCAAAGCAGCGTGCGAATGACTTAATAAATCATACGTTTTGTTGGAGATAAATTTTACGTTTTCATTCGTTAAAAACGGTTTGTAAAACTCATATTCCTGACTTGGAGCGCCTGCAATCACAAATTGATAATCAGGAAAATCGTTGGTTACCGAAAGCATAATCGAAAGCATTTTGGAAATTTCTTGTTTGCGACTTCCAGGTAATAATGAAATAATTGGTTTGTCTGATAAATTATTTTCTTTTCTAAACACTTCGTCTGAAATTTCTGTTCTACTTACAATGGCGTCTATTAACGGATGTCCCACAAAATGAACAGGGTAACCATGTTTTTTCTCGTAAAAATCTTTTTCAAATGGAAGAATTACGTACATGAAATCCACATCGCGTTTGATAGCTTTGATACGGTTTTCTTTCCAAGCCCAAATTTGAGGTGAAATATAATAATGGGTAGGAATGTTACGTTCTTTTGCCCAAGTCGCAATACGCATATTAAATCCAGGATAATCAATGAAAATTATGACATCAGGCTGAAAGGTTTCAATGTCTTTTTTGCAGATTTTGATGTTGTTCAAAATGGTTTTTAAATTCATAACGACTTCAATAAATCCCATGAAAGCCAATTCACGATAGTGTTTTACTAAAGTTCCACCCACATTTTGCATCAAATCGCCACCCCAAAAACGAATTTCGGCAGTTGGATCTTTTTCATACAAAGCTTTCATTAAGTTTGAACCATGTAAATCGCCCGAAGCTTCTCCTGCTATGATGTAATATTTCATATGTTTAATTCATATTTTTTATTGGTAACATATGTTATCACCTTTTAATTTTGGTTTTGCTTCGCAAATTTTTATTAGTGGTGATTTCATTTTCTAATCGTCTAAATTTATAATTCCCAAGAATTTAATTGTTGCATTGCGTGATGTGCCGTTAAATCAAATTGCACCGGTACAATCGAAATATAACCATTTTCTAAAGCCCATTCATCAGTATCCGTTCCTTTGTCTAAATTGACAAATTTTCCCGTTAACCAATAATATTCTTTTCCTTGTGGATTCGTTCTTTTGTCAAATTCCTCTTGCCACATAGCTTTCGCTTGACGACAAATTTTTACGCCTTTGATTTCTTCTTTGCTTAATTTCGGGAAATTAACGTTTAAAATTACGCCTTCGGGTAATCCATTTTTTAAAACTTCTGATGCAATTTGTTTTATATGACTTTTGATGGGTTCAAAATCAGCATCCCAACTGTAATCTAACAACGAAAATCCGATAGCGGGAATACCCTCGATTCCTGCCTCAACAGCAGCACTCATAGTTCCTGAATAAATCACATTGATAGAAGAATTGGAACCATGATTAATTCCAGAAACACATAAATCGGGTTTTCTTTTTAGAATTTCGTTTACGGCAATTTTTACACAATCTACGGGAGTTCCGCTGCAACTGTATTCCTGTTCTAAGTCTTTGTCTAAATGTACTTTTTCTAGTTTCAAGGTGTTGTTTATGGTAATCGCGTGTCCCATTGCACTTTGAGGACTATCGGGAGCTACAACTACAACTTCGCCTAATTCTTTCATCACTTCAATTAAAGCGCGAATTCCTGGAGCAACAATGCTGTCATCGTTAGTTACTAATATAAGTGGTCTAGCCATTTTTCGTACATTTTTTGCTAAATTAAATAATTTAAACCGAATCCTTTTTTTTGAAGACCAAATTTTGTGGGTTTAACAAAAAATTATAGTAATTTGCACACTTGTGGCATGATTTTTTGTGTAATTTAGTTGAAAATTTTTCAATGAAACGAATAGTGGAATTTATGAAAAGAAATTATAAGATTATATTGTTGGTAACTGCTTTATCAGCAATACTGTGGAGTTTTATTCCAAGTCAGAAAAAAGAAGATCCTGAAAAAGATAAACTTTTATTAGAATTGTTAACGTTTGTTTTAGAGAAAGGGCATTATAGTCCAATCGAAATGAACGATGATTTTTCTAAAAAAGTCTATGCTAAATATTTGGATAACATAGATCCTACAAAACGTTTTTTCATTCAAAGTGATATTGATGAGTTTCAAAAATATGAAACTTCAATTGATGATATGATTAAAAATAAAGACCTTACATTCTTTAATTTAACTAACGAACGTTTGTTAAAGAGAATGAAAGAAGCTCGAGATATTTATGAAGATGTTCTTTCAAAACCGTTTGATTTTAATCAAAAGGAAACGATTAATGTAGATTATGAAAAAATGCCTTTCTCCAAAAATAAGTCTGATTTAAAAGACAGATGGAGAAAGCAATTGAAATTACAAGCGCTTTCTTCTATTACAGATAAGCAAAAATTAGAAGAAGATAAAAAGGAAAAAGAACCAAATACAACTGTAAAATCTTTCGATGAAATTGAAGCGGATGTGAGAAAAAATTCTTTGAAATCATTAAACGAATACTTTGATTTTATCGAAGATGAATTAGATAGAAACGATTGGTTTGCTATTTATTTAAATTCTATTGTTGAACGATTTGATCCGCATACTTTTTACTTTTCACCTGACGATAAAGAAAAATTTGATGTAAGCATGAGCGGAACATTCCAAGGAATTGGTGCTCGTTTACAAAAGAAAGAATCGGGAGTTGAAGTTTCAGAATTAATTTCTGGTGGGCCAGCTTGGAAAGGTAAAGAATTAGAAGCGGGTGATTTAATTTTAAAAGTTGCTCAAGGTAAAGAGGAACCGCTTGATATTGCAGGAATGCGTTTAGATGATGTAGTGAAAAAAATTAAAGGGCCTAAAGGAACCGAAGTTCGCTTAACAGTTAAAAAAGTAGATGGAACGATTAAAGTGATTTCAATTATTAGAGATGAAGTTGAAACAGAAGAAACGTTTGCTAAATCTAGTATCGTTGAAAAAGATGGAAAACGTTTCGGAATTATTTATTTGCCTAAATTCTATATCAGTTTCGAAAACAAACAAAATAGAGATGCTTTCAAAGATGTTGCCGCTGAGGTAGAAAAATTAAAAGCTCAAAATATCGATGGATTAGTAATGGATCTTCGCGATAATGGTGGAGGTTCTTTAGAGACAGTGGTGAAAATGGTTGGGTTGTTTATTCCCGAAGGTCCAGTAGTTCAAGTGAAAGCTCCGGGTAGAAATCCTGAAATTTTACCTGATCCTGATAAAAGAGTTCAATATGACGGACCTCTTGTAGTGATGATTAATAATTTTTCAGCATCGGCATCAGAAATTTTTGCTGCTGCTATTCAAGATTATAACAGAGGAATTGTTGTGGGAAGTAAGCATTCTTATGGTAAAGGAACAGTTCAAAATGTGATTGACTTAAACCAATTTATCAGAGGTAATTCTTATGGAGATTTAGGTGCTTTGAAAACAACAATTCAGAAATTCTACCGAATTAATGGTGGTTCAACTCAAAGAGAAGGAGTAAGAAGTGATATTGTTTTTCCAGATCGTTTCTCTTATTTAGATATGGGTGAACGTGATGAAGAAAGTGCAATGCCATGGGATAAAATAGCGCCAGCTAAATACCAACCTTTGAATGCAAATTTTGAAAACGTAATTGCAAATAGTAAGAAAAGAATAACGGCTAATCCTACTTTTAACTTAATTGATGAGAATGCCAAATGGATTTTTGAGCGAAAAGATGAGAATGTTTTCAGTTTGAATCTGATTGATTTCAAAAAGGAAATGGATGCTTCTGATGCAAAAGCTAAGAAGTTTAAAGCTATTTCGGAATACAATAATAAATTAAAATTCTCTTCGTTACCTGATGAAATAGCTCTTTTTGAAAAAGACACTATTTTGAAACAAAAAAGAGAACGTTGGCATGAAGATTTGCAGAAAGATGTTTATATGGAAGAAACTTTAAATATTATTTTAGACATGAAATCTTTAGCAAAAGGTAAAGGATTGACACCAAAGCTAAGCATGAATTAATCCTAAATAAAAATCCCGATTCAAACAAATCGGGATTTTTTTTAATCTAATTTTCTTAGTTTGTTTTCAGCTTTTTCTAAATCTAGTTGTAATTCTAAAGCTTTGTTTTCTTTTTTAAGGATTTTTTCTCTCCATTTTAATTCTTCTTCCGTACTTAATTTTCCTTTTCTTCTAAGCTTTTCAAATTTCTCTTTATCTTTTTCTAAATCTTTTTTGTTATTGTTAATTTTAGACTTAGCTTTTTCGATATTATTTTTTGCTTTCTCTCTTTGAGCCGCTGCTTTCTCAGCTTGCTTTAGTTCTTTTTCAGCTTTTTTCTGAGCTTTTTCTGCTTCTTTTTTTGCTTTCTCAGCTTCTTTTAAAGCTTTCTGACGTTCTTTTTCAGCCTTTTGCTGTTCTTTAAGTATTTTTTCTTCAGCTTTAATTCTTTCTTTTTCCGCTTTTTGTTGCTCTTGAAGTAGTTTTTCTTGCTTCACTTTAACACTATCGATAACTGTTTCTTGAGCAATTATAGCTTGTAAACTGAAAAAAGCTACAAGAAATAAAAATTTAATTTTCATGATTTTGGATTTTAAAATTATCTTTACAAAGGTAACAAAAACTTAGCCAAAACATGAAAAGATTGTATTTCTTACTAATTATAGTTTTGTTTTATTCGTGCAAAGAGTCAAGAATTGATGAAGATTTTTTAATTAAAAGTGATGAGGTTTCGATTTCTAAAAACAAACTTAATACAGATTTCGATTTTTATCCCACTTCTACAACAAGTGATGTTTATAAACGCGATTCCTATTCTTTTTCATATTCAGAAGAGCATGAACAAAGCGAATGGGTGGCTTATTTTTTAGAAAATGAAGATCTTACAAATTCAAATTTCAAAAGACCTTTTTTTGAACAGGATCCATTAGTAGAGACCGAATCGGCAGACTGGAGAAATTATAAAAAATCAGGTTATGATAAAGGTCATTTGTGTCCGGCTGGAGATAGAAAGAAAACGCTTGATGATTACAACGAAACTTTTTTTACTTCTAACATTAGTCCGCAATTACATGAATTTAATTCTGGAATATGGAATCGTTTGGAAGAAAAAGTGCGATATTGGGCGGTAAAATATGACGGATTATATGTTGTTACAGGTGGGGTTTTGAGTGATAATTTAAAAACTATTGGAAAAGAGCGTGTTTCTGTTCCTAATTATTTTTACAAAGTACTTTTGTCAAAAGATGGGAATAAAATGATTAGTTTTTTAGTTCCACATCAAGATTCTGATAAACCTTTATATGAATTTGTGGTTTCGGTTGATGAAATTGAAAAAATGACCGGAATTGATTTTTATCCTAATTTACCAGATAACTTGGAAAATCAACTAGAAGCAAAGTCAGATTATAAAGGATGGAGTTTTTAATTACCATTCATTTACTTTATTAGCATCGAGCTTGATAAAGATGAAAAGTAAAATGGTAAACGCCCACAAACTTGATCCTCCGTATGAGAAAAAGGGTAGTGGTACTCCAATCGTTGGGAACAATTTTATCAACATCGCAATATTTACAAAGAAGTGTGTAAATAAATACGTTGCCACACAATAGCCATAAACCCGACTGAATTTGGTTTTTTGGTTCTCGGCTAAGTAGATAATTCTTAAAAATAAAGCGGCAAAAAGCAGAATTACAATAACACTTCCTACAAATCCCCATTCTTCACCAACCGTAGTAAAAATATAGTCGGTATGTTGTTCAGGAACGAAACCTCCTTTAGTTTGAGTGCCTTCTAAATAGCCTTTTCCTAACAAACCACCAGAACCAATTGCAATCATGGATTGGTTCAAGTTGTAACCTTCTCGCTTCATATCGACATCATCACCAATCAATACATTAATACGATCTTTTTGATGGGGTTCTAACACACTGTCATAAACATAGCTAACAGAAAAGGCAAATCCTGCCATTACTAAATAAAGTAATCCGTAAACTATAGGATTTCGGGTTATTTTTCTGTTGAAAACATAATGTATCACCATAATCACAAAAATAACTGCGATTAAGTAAATGGGTTGTATGACTAAGGATAAAAAGAATAATGCTATGGCAATGATTCCTGAGAAAAAGTACCAACTAGGTAATCCTTCTCTGTTTAAAACAAAAATTAAGGACACAAAAATCATGGCACTACCTGCATCGGGTTGCATTAAGATAAGTAAAACTGGAATTGCAATAATGGCCAGTCCTACAATTTGATGTTTTGTATATTTTAAATTGATTTGCGAGTAACTTAAATACTTGGCTAATAATAAAGCAGTAGCTGTTTTTACAAATTCAGAAGGCTGAAATCCAAAACCACCAAACTGATACCAGTTGGTTTGCCCTTTTTTGGTAACTCCAAATACAAATAAACCAAGTAGTAGTATAATTCCTAAACCATAAAACACAAACGAAAGGCGTTCAAAGATTTTTGCATCAGTAAATAGGATAATAAAAATCAAAGGAATTGTCAGTCCAATGAAAAGCATCTGACGACCATATATTTGAGATAAATCAAATATCGAAGTTTCTTCCAATGGTAACGAAGCTGAATAAATAGTCATCCAGCCCATAATTACCAAAACAATGTAAAGTAATATGCTGATGTAATCGATTCTATTTCCTACGCTTTGATTTTTCATTAATTTTCTTCTTCCTCTTTTTTAGCTTCACTAATTTCAACGTTGACTTTATTTAAAGAATCCTGAACTCTTGTTGGGTCAACTTTTCTTTGGAAAATAATATTTTCAATTTTTCTATATTCGTCTTCAATACTTCCGTTAAGCATTCTTGTTTCCAAATCTTTACGGGTTATTTTACCATTTAAATATTTTTCAATCATTAAGGTAGCAATAGGTCCAGCCCATCGACTTCCCCAATATCCGTTTTCAATGAATACGGCTAAAGCAATTTTTGGATTTTCTCTTGGAGCAAAAGCAACGAAGATGGAGTGATCTTTTAATTGGTATGTTTTTCCAGCTACTCTAATTTTATTTTCTGCCGTACCTGTTTTACCACAAATTTTTATTCCTTCTACTTTTAATCCAGAAGCAGTACCAAAATTATACACATCTTCCATTCCTTGAATAATCGGTTCAAAGTATTGTTCGTCTATAGTGGTATAATGTTTGGTTCTGTATTTTTTATCAAGTTGTTGTCCTTTGATTTTCTTAACAATATGCGGTGTAAAGTAATATCCTTTATTTGCTACTGCTGCCATCATGTTTGCTAATTGAATAGGCGATGTCAAAACCTCTCCTTGTCCAATTGAATTAGAAATAATATAAGAACTTCTAATTTTAGCTCCGTTATAGGCTCTGTTGTATAATTTTGAATCAGGAACTAAACCTTTAGCTCCAATAG
>VFQM010001569.1_pt1 | contig 19584 bp, 18 predicted proteins | sample 3512391 | NCBI WGS metagenome assembly VFQM01 (sample SAMN10412369, study PRJNA504923) | tailings metagenome | isolation source: Replicate 1 from Balatoc abandoned mine | place: Philippines | reverse complement strand
AGGATAAATGGCGCACCCGACAGGATTCGAACCTGTGACCCCCGCCTTCGGAGGGTAATGCGGTACAGGAATCTTGGTTGGTGGCAAGCGTTCAAAAATGCCTCTAAGTGCCGTCCCGCAAAGCTTTGGCCTTATCTAACTGCCTGCAGTTTATAGCTCTTAGCGATATCTAAGGGTGGTTATCTAGGGCACAAAAAAGAAATGGGGCCCAGCGCTTTTTGACACCTAGCCAGCCCCTAGCTCGTCCTGCCGTCTTCTCACCGAACCTGAGTTTCTACAAGCGGCTGGTGGCCTACGGGCAGCGACTTAGCCCAGCATGGTCAAGGTCGCAGTGGGCATTAACACGATCAAGTAACACCTGCCGCTTTGGGCTTTCCCGCGTCCACACAAACCTGTTCTGTTGCCCTCGGCTGTTGCTTTACATATAGGCAACTCAGGAGTGCGCAAGCCCTAAAGTTAGCGATGCTTTTCTGGTGGAAGACTCTACTCTCGCAGGGGCCAAAGCCGTGCAAGATGCGTCGGGGTTAGTGCAGCAGTTAGCTCACTCGTCCTTGGCGTTTATCTCGGCAGAGATTTCGCCAAACGACTCCCAGTGGCCAACCAGTTCATCAACGCGATCAGGAATGCGCGGTGACTTACTGAGCACCAGACAGCGGGTCGTACCCACGTATTCCTCAAGGAGGTAGAGCGTGTCCCCAACGTCGACGCCCATTTCCTGTAGAACGTCGTCAGGCAGGCGAATGGCGCCATCGCCGTCCCAGTCTTCGATCACAACGTGATGTTTCATCGCGGCTCCAGAAGACGGTTGGATGAGATGTCCGCAGGGGGAGGCAGTGGCACGCTGCCAACTAAGTCCCGCGGCGCAGGCCGGCAGCATAGCAAAGAGCGGGCAGGCTCAGGGAGAGGTAACGAACGCGTCTACCCAGCCATTGCTGCCGGTGGACGAAAACTCACCCGAGCAGCTCAACTGCGCAAGTCGGGAACGAGCACCCGGAATGGGGCGTCAGGAATGCGCTCAATCGATTCAGACCACGAACAGAGCGATACCAGATGCCAGGCACTTACCCGCTGCATGATGCGCCAAATGACGCTACAATAATGCCATATGTCGCATCTGGAGGAATGCTCTATGGTTTCCGCCGACACTCGCACTCGCACCCGCAAGGCAGCACCCGCCGCCCGTAGGCCAACGGAATACCTTTTCCAAAGTGACTCTGACCAGCTCAGTCCGGTCATGGTCTACAGGCTCACGGTCAAAGGCTTCGACCTGAAAGACGTGCAAGACATGCTTGCGATTTCTGATCTGTATTCGACGAAGAAGATCATGAGTCGCATTGTGGGCAAGTCCATCAGGACGATTCAGCGCCAGGGCAGCAAGCAACCAGCACACCTCAACTCCCAACAGAGCGCCGTGGCATTTCAGTACGCGAAGGTGCTGGAGCACGCGATCAATGTATTCGGCACTCAAAAGCTGGCCGAAGAATGGCTAGGGCGCCCTTGCAAGTATCTGGACGGTGACGTGCCGCTGGACGTTATCGACAACCCAGTGGGTTTTCAGGCAGTCGAGGACTATCTGGAGCGCATCGAGTACGGGGTCTATCAGTGAACCCATTTCCCTGGTCTGGCTCATGGTACGCATGGCGCCTCGACCGTGAGCTCTACAAGGACACCTGGGACAGTGGCATTGGTGCCCACAAGCTGGGTGGCCGCTGGAACGCTCCGGGGCGAAACGTTGTGTACGCATCGGCAGATCCCTCAACCGCCATCCTGGAGGTGGCGGTGCATGTCGGCTTCGATGCGTTGGATACGGTTGCGCATGTGCTCACATGCTTCGAAGTGCTCGATCAAAGCCTTATCAAGGTCGTACAGCCTGAAGATGTTCCCAATCCTATCTGGCTGACGAGTGCATCCGCTTCACCTAACCAGCAGAAGTTTGCAGACGCCCTGCTGGCCGAGCATCCGTTCGTACTCATCCCATCCGCCGTCACTCGCCACTCTTGGAACTTGCTTGTCAGTCGCGAGCTTGCCGAGGGCAGGTATCGAATGATCAGCCAAGAGCGCTTCGGCCTGGATACGCGTCTCGTTAAGGTCTGAGTGGCTTGCGCTGGCTGAGCCAGCAGTGTCTTTCAGGTGAATGCCTTTAGATTGCTTGACAGCTCTTCACGTAGCCGTAGCACCAGGACGTGTACCGGCCAGAACAACAGGCCCTACCTGTCCCCCCTGATTTACAACGCCCCAGCCTACGGCACAGCAACCAAGCCAGTGAAAGCTCACTTGGGCCTTTAAACTGACGCCGCTCTTTTTGAGTAGGAAACGACGGAATACCACCGGGGAAATTCACTATCCCCATGCCGCACTCAGCTAATCCACCAGCAGCTCACTGATAGGTCATCGAGACTTCGCTCTGTAGCCACCGTGGCTGCACTCGATTACCGCAGAATGTCGGTGGCAGTCCTGCAAAAACCACTGAGCCGCCACAAGTGCTCACTGGGACACCTTCGCCGAACTAGCCAAATACACCCTCGTGACGACAGAACCCTCCACCAAATCGCCAATACCCAGCGTGCGCCCCCGGAATAAATCGTTAAACCTCGACTGGCCTGGCCTTTCACTCGCTCTATTCAAATGACACCGCCCCTGCGGACCATTAAACGGAGCCCACCCGCCAGGACAAATACGTATCATGAAGCAGCGGGTTAGCTTGGTAAGCTCGCTCTCAGACAACTTTTGTCAATGTGGCCGTCATGGAAGAAAGCGCGCAACAGCGTTCAGAACGCTATGTATCCGCCCGCAGCCAGCACCCTGCGTGGCTTTTGCTCGCCTCACGGCGTGCTCCGCTCGTATTGGGCTGCCTGCGCACGCTGTTCGAGCGGGCGCACGATGGGATTCCCATGGAGGATGCGCTGCAAGCGCTGTCCGAAATGCTGGCTGCTTATGCCAGCCAGGAGCTTTACGAAATCGACCCGGATGCAACGCATCTCCAAGCAGGTCGTGAACTTCGTGAATGGATCAAGCGGCGCCTCGTCGTAGAGCGAGAGGGCCGTATCTACGCAACCGACGCGCTGGAGTCAGCCATCCAGTTCGTAGATTCGCTGGATAGTCGGATCATGACTTCCACAGCATCTCGCCTTTCGGTGGTTCAGCGCGAGATCGAAAACTTGGAAACGGGTCTGAACCCCAGCCCAACTGGCCGTATTGCCAGCCTGCGCCGCCGAATCCAGGATTTGGAGCACGAGCTAGCGAAGGTAGAAGCTGGCCACGTCGTCGTGCTGGATGAAGCGCAGGCGATAGAGGGCATACGCGAGGTATATAACCTGGCCACCAGCCTGCGCGCAGACTTTCGACGAGTTGAAGACTCTTGGCGCGAGGCGGATCGCGCCCTTCGACACTCCATCATCAGCGAGCAGTCTCACCGTGGAGAAGTCGTCGATCGGTTGTTGGACGGGCAAGATGCTCTACTCAACACTCCGGAGGGGCGTGTCTTCGAAAGTTTCCAGCAGCAACTGAGGCAGTCCGCTGAGCTGGAAACCATGCGTGAGCGCTTGCGCACCATCCTTCGTCATCCAGCGGTTCCAAAGGCGCTGAATCGTCCCCAGCAACGTGAGCTGCGCTGGCTGGCGTTACGCCTGGTTCGGGAGTCGCAGGCTGTGCTCCAAGCGCGCGCCCGAAGCGAGCGCGATGTTCGTGGCTTCATGAAGACGGGGCTGGCCGCCGAGCATCATCGCGTCGGACAGTTACTCAACGACTTCTTCAATCTAGCGCTCAGCGTCGACTGGCAACGCCAGTCAGAACGCCGTAAGCCTGCATGTTTACCACCAGTTGGTGTAGCCATTACCGGTGTCCCAGCAATCGAGCGTCTCCGCTTCAAGACTCTGGATGACGATGATACGGGCGAGCTGGATCTGAGTTTGAAGCCTGCGGGGTTGGAGCAGATTGATGATGACTTCTGGGATGCCTTCGACGGGCTGGATCGTGAAGCGCTGATTCATGACACCCTGGCTGTGCTGGTGGAGCAGGGTCGCCCCGTGAGTCTCGTGGAGCTTGCGTCTTTGCTTCCACCTGTTCACGACCTGGAAACCTTTGCGCTCTGGCTGGCGATGGCGCGCGAGGCAGGTATCGAGGTGCTGACAGAGGAACGTCAGCTCGTGGAGCTGGTGGACGAGGATGAGCAACGCTGGCGCTTCAATCTGCCTTATGTCGGACTCGACCACGAGGCACTCAAGGACATCGATTGGGAGTTGTGAGCATGGCAGGGATCTTCGATCGAATTGCAGGCGCCTCTGGCGCCGACGAAACGGAGCTGACGGTGGAGGCCATAGCGTTGGATGACGGCATGGATGATGAACAGCCTCTTATGAGCGCCGCTGTTCAGGTCGATGAGCGCCGGACGCCGCAACGGGTACGTGAGGCCGTACAGGAAATGCTCAAGTACGGGCTGCTGGAAGAAAGTCACAAGCCCAATCTGTATCGCTCGGCGCTTGCCAATATCGAGGCGGTCGACACAATCCTGGAACCCCTCGACCTGGCCATGGGGGTCGACGAGGTTCGCGGGCTGGTGTTTGTTACCGTTCGCCAGGGCGAGGTAGCCGAGCAGGATGACTGGTCGCACCCCCTTGTGCGCAGGCAAAGGCTGAACCTGGAGCAGTCCCTGCTGATCGCCATTCTGCGCCAGCATTTCATCGCCTACGAACAGGAAAGCGGTACGGGTGCCACTCAGGCACTGGTAGCTGTTGATGAGCTGATTCCGCAATTGCAGGTTTACCTGGGCGAGCTGGGCAGTGAGGCGAAGGAGCGCAATCGCGTCATCACGCTGCTGGATCAGCTCAAGGGGCATGGTTTGGTGTCGGCTCTGGACGCCCATGACCGCGTCATCATCCGCCCCATCATTACCCACTTGGCCAACCCGGAGAACCTGCAGGCACTGGTGGTTTGGCTGCGCGAGCAGGTGGAGGGCGCGACTACCCCGGCTGCCGCGGCTGAGGAGGACGAGGCGTGAAGCAAGCACTGCTCTGGCGTGACAGCGAGACCTTCATTCTCAGCAGCATCGAACTCTATAACTGGGGCGGCTTTCAGGGCTATCACCGTGCCGAGATCGATCCCTCAGGCACCGCCGTGATCGGCCCAACGGGTAGCGGTAAAACGACGCTGGTGGATGCGCTGATGACCTTGCTGTGCGCCAACCCGCGCTACAACCTGGCTTCCACAGGTGGGCATGAAAGCGACCGTGATCTGGTGTCCTATGTGCGCGGGGTTACCGGACCTGGAGACGGAGGTGTAGAGCAATCTCATATCGCGCGCCAGGGTAAGACGGTCACCGCCATTGCCGCCACGCTCGAGCGTGACGGTGCGCAGGTTCGACTGGGCGCTGTGCTCTGGTTCGAGGGCACCAGCTCTTCGGCGTCCGATCTGAAAAAACTGTGGCTGTTGAGCGAGTCCACCGAACAGACGCTGGAGCATTGGCTCGGCCAGCATCACGCGGGCGGCATGCGGGCGCTGCGCCAGATGGAAAAGGATGGGACGGGTATCTGGTCTTATCCGAGCAAGAAAACCTTCCTGGCCAGGCTCAGGGATTACTTCGAGGTCGGTGAAAACGCCTTCACCTTGCTCAACCGCGCTGCCGGCCTGAAACAACTCAATAGCATCGACGAGATCTTTCGCGAGTTGGTGCTCGATGACCGCTCTGCCTTCGCGCGGGCCGCCGAGGTCGCCAGCAGCTTCGACGATCTGACCGACATCCACCGGGAACTGGAAACCGCCAGAAAGCAGCAGCGCTCCTTGCAACCGGTCGCCGATGGCTGGGAGCGTTACCGGGCCTTGCAAGCACAGTTGCAGGATAAACAGGCGCTCGAAGGCATTCTTCCGGTCTGGTTCGCCGAACAGGGTCATCGCCTGTGGCTGGCCGAAACCAACAGGCTCGAGCAGGAGCACAAGCAGGCCGAACTGGATCAGGAGCAATGCAGGGAGCAGCTTGAGGTTCAGAAGAGCGTGGTCGATCAACATCGTCAGCGCTACCTGCGCGTAGGTGGCGCAGGGCTGGATCAATTACGCGGGCGCATCGCGGATTGGCTCAGGGAGTGCGATAAGCGGCGCCTGAAGGCCGAGCAGTACCAGCGCCTGGCCAAGGGGCTTGGACTGGCGGAGGCATTATCGGCCGCAGCCCTCGAGGAGAATCAGCAGCAGATCGCGGCGCGCCTGGAAATACTGACCCAGCAGATTACTGACGCGCGGCAAACGGCGTTCGATGCGGGTCTCGTCCAGCAGGAGCTCAATGGCCGCCTGCAGGCCTTACAGCAGGAGCGTGCCGAGGTGGAGAGACGGCCAGGTTCGAACCTGCCCGGGCATTTCCATGCTTTTCGAGGAGATCTGGCGCAGGCGCTTGGCGTCGATGAAGCGGCCCTGCCTTTCGTCGCCGAGCTGGTGCAGGTCAAGCCCGAGGAACTGGCCTGGCGGGGTGCCATCGAGCGGGCAATCGGCAGCCACCGGCTGCGTATCCTGGTGCCGCAGGGCGCGTCCGAGGCTGCACTGCGTTGGGTGAACCAACGGCATAACCGCCTGCATGTGCGCTTGCTGGAGGTCAAGGAGCCGTCGTCGCGCCCCGTGTTCTTCGACGATGGCTTTACCCGCAAGCTGACCTTCAAGGAGCATCCGTACCGAGAAGCCGTGAAGGCACTGCTGGCGGACAACGACCGACATTGTGTGGAAAGCCCGGAGCAATTGCGTCATACCCCTTACGCCATGACGGCCCAGGGGCTGATGTCGGGTAAGGAACGCTTCTTCGACAAGCAGGACCAGAAGCGCCTGGATGAAGGCTGGCTGACCGGCTTCGACAACCGCGACCGTCTGGCCTTCCTGACTGAACAAATTCGCGAGGTCAATGAACAGCTCGCGCCTGCCAAGCTGGCCTTGGATGCCGCCCAGGGCGATGTCCGCAAGTTGGAGGATCAAGCTTCGCTGCTGCAGCGCGTCGAAGAACTGCAGTTCGAGGAGATTGATCTGCCGGGCGCCGAGCGTCAGCTGGAGTCGCTGCGTGCTCAGCTGGACACCCTGACACGCCCCGACTCTGACCTCGCCCTTATCAAGGCTGAGCTGGATGAAGCTGAGGCATTGCTGGACTCTCTGGATCGACAGAGGCAACAATTTATCGAGCAGTGCGGTCAGTTGAAAATTCAGTTCGAGCAGGCCGCATCCGCTACCCGTAAGGCTTATCGCGGCGCCGAAAAGGGGCTGAGCGATACGCAACGTGAGTTGGCGCTAGCGCACTTCCCGACGCTGAGCGCTGCTGACCTCGGCGATATTGTCGAGCTGGAGCGCAAGCATACGCATGAGCTTCAAGGGCAGCTCAAAGCGCTGGGTGAGAAACTGGGCGATCAGAAATCCGAGCTTGCCAAACGTATGTCCGACGCCCTGAAGGTTGACACCGGTGCGCTGTCAGAGGTCGGGCGGGAGCTGGTGGACGTACCAAAGTATCTGGAGCGTCTACGTGTGCTGACCGAGGAAGCCCTGCCCGAGAAACTCAAGCGCTTCCTGGAATACCTCAATCGTTCCTCGGATGACGGCGTCACCCAGCTACTTAGCTATATCGACCATGAAGTCTCGGTGATTGAGGAGCGTCTGGATGACCTGAACAGTACGATGCAGCGTGTTGACTTTCAGCCCGGGCGCTATCTGCGCTTGGTTGCGACAAAGGTCATCCATGCAAGCCTGCGCACCTTGCAACAGGCTCAGCGCCAACTGAACTCGGCGCGTTTCATCGATGATGAAGGCGAGAGCCATTACAAGGCATTACAGGAGCTCGTTGGACTGCTCAAAGATGCCTGCGAGCACAGCAGGAATCAGGGCGCCAAAGCGCTTCTGGATCCGCGCTTCCGCCTGGAGTTCGCGGTCTCAGTGATTGATCGAGAAAGCAAGAGTGTCATCGAAACCCGAACAGGTTCTCAGGGGGGTAGTGGTGGCGAGAAAGAGATCATCGCCTCCTATGTGCTGACCGCTTCCCTCAGCTATGCGCTCTGTCCCGACGGCAGCAGCCGGCCGTTGTTCGGCACCATCGTGCTCGACGAGGCGTTCTCGCGCAGCTCCCATGCGGTTGCCGGTCGGATCATCGCAGCGCTGAGGGAATTCGGCCTGCATGCTGTCTTCATCACGCCCAACAAGGAAATGCGCCTGTTGCGCCACCATACGCGTTCGGCCGTCGTCGTTCATCGGCGCGGCGTGGAATCCAGTCTGGTTTCCCTGAGCTGGGAAGCTTTGGATGAGCATCATCAACAGCGCATCAAGGCCATGCATGAAGTCGCCCACTGACATCAGTCGCAGCCTGGCCAGACAATGGCAGCGCTCCAGCGTACGCTTGGAACGCTTGCTCAATCCCGCTAGCTGGCCGCAAAGCCTCAACATCGGCAAGCCTTCGGCACGACTCTTCACTGACAACATCCAGGCGGTGCTCCGGCATGTGGAGAGTTGGCGGAGCGTGAAAGTGGGTAAGGTCGACTGGGAACCCGTCAGCTACCGAGCAGGGCTGGCCCCAATTTCCTTGCCAATGCGCTGGCACTTGCGCAGCCCCACCGAATGGATTGCAGCTACCGACGATCCAGCGGTTAGCCAGGAATACGCTCAACTCGAATATCTGGTCGAGCAGGTAGATAGTTCCTTTCATGCGCTGCTGGTGGCCCAGCGCAGCCTGTGGTTGACGAAGATGCCTGAGGAAGTCGTCGCCACGGCGCAACTCGCCACCCGCTTGTCGCCAGGCTGTGCCCGAGGCCGTCCACTGCGCCTGCTTGCCGAGCATGGCGTGGACACCAAGTTTTTCGAGCGCAACGCCAGCTTGCTGACCAGGCTCCTCGACGAGCGCTTCGCAGGCGCGGCGTCCGAACAAGGCCTGACGACGTTTCTGGATGCCTATGAAGAAAGCGCTCACTGGGTTCTGGTCGTTCCTCTTCAGCCTGGGCTGCTGCCCTTCAAGCGGCTCAGGCTCACCACTGCGGAACTGGCCGAGACCGCACTTCCCGGTTCGCGCTTGCTCGTGGTGGAAAATGAGCAATGCATTCACTTGCTGCCTGAGAACTTACCGGACACCCTGGCTGTGCTGGGCTCAGGACTCGATTTGCAGTGGCTAGCGTCCGCGCACCTGGCCGGGAAACAGATCGCATACTGGGGCGATATGGATACCTGGGGCTTGCTGATGCTGGCGCGAGCGAGACTCCATCAACCAGCAGTCGAAGCACTATTGATGGAGCAAGAGCTGTTTGAGCAGCACTCACCGGTGAGCGCAGTCGTCGAGCCGACCAAAGCTCTGGATTCGGCACCGCCTGGTTTGCTGGCTGACGAAGCGGACTTCTATCGGTATCTGCTGGTGCAAGAACGAGGACGTCTTGAGCAGGAGTACCTGCCAAAGGAACAAGTTGAGCGCGCTATCGAGCAGTGGGCTCGAAAGATCCCTGTATAGAGCGGCTGGCGGTGGGCTCAATAGCCCTGTAATCCAGAGACCGCCTACCCTTAAACCACAGTCTTCAGATATTCCTTCTCTGAAAATTCCAACGTTGATCACTTTAGGCGGCCGGTTTTCAGCGATGGTCTGCAACGAGCCTTTCCACCTCGTCGACGATCTCGGCTGCGGTGCAGCCTAGGGGTGTAGCTAGCTTGATCAAGGTGGTGATCGTTGGCTGGTTGATGCCCCGTTCCATCAGGCTGACGTAGTTACGCTGCAATTCCGCCTCATGGGCCAATTGCTCCTGGGTGAATCCTGCTTCGACACGCCGTCTGCGCAGGACCTTTCCGAACGCCAATCCGACTTCCACAGATGACTCCCCAAAAGGGAGGACTATCTGGGCGGCGTCATCTCTGGTCTTCACAGTATATTGTGAATTTGGTAGAACGTGACCTCATGGCATGGCGTCACCCCAGCGAATTGCAGGGCTGCCTTCCTACATGCCGTCTTCGTAATCGGCTGTAATTCAGTGCAAACGATTAATTTCCGATAAATAAGCAGTTAAATAGAAGGATGTTAAAAGTATATGAGGATTATTGGTATGGCTGCTTTCGTGTCATTTGCACTGTCTTTGCAGTCTGGAGCCTCCGCTGGCGAAACTGGAGTTCAGCAACTTGTTAAAAGATGCGAGGCTGCTTCCAAGGCGCACGGATCCTCACCTGCGCTCTGTTCGTGCACGTTGGAAAGAATGCAGGAGTATGGGTTCACTGATTTGGAGATTGTTAATTTTTCTCGACGAGACTTTAAGCCAAAGGATCTACATGAAACTGAACGCCATATGGACTACAGCATTAAGATTCGATTAATAGCAGGGCAATGCGGCTGATTAGATTTTCCACAGTCGTCAGTCTAGTCGTACGTCATTGATTATGTGATTTGCCGTAAAGGATTTTATGCGGAACTTTTCTGGGTTTGTTTCATTAGCTCTTGCTGGATCTATTCTTGCTGGTTGCGGCAGTGAGGATTTCACAGGCGCGTATCGTTATAAGATACCCGGTAGCGAGAGGGTAATGGTTCTCAACGTTCACGGTGATGAGGCTGAGATATTTGGAGAGGATGTGAGCGACGGTCGCATCAAGCCGCTGGTTAAGATGAAGGTTTCAGTAAAAGATAAAAAACTTCTCCTTGATGATGTTAATAGTTCCGAACGCTTGGCCCTCACGCGAAATGTAGATGAGCAGAGTATCGATTGCCTCAACTGCAAGGTGCTTGGCATCAATGACGCGGCGGTTTGGAAATATGACCCTCAAGGGCCTTATGACGTAGAGCGGATGCTGAAAGACCAAGCCCTTAAGGATGAAGAGGCATTGAATGCCGAGCTACTCAAGATGCAGGAGCAAATTTATGAGCAGGCCAAGCGAGACGAAGAAGCAACCAAACTAGGCCCATATGAAGGCGATTGGGTTTATCAGAGAACAACGAAACAAGACCCCTTGATCATCATGACGGTCTGGCGCAAAAGTCAGGTTAAACGCTGGTCGTTCCGCTTTGAAACCATGGATCGAATAGGGCAGGAAGTACCAGGGTTCGAGGTTTCAGATGTTGGATTGAAGATCAAAGTTGGCTCTGAGAACCTCCTATACAGCCTCAGCCCTGATAAGCAGATATTGACCTGCACGAACTGCAACAAACCTGAGCGCTGGGTCAAGGCTGACCCCAAGAAAGACCTTAGCGATCGCCATTACGCTCGGCAGATGGCTGGCAATCCGTAGTCCCAGCCGGAGCGTCCCTGTCCGAGCTTGCACTGGACAGGGACTGTCTAAGCGTTTGATATCCCGATTTTTGAGATTGCGCTCATGCTTGAGCAGTCTGTGCGCTGGTGCCTATTAGGACGAAACTTTACTGACTTGACTACCCATTTGCATATCCACTGATCAACCAATTGTATTTCAGCTGATCAGGGTTCGCATTCAAATTTATCTGCGCACGCCTCAGTTACGACCGGCAGAGAACGGTCAATAACGTGCATGCTTAATTCGCCAGAGCCGGCAAAGACTCACCTTCTTCTCAGGTGAGTCTGTGGATAAAGCTTTTAATGATGCCAAGCATCTTCAGCCAGCAAAAAATCTTGGACATACTGGCGCTGATCCGAAATATCTGGACGGGTCAACGCCCAACCGAGATGAGCGCTGACAAACTCACCTTGCGCACCATCACAGTAGTACGCGGTCTGCGCTTTTCCCAAGGTGTACAGGTTGATCAGCCGAGCACGAGCATGCGGCTTTAGAAGATCAAAAACTACGATGGCTGGATTATTTGAAAAAACCAAAGCCTTATCAGGACTGATAGCAATGATGAATAGCAGGTCCTTCAAGTAATCCCCCCAGCGGGAGGTGGGGTAATCCGAGCAGAGCAAGCACGACCGCTCATAGCTGTACTCCCGCATGGATGCCTGTAAGAGCCCATCGGAGAAAGGCTGTGCAATCAATGGCAGTAATTCGTTCTGGGTATGTAGGACTAAGGATATCACTCCGAGAGAATCACTCCCCTTAAAGTAATCGATTAGCTCATCGACTGACTTATGCGAGAAGTGCTTTTCGGCCTTGATCTTTTGCCGCAAGGGATCCAGTGCCGAGCGGACATCCATGACCTTGAGGATATCAGGATGCCGGGCCTCCAGTGACGTCAGGGTATTCGCCAGTTGCCTGCGATCGGGTATCTCCCAATTTTGGACACTACTGCCTCGTGCCTTTTTGATGATCTTATGGCCGGCCTCATCAATCAGAGGGGTTACGTGACTAGACTCGACTTCAAAGCCTCCATCTGGAAAGTTAATACGGTACAGATCCTGAATCGATGCGGTGCGTTTGATGGCGACTGACTTGATCTCCATCGCACCGCTGGAAGGTAAGCGGCGGTAGCGGAAAATTTTACCTTCGGCATGCTGCCAAGCTTTTAAGAAATACTGAGGGATGAAGTGGTGATTGCGAGGGGGATTCGACATGCAGCGGCACTCTCCAATTACCCAAGTTTATTTGCTCCAGTGGCCAAACACTAAAGGCTGCTTCTACCCGAGATAGATGGCAACGATTAGCTGATTAAACCCACTCAACCCGCCCATTGATAATCCAGAAATGAGATTTGCAACCACTCTTCAACCAAACAGATGGATGCAAGCTTGGTAATCCCTTAGGATCCAGAGTGTAATCCCAACGAGGGCGCGCCTCGTCAATTAAGAGTAACTCTACCGACCTCCCGCATCCGCAGGGACACCGAAAGCCAATACTCCAATCCTCATTACCATCCTTGAGCAACACAAGGTTTCTCATTGGGAGTCTTTCAGGAAGAACATCTCCATTAATTACGATCAAGCTTCGAGCAGGTAGATACGAATCGAAGCGCTTTAGTAGTCGATTAAAGATACGTGTAAACATAAAGACCTCCTTCTACAGTCCGGGAATTCCTAGTAGTGGTTCACTAGGGCCATCGCCGAGATATATATTCTCCGTTTTAGCGAAATATCCTTCGGAATAGTGGTCTTCGTAACAGCCTGCCAAGCTGAATAGAGTGCGCGCATAGTGATCGTTACTTTCTTCTCTGAAGGGAAACGCTCTAGCCACAAACTCAGAGACGCAGGCAGAAGCTGCGCGCATGTTCAAAGTAATGACTGCCGGTGCCTCTTCTTGAATCCCTGGGATATATCCAAGCTCCAGTTGCTCTTGATAGGCATCCGGGTCTGATAGAAAGAGATACTCCTGATTAAGAGACTCAGGTGTATAGACTTTTCTATCGCTCAGCATGGTGCCCCCAGGCTTTACGTAATCGATCCGTCCGAGGACATCGGAAATCACCCTTCCATCTTCTGGATCGACATGGGTTGGAATCTTTACCCCGACATCGAACAGAGGAATAAGAAAGTAGGAAGCAAGCCGATCGAGGTACATCCGCCCGTTGTGAGTGTCCACACAGCAAAAGATCAGGTCCGCCGACGCGACCTTCAGAACGGCCTCGCGCGTTGATATCTGCTGGTGCATCGGGATAGCTGCAGCGGTGCCGCGAATCTTAAGGACGGCGGCCGCAAACATTTCCACCTTCGAACGCTCCGATTGAGCATCGGCCAGCGTTGAGTTGAGAATGCGGTTGAGGTTCTTTATCTCTACATGATCATCATCTACGAGAATCAACTCGCCGAAGCCGAGGCGAGAAAGCTGCTCCGCAACGATAGAACCAGTACCGGATACACCAATTACAGCAACTCGCAAGCGGCTGAGCATCGCGGTCATCCCAGAGGTGAATGCCATAGGCGAACTCTGAGTTCCCGCGCCATCAGCCCACCAGTAAGAGATGTTGTCTCCTGCGAAAGTAATGAGCTCTACGGTACCCATCAGGTCGCCGGCGTTGTACAAGCGAGCGCGCATCTCACCGGTTTCAATCATGATGGCTGAGCCGTGAATCACGTCCACGCCCTCATACAGCGACGGCATAGTGCTTCGGTCGCTTTCGTCATCAATGTTGGAGAACTCCAAAAACCCTCCCGGATGAGAGTGAACAAGGATGATCGACATTGAGTTCGATTGGGCACGATCAATGGCCGCCTCAAGATAAATCCCTGGCCAGGTGATAGCGACTTCCGTTCGAACCTTGCATTCATGGTGTGGCACCAGAATGAAGTCCTTCGCGAGGAGTTTCATCGGGTCGCCTTCATAGCGATTACAGAGAAGAATGGCGGCAGCCTCCTTACCATCGCCAGGGAACAGGTGTCCCCTAAGCGAGGTATGGATGGCATCCGTCAGTACCAACCGGATGCCATTCATCATTGCCCCACCTCCTTGTGCAGACAGCCATCCGCCATTGCCAGCTGAGAAACGACATTATCTACCGAGGGATTCCAAGAGCGGTGCCGCGACCAACGCTGATAAATGACCCCCTCGACAGTGGCGGTACCCTCAGTTGCGGGAATCTTTTTACCGTTGGTCAGGGACGCTGCGGGGTACAGGTAGAACATGTCGAGCATCGCCTGGGGGTATCCTGCAGTGATCAACAGCGCCAGGTTCACGCGCTGCGGCGAATAACCCTCAGGGAGTTGGTAGTCGTGAACTACCAACCAGCGGCTCTGGCCGTCCACGATAGTCTCCCAGCGGTAGCCGCTTTCCTTGAGGTGGACCTCGTCGACTGGTAGGAGCGCAAAATTACGGCGGGGCGCCGGGGGAGCCTCACCGTTACCAACATCACGCTGAGTAAGTCGCAGCTTTTCAATCCCCGGAGTCCGCAGATCGATGACATCGTTGATGGCCATTTCCTGCTTCTCTCGGCCCTGGACCAGGAAGTAGATGTGCCACGGCGTGTCGGGATTCAGATTGGCACGCACGACCGCATCGCGAATGACCACGGTCGGAGTGGCAAACTCGTAGGTCTTCCCTTGGACTTTCAACTTCCAGGCGGCTTTTCGGGATACGAACCGTTCAATGCCCGGCTCATCGAGATCTACGAAGTGCTTATCGTCGATCTCGAGGTCCGCCTCGTCCTCGCGCTCGAGCAGCAGCTTCATATTCTCATCCACCTCGCCTAGTCGGCGGATAACATGGCCGGTGATATGGCGGCACGGCCACTCGCGGAGCGCACCATCCACGGTAAAGCGATAGGTACGGTCGGACTCGACGACGATGAAGCGATTAACCCCTTCGCAGAGATTGGCCACCTCGTCCGGGCGAATGCCCTCCAAGGATCCGGATTCCAGCACCTGGAAAATTACCGGCATCTGGGCGGGCTTGAAACCTGCCACGGCGGCAATCTGTGCACCGGTGGGGGTGCTGTCATGGATGTTTACCTGACGGTAAACGAGAGTTTGATCGGCCACTTCGACTAAAGCGTGGCCAGGCTTGGCGAAAATGTCTTGCATGGGTATATCTCCATCAGTTGAATTCCGCGCATGCGCGCGGTCTTTGGGCAACCATGTGGAAGCCCGCTTGTCGCTGAAGGAGAAAATTCTCGAGCCAGTTATTGACTACTGAGGAACCCACGAAGATACTTTCGGTCTGTCTTGACGTCTTCGCTTCGGCCAGAGTGCAACCGCAAATTGCACCGACCGCCCCTTCAACGGTGAACTACATTAGTTTTCATCGTTGGCTTTTTCTTTTTCTTGCTACCTCCTATCTCGTCTTATCCTGAATCTCCGCGCTCGGCGCGAATTTCTTTATCGTAACGATGTCGGCCTCAGTGAGCACAGCAGCTCTCCTGCACGGCCCGCGCCCTAGAACCCTGTTATTGGCAGCTCTCAGGTGAAAACCTTCCGAGGTGCCCCGCTTGCATCTCACGTAAAACCGCTCGTAGGGAGCGTGATCCTTGCAGGACGCTATTCCGTTGGTACAGCCCGAAAACGTCTTGTAAGACTCGCTCTGCAGGATCACCTCCCCACCATCGGTCTTCAGCTGAAACTGCCTATCCCCTGTTGCCGTCCACGAAATTTCAAATCTCGCCTCCATACCCGTCCTCCCTGACCCGATTCTCCTTCAATAAAGCTGTTTACCGCCAGCTAAAAAAAGAGCTACAGGTAGAGTAGCTCTTTTTTCTGATTAATGGAAGCTGTTTAAGCAGATTTCCCTACCACCTGATAAACGAACTCCTTCCCACCGCTTTCGGCCGCTGCCTCTGTCCTCAGGAGGAAGCCCTCCTCCGAGAGCCGCTTCAGGCGAGTGCTCGCATTCTGAACACTGATATCCAGAGCCGCCGCCGCATCAGCAGTGGTCGCTTCACGATTATTCACCACCAGCTCTAGCAGAGCCTTGTTCGAGGCCGAGGTTTCCGGTCCAACGAATCGACACTCATTCCCTACCCAGCATGTGAGCCGCTGGCCACCTAAATTCGCGGCGCCCTGCAGGTTAGAGAAGAGGTCTTCATCGATATCGCAAACGTAGAAATGAATCTGGTTACTGTATCGTTTGACGGTATAGATCAAGCATTCGCGAAAGAATGACATATCCGCGCCTGCCATGTTGGCAAGGGAGATGCCAACAATAGAAGCTCCATGAAGCGAGTCAATGTAGTCGACAAGCTTGGCATGCGCTTCCCGCCCTCTGGAAGTCCCGTAGGGGTTGGGGCTGTCGGTGAAGTGGCGAAGATCGATGATGTAATTTTTCTCGTTCATGACTTCAGTTTAACCAGAATTGGATGATTTGTCAAGCTTGAACTCGAATACGATCTGAGTGCCTTTCAAGCGGGGAAGATTTAACTCCCAACTGGGCTGTTCTAGAGCGCCTGCCTTATACACTAGACGAACCGAGAAATTCTCCTGTCGTATCGAGATCGCGGCGTCTAGCTTCTCCGCATTAAGGTGAGTCGCGTTAAGCCCTGCACCTCGATCCCCTCCTAGACTACTCAAGCCGCCATTGACCATAGCGTAAATAATGAGTTTGGGATCGGCAGCATGGGTAGAGGGTTCAAATCTCTTTGCAACGTCTGGGAAGTACTTCTTAAGACCTGGGCGCAAGGTATTACAGATCCCATCCCCTGAATCGGAAATCACAACCACAATCGTCTTCTTCACCGCACGACCGTAGTACTGCAGCCCGGCAAAGCCAGGGATCACGGTATTCGAGTGGTCTTCAACATTGCAGACAGTCTCACCCACCACCGTGAACAGTTTATTTGCGTGCTCATCTCCAAACTTCTCGGCGAAGCTTTCTTTGATGCGCTCTGGGACGTTTATGTCGTTTCGGATCTCCAGCAATTCTACTAAGCCACTGTTGTTTGCCATGTACTGTTGCGCAGCCGATTTTTTGGGGCGACCCGGTTTTACGTCGACAGAAGCGTCTAGCCTGTCGAAGAACGCTGCACGATCAAGGTACGATAACGTCTGCTCGTTACCAGACAGGTCCAACACAACCTTTTTATTGGAGCGGACAAGCTGATTACACAAAGCAATGATTCGAGCAGCCGCACACAGCAGAACTTTCTGCTCGTTAACGACCTTAATAACGACATGACCATGATCGGTATCTAGAGGAGATCCGCTTTTTTTAAGCGCCTTTTCGAAATGAAACTGAGTAACCCAAAGGCCACTGGAGCTTATTTCTAGAACGAAGCTAGCGCTTTGCACTAAGGACCAGGTATATGTCTGAGGATCTTGGACGAAAGCGTCCAAGTTCTTCACAAAAAATGAACTGACCTCTTTTCGGTCCACGCCAAGCTCATGTGCTATTTGGCGCGCCTTCAACCCTGGGCTCTTTTTGAGTAGCGCAGTAATCCGTTTCTTCATGCCTAATTAGCCACGTGACCTTGAGCGCCGACATTGCTCGTGGGCAACCTAAGTTTCGTCATCCATGTTGGTGTCGGACGAGATTCTACATTGATATCACCTGGCGATGGCGGTTTAGGGGGCAGATAGGAGGAATACCACGGTGCCCGGAGGGAGAGGGTCAGGCCCTTTGCAGCAACCGCCTTCGAAAGAACTCGTAAAAAACCGGAGCGTACTCCTGCGAAACCCAGGATGCTCAGATAACGACCAACCAGTAAGGACCAAGGCTTGCCTGAGAGTTTCGCCCAGGCAAGCCTTGGTCCTTACTGGGGTGATTTAAGCTAAACCTTTCTTCATCACCTCCCTTATTCGAAGCACGCACCCAGACGGTTACGGTTCAGGTCGCTCATGAACACGCCGTAGATATGCTTGTACTCCTTAGCCTTGGTTTCAATCGCAGTGATTTTGTGGAACCGAATGGAGTCAGCCACGACGGCCAGTTTGGCCGGCGGCCCAAATGGGTTTTCCGGTGGTACGGCAATCGGGGCAGGCCCGTCAGCCGGGTCAGGATCGGCAGGAGGCATGTAGGAGAGTCGGCTGGCTTCAGGGAAGAGAACTACGTTGGTCCCTGCCTCGCCCGTTTGGACGGAGGGGAACACCAGGCCATCCACATACTGGCCGAAACGCAGCCGCAAGTACTCGAAGATCATCTGCGTCGACAAATAGCTCAACTCGTCATTGCGCGCCTTGGGCCGAGACATCTTCTTGACCAACGAGCCTAGGAACACTTTCTGATGCAGTGACTCGCGGAATCCCTTGTCCAGTAACGTGAGCGGCGGTGGCTCTACGCGGTTCAGCACGGTAAGGTCCAGAAGCCTCAGCTCGCCAATGGGTGTCAAGGCGACACTGACCACGTAGTCGCCGGTGATGGAGCGAATTTCGCTAAGGCAGGTCTCCCGCTCCAATGCGCAGTAGAGGGCGGAGATACCATTCGGGGTCATCCGTTGGCTGCTGGCCAAGTTTTTTGGTGTAGGCCCGAACTGGCCGGCAGGATTGCCAATGATTTTCTCTGCCTGCTCTTGGTGCTGAGCATGGCGTGCCCGGTAAAGTAGCTCGCCATGGGCGATGGTCCGCACTACCTCCGGCTTTAACTGATTGCGGTCGGTCACTAGCACCGAAAAGACGGAATCAAGGAACTGACCGGCTCCGACATTGAAGTAACGGTGTTTGTAGCGGACATCCTCAACGAACTTCTTCCAGCGTGCATCGTAGATGTTCTGCTCCAGCGTGCCATCATCGCTGTAAAAATGCGTTTCGTCCCCCGCGTCGTCCACTTTGAACTCAGGAGGGACGCCATCGCAGAGATCCGCAAAGTAGGGCTCTTTACCGAGCTCAAACCAGTCCATGAGGACGATATCGATATCCGAAACGGCAATGAAGTCCGACCCGCAGTGATAGAGCAGGCCGAGCTCGTAGTGAGACAGGTCGTCCTTGCAGGCAACATTCTCCGCAACGCGCTCGTAAACGTAGTCGAACAGCTGCTTCGACTCTATAGCATGCCCATGACGGCCGCAGTACTTGCAGTCACCCTCCGCCCCGTGTGTGTTGACCAGCTCCTTGAGAGGAACCGGTGTTACGCAATCAACGCAAATCATAGGTAGTTCCTGAACCTCGCTTTTCTTGGACGTCTCAGGATGCGCAGACGCTTTGTGAAGAAGTGCGCGCCAAAGACGATAATTACAACCTGTATGGCACATCCAATGGCAAGCAACTAGCGGCTGAGTAATTCGACGGGATCCTGGGCATGCGGATTCCACGCCATTCGGACACTCAGCCCACGCTGATCCGGACACCTGTTCCACGATCATTCGGACAGGCAGTCGGAGCGCAGCGACGCAGGGGTTGCATTGTTAGTCTGAGGCGCCCGGCG
>VFQM010001567.1_pt1 | contig 19611 bp, 22 predicted proteins | sample 3512391 | NCBI WGS metagenome assembly VFQM01 (sample SAMN10412369, study PRJNA504923) | tailings metagenome | isolation source: Replicate 1 from Balatoc abandoned mine | place: Philippines | reverse complement strand
GGGCAATCAATGAGGTCCCGGCGGGCGCTTAGCAACTCCTTAACGGAACGGCTAGACCTCAGGGTGGCCTTTTTTTGCGTCTGCCCCGGCGGTGCGGGCGGGCAGTGGATTCCCGTGCGGGCCGGGAAGTGGACGTTCACGGCGGCGATCGGGCGGCGTAGCATGAGGCCACTTGTTCACCCTCTCCGTTCGGGCTGAACTTGTCGAAGTCCCGGCGCGCATGGCGGCGAGTCCTTCGACAGGCTCGGGGCGAACGGGTTTTTGTCTGCATGCCATGACCACCACCACCCTCCCAGCCCCCGACCTTTCCCTCGACGGCCGCGCCTTCATCAACGGTGAGCGCGTCGCGGCGCGCGATGGCCAGACTTTCGACTGTTACTCGCCGGTGGACGGCCGGCTGCTGACCACCGTGGCGCGCGGCCAGGCGGCCGATATCGACGCCGCGGTGGCCGCGGCGCGCGCGGCGTTCGAGGACCGGCGCTGGGCGGGCATGCCGCCGGCGCGGCGCAAGCGCGTGATGATGGCGTTTGCGGACCAGTTGCTCCAGCACGCCGACGAGCTGGCACTGACCGAGACGCTGGACATGGGCAAGCCCGTGAAGTACGCGCGTGCGGTGGACGTGAACAGCGCGGCCAACTGCATCCGCTGGTACGGCGAGGCGGTGGACAAGGTGTACGACGAGATCGCGCCCACGCCCGACACGGCGCTGGCGCTGATCACGCGCGAGCCGGTGGGTGTGGTGGGCGTGATCGTGCCGTGGAACTACCCCATGATCATGGCGGCCTGGAAGATCGCGCCGGCCCTGGCGGCGGGCAACTCGGTGGTGTTGAAGCCGAGCGAGAAAAGCCCGTTGACCGCGCTGCGGCTGGCCGAGTTGGCGCTGGCCGCGGGCATTCCCCCGGGCGTGTTCAACGTGGTGCCGGGCTTCGGTGCCGAGGCCGGCAGCCCGCTGGCGCTGCACATGGACGTGGACTGCATCGCCTTCACCGGCAGCACGCGCGTGGGCAAGCAGATCCACGTGATGGCGGGGCAGAGCAACTTGAAGCGCGCCTGGACGGAGCTCGGCGGCAAGTCGCCCAACATCGTGTTCGCCGATTGCCCCGACCTCGACAAGGCGGTGGAGGCCGCGGTGGGCAGCATCTTCTTCAACCAGGGCGAGAGCTGCAACGCGCCTTCGCGCCTGTTCGTCGAGGCCTCGATCAAGGAAGCCTTTCTGGAGAAGGCCTTGAAGCTGGTGCCGCAGTACCAGCCGGGCAACCCGCTGGACAAGAAGACGGTGATGGGCGCCATTGTCGACAAGGTGCAGATGGATACCGTGCTGCGCTACATCGACAGCGGCAAGAAAGAGGGCGCGAAGCTGCTGGCCGGTGGCGAGGCGGCCGAGCCGGTGAAGGGCGGGTGCTACGTGCTGCCGACCATCTTCGATGGCGTGAAGAACGATATGACGATCGCGCGCGAGGAGATTTTCGGCCCGGTGCTGTCGGTGCTCTCGTTCACCGACGCGGCCGACGTGGTGAAGCAGGCCAACAGCAACATCTACGGGCTGCAGGCCGCGGTGTGGACGCGCGACATCAACAGGGCGCACGGCGTGGCGCGCGCGTTGCGTGCGGGCACCGTGCATGTGAACCAGTACGACGAGGACGACATCACCGTGCCGTTCGGCGGCTTCAAGCAAAGCGGCGTGGGGCGCGACAAGTCGCTGCACGCATTCGACAAGTACACCGAGGTCAAAACCACTTGGATAAGGATTGACTCCCCCCTGCACCGCTGACGCGGTTTCCCCCTGAGGGGGACGACGCCAACGGCCCGGCAAAGCCGGTTCCGTGGCGTCCTCGACCAGACACCCTGCGCCGACATGAGCGTTTGAAGGAGAACCCGATGAATGCCCCGCAAAAACCCGACAACCTGCAAGCCCCGCACACCAACGCCGCCTGGCACGCGCGTCGTCTTGCGGCCACGCCACGCGGCGTGGGTGTGTTCGGCGATTTCTACATCGACAAGGCGAAGAACGCCGAGTTCTGGGACATTGAAGGCCGCCGTTTCATCGACTTCGCGGGCGGCATCGCGGTGCTCAACACCGGTCACGTGCATCCGAAGGTGCAGGCCGCCATCGCGGCGCAGCTGCAGCGCTTCACGCACAGCTGCTATCAGGTGGTCCCCTACACCGAGTACGTGGCGCTGGCCGAGCGCATCAATGCCATGGTGCCGATCGACGGGCCGGTGAAGACCGCGTTCTTCTCCACGGGTGCCGAGGCGATCGAGAACGCGATGAAGATCGCGCGCGCGGCCACCGGGCGCAGCGGCATCATCGCCTTCGGCGGTGCTTTCCATGGACGCAGCCTGTTCGCCGTGTCGCTGACCGGCAAGGTGCAGCCCTACAAGGCCGGCTTCGGCCCGTTCCCGCCCGAGGTCTACCACGTGCCCTTCCCCTGCCACTGCAGCTCGCTGGAGGACACGAAGAAGGCGATGGAGCACCTCTTCAAGGCCGACATCGAGCCCTCGCGCGTGGCGGCCATCGTGTTCGAGCCGGTGCAGGGCGAGGGCGGTTTCAACCCGATCCAGCCGGCCGCCGTAAAGTGGCTACGCGAGCTGTGCGACCAGCACGGCATCCTGTTGATTGCCGACGAGGTGCAGACCGGCTTTGCGCGCACTGGCAGGATGTTCGCGATGGAGCACTACGGCGTGAGCCCCGACCTCATGACCCTGGCCAAGAGCATGGCCGGCGGCACCACGCTGTCGGCGGTGTGCGGCAAGGCGTCGGTGATGGATGGGCCTGCACCGGGCGGCCTGGGCGGCACCTACGCCGGCAACCCGCTGGCCATTGCGGCCGCACACGCCGTCATCGACGTGATGCAGGAAGAAAAGCTGTGCGAGCGCGCGCAGCGGCTCGGCGACAAGCTGATCGCCCACTTGATCGCCAAGCGCGCGGCGATGCCACGCATCGGCGACATCCGCGGCCTGGGCGCGATGGTGGCCTGCGAGTTCGTCGACCCGAAGAGTGGCGCGCCCGACGCCGAGCTCACGAAGAAGGTGCAGATGGCGGCGCTCAAGCGCGGCCTGCTGCTGCTCACCTGCGGCGTGTACGGCAACGTCATTCGCTACCTGTTCCCACTCACCATCGAGGACGCGGTGTTCGACGAAGGCCTGGCCATCCTGGACGAGGCCCTGGCCGAGGTGCCTGCGTGAACGACCGCAACGCTGCGCTGGATGCCCTGGACGCGCCGCTGGACGCGCGCATCCAGGCGCTGCGCGCGCAGGGCGTGCACTCGGTGCTCGCCACCTTCACCGACCTGGAAGGCAGCCCCAAGGGCAAGCTCGTGCCGCTGGAGTGCCTGGCCGATGCGGTGGCCACAGGTGCGGGCTTCGCGGGCCCGAGCATCGTGGGCACCGGGCTGCCGCGCATGGGCGCACGCAGCGAGTACATGGGCCGCGTGCTGCCCGATACGCTGCGCCCGCTGCCCTTCATGCCCGGTGTGGCCCATGCGGTGTGCGACGGCTTTGCCGGTGGTGAGCCGCTGGACACCGACCCGCGCCAGGTGCTCAAGCGGCAGGTGGCGCGGCTGCGCGAGCGTGGCTGGACGCTGTGGGTCGGCATCGAACCCGAGTTCTTCCTGTTGCAGCGTGGCACCGATGGCCACTGGGGTGTGGCCGATGCAGAGGACCGCCTGGCCAAGCCCTCGTACGACCTCAAGGCCATCGGCCGCAACCTGGGCTTCCTCGACGACATGCGCGAGGCCTTGGGCGCGCTCGGCTTCGCGCTGCAGCAGATGGACCACGAGGACGCGATCGGGCAGTACGAGATCAACTACCGGCACGACGACGCGCTGGCGGCGGCCGACCGCTACCAGCTCTTCAAGCTCACCGCACACGCCATCGCGCAGCGCCACGGCATGGTGTTCTCCACCATGCCCAAGCCACTTGCCGATGCGCCGGGCAGCGGCCTGCATTTCCACATCAGCCTCACCGACGAGGCCGGCGTGCCGTTGATGGCCGATGCCCAGGGCGCTCTGGGCCTGAGCGAGACGGGCTGGTGCTTTGCGGCCGGCCTGCTGGCGCACGCCGATGCGCTGGCCGCGGTGAGCGCACCCACGGTGAACAGCTACAAGCGCCTGGCCGCCAGCCGCAGTGCGTCGGGCACGACCTGGTCGCCGGTGTGGAAGGCCATTGGCGACAACAACCGCACCTGCCTGCTGCGCGCGGTGGCCGGGCGGCTCGAATGGCGTCTGCCCGATCCGTCGTGCAACGTCTATCTGGCGCTGGCGGCGCTGATCGGGGCCGGGCTGGACGGCGTGGACCAGCGCCTGCGCGCGCCCAAGCCCTGCAAGCGCGACCTGTACGAGCAGCACGCTGCTGGCGAAGCCTTGCCTGAGCGACTGCCGCGCGATCTGTGTGCCGCGCTCGATGCCCTGCAAGCCGACGCCGTGGTGCGGGACGCCCTGGGTGAGGCGTGCACCGCGCAGTTCCTGGCGCTCAAGCAGGCCGAATGGGCCGCGTTCCACGCCCACGTGAGCGACTGGGAGCTGCAGCACTACGGCGGCGCCGGCTGACCCCACGCACGCCGGGGCATCGCGCGTCTGGATAATCCGCCGCGTGAGCGAACCCACCACCACCGCCGACGGCGCCCGAACCTGGACCAAGACCACCGACCGCCCCTTGCGCAGCTGGCGCAAATCGGCGGGCATCTGGCTGTTCGCGCATTTCGTGGGCGTGCCGATCCCCTGGCAGGCCACGCGCCAGACCGATGCGGTGGCGCTGCTGGCTTTCGAGCACGAACGGCTCATGGCCCTGGCCGCCGCTGGTGAGCACGTGCCCGCGGTGCTCGCCTTCGATGGCCACGCACTGGTCACCGGCGACATCGGCACCACGCTGGACTACCTGTTGTTCCAGCGCGCGCCCGAGGATCGATTGCCGCTCATGTGCGCCGCCGCGGCCGACCTGGCGGGCTTTCACGCCCGCGGGCAGTGGCACGGCGGCGCGCAGGCGCGCAACATCACCTGGGATGGCCAGCGCTTCGCGCGGCTCGACTTCGAGGAGCGGCTGGTGCCCGGCCTGCCGCTGGCGATGGTGCAGCGCTATGACGTGCTGCAGCTCCTGCTGTCGCTGGCGCGGCTGATCGAGCCGCTCGGCTCCGATGCGGCGCTTGCGGTGCTGCGCGCCTATGCGTCGGTCGACGCGGCGCAGGGCGAGGCGCTGCGCGCCTTCGTCGTGCGACTGCTGCCGCGGCTGCAGCGGGTGTCGCGCATCGCTTCCTGGTCGCGTCGGCTCGACACCTCGCGCGAGCTCATGCGGCTGCGCACGGTGCTGGCCGGCATGCAGGCGTTCGTGGACACCCGTTCGCCCTGACACCCGTTGACCCCGAGGTCCATTGACCCTGAGGCCCGTGCGCCTTGAGCGTGTCGAAGGGCTCACGCGCACCACAGCAAAGGCTTCGACGGGCTCAGCCCGAACGGCAGTCGCTCAGCTCTTGTACGACGGGTCCATGCGCTCGAGCTTGCGCAGCAGCGCAGGCCACGCGATCTGCGGGCCCTGGCCGGCGGTGGCGACACGCATCACGTCGGCCATGCCCGCAAGAATGCGCGGATCGACCTGCGTGAGCTCGCTGCCACCGGCCAGTGCATCGATCTGGATGCGGCAGGTGTTCTCGAAGGTGTACATCGAGAGAAACGCGCCCGGAATGGAGCGGCCCACGGTGAGCAGTCCGTGGTTGCGCAGCACCAGGTAGTCGGCGCTGCCCAGATCGGCCTGCAGCCGCGGTTTCTCGTCTGGACGGAAGGCCACGCCCTCGTAGTCGTGGTACGCGAGCGAGGCGAGCACGAAGGTGCTTTGCTGGCTGATCGGCAGGATGCCGTGCTTCTGTGCGCTCACCGCCACGCCCGCGCGTGTGTGGGTGTGCAGCACGCATTGCGCCTCGGGCCGCGCCTCGTGCACCGCGCTGTGGATCACGAAGCCCGCGGGGTTCACCGGAAAAGGTGAGTCGTGCAGCTTGTTGCAGGCCATGTCGACCTTGACCAGGCTGCTCGCGGTGATCTCGTCGAACATCAGTCCGTAGGGGTTGATGAGGAACTGGTGTTCGCCACCGGTGACGCTGTCGGGCAGCTTGGCGCTGATGTGGGTGAACACCAGATCGCTCCAGCCATAGGCCGCCACCAGCCGGTAGCAGGCCGCGAGCTCGCAGCGCAGCGCCCATTCTTCGGCGCTGACGACTTCTTTCAATGAAGGGATGTGCATGGCGTGGCTCCGCGGCCGCCTCGGGGCGGGCGGCCTCCCACGCACTCTAGGTGCTGCGGTGCGGCCTGTGCTGTCCGTGCAGCGACAGGTCGGCGCCGATCAGGACTTCGTCTTGCAGGTGTTGAAGCCGAGCAGGGCGTAGGGCGGGCACCAGCCCATGAGGCCGGTGGCCAGGGGCAGCGCGCCGAGCCAGCCCCACCAGCCCACGGTGCCGGTGGCGGCCAGGGCGATGAGCACGAGGCCGACGACGATGCGAAGGGTGCGGTCGATGCCGCCGACGTTGCGGTTCATGGTGATCTCCATCAGCGAACAATGATGTTCGCAGTGGATTGAACGGCCGATCGGCCGCAGCGGGTTTGATCTGGATCAGGGCTGTGTTGCGTTCTCCAGCCGCTCGAGCCAAAGCATTGCATGTGAGCGCTCGCTGCCGCACATTTCAAGACTGGGCGTGAGTGAGCCGCACACCGCAGGTCTTTCGGTTTGACCGAAAAGGCGGCAGCGCAGGGCCTCGTCCAGGTGGGGGCAGGGCACGCCGGCGGGCTTGCCCCGGGGCAGGCCGGGCAGCGGGCTGCTGATCGAGGGCGCGATGCAGCAGGCGGCGCAGCCGGGGCGGCAGTCCATGGTCAGTCGGGCGCGTTGAGCTTGTGTGCCGCGCGGATGGCTTGCTCCACCACGCCCTGCACGGCGGCCTGGGCGGTCGCGCTCACGAGTTGCCCGTTGTCGTCGAAGGCTTCGGCCGCCTTGCCCAACGCAAACTGTTTCGGCGTCACCCAGCATTGCAGGTTGAGCAGCAGCGGCGTCAGGTGCGACAGGCTGCGCAGGCCACCAAGCGCACCGGGCGATGCGCTGAGCAGGCCCACCACCTTGCCGGCAAACGGCTTGGTACCGCTGGACCACTCCGGGTCGCCCTTGATGGGGCTGGAGACCCAGTCGATGGTGTTCTTGAGCAGGCCGGTGTAGCTGCCGTTGTACTCGGGCGAGCAGACGATCCAGGCTGGGTGGGCGTGGAAGATTTCCTTCAGGCGGCGTGCGGCGGCGGGTGTGCCGCGGGCTTCGAGGTCAGCGTTGTAGAGGGGCAGTTCGTGCTCGGCCAGCTCCAGCAGGGTCACCTGGGCGCCGGCGGTGCGCGCCATGTCGGCGGCCACGCGCGCGAGTTTGCGGTTGTGCGATTGGGCGCGGGTGCTGCCTGCGAAGACGAGGACGGGAAGGGGGGAGGCGTTCATGGCCCGGGATTGTGGCGCAGCGCACGGCGGCGCGCCCTTGCGCCGCCCGGGGTGAGGCCCTTGGTGGGACAATCGCGGGCTCGCCCGCGCCGGTCTTGTTGCCTGCGTGGGCTTCGGAGTTCAAGATGCTGTATCCCCAGGAATTCGACGTCATCGTGGTGGGCGGCGGCCACGCCGGCACCGAGGCCGCGCTGGCCGCGGCCCGTATGGGCTGCGCCACGCTGCTGCTGACGCACAACATCGAGACGCTGGGCCAGATGAGTTGCAACCCCAGCATCGGCGGCATCGGCAAGGGCCACCTGGTGAAGGAGGTGGACGCTCTGGGCGGCGCCATGGCGATTGCCACCGACGAGGGCGGCATCCAGTTCCGCATCCTCAATGGCAGCAAGGGCCCGGCGGTGCGCGCCACCCGGGCGCAGGCCGACCGTGTCCTCTACAAGGCCGCCATCCGCCGCCGGCTGGAGAACCAGCCGAACCTGTGGCTGTTCCAGCAGGCGGTGGACGACCTGATGGTCGAGGGTGACCGCGTGGTGGGCGCGGTGACGCAAGTGGGGGTTCGCTTCCGTTCGCGCACGGTGGTGCTCACGGCCGGTACCTTCCTGGACGGCAAGATCCACGTTGGCCTGAACAACTACAGCGCCGGGCGCGCGGGCGACCCGCCCGCGGTATCGCTGTCGGCCCGGCTCAAGGAACTCAAACTGCCGCAGGGGCGCCTGAAGACGGGCACGCCGCCGCGGCTGGACGGCCGCACCATCGACTGGTCCAAGTGCACCGAGCAGCCGGGCGACGGCATGCCGGCGGCCGACGGCACGCCCGCGAGCGGCCCGGTGCCGGTGTTCAGCTTCATGGGCAGTGCGGCCATGCACCCGCGCCAGGTGCCGTGCTGGATCACGCACACCAACCAGCGCACGCACGAGATCATCCGCAGCGGGTTTGACCGCAGCCCCATGTTCACCGGCAAGATCGAGGGCGTGGGCCCGCGCTACTGCCCGAGCGTGGAAGACAAGATCAACCGGTTTGCCGACAAGGACAGCCACCAGATCTTCCTGGAGCCCGAGGGCCTGACCACGCACGAGGTCTACCCCAACGGCATCTCCACCAGCCTGCCGTTCGACATTCAGTACGCGCTGGTGCGCAGCATGGTGGGCCTGGAGAACGCGCACATCCTGCGCCCGGGTTACGCCATCGAATACGACTACTTCGACCCGCGCTCGCTCCAGCGCAGCTTCGAGACGAAGCAGATCGCCGGCCTGTTCTTTGCCGGGCAGATCAACGGCACCACGGGGTATGAAGAAGCGGCGGCACAGGGCCTGTTTGCCGGTATCAACGCCGCGCTGCAGTGCCGCGGCGAGGCGCCCTGGGTGCCTTCGCGCGATCAGGCCTACCTGGGCGTGCTGGTGGACGACCTTGTGACGCAGGGCGTGACCGAGCCGTACCGCATGTTCACCAGCCGCGCCGAGTTCCGCCTGCAACTGCGTGAGGACAACGCGGACATGCGCCTGACCGAAGATGGCCGCCGCCTGGGCCTGGTGGACGACGCGCGCTGGGATGCTTTCTGCCGCAAGCGCGATGCGGTTTCACGTGAAACCGAACGCCTCAAGTCGACCTGGGTGAACCCCCGGGTGCTGGCGGCCGAGGAGGGCGAGCGCGTGCTGGGCAAGGCCATCGAGCACGAGCACAACCTCTTCGATCTGTTGCGCCGTCCGGGTGTGTCCTACGCAGCGCTCACGGGCATGAGCGGTGGTGCCTACGCGAGCGACGCGGTTTCACGTGAAACGCTGGGTGAACTGGCCGAATCGGTGATCGAGCAGGTGGAGATCGCCGCCAAGTACAGCGGCTACATCGACCGGCAGAAGGCAGAGGTGGAGCGTGCCGCCAGCTTCGAGCACCTGCGTCTGCCACCCGACATCGACTACCTGCAGGTGACCTCGCTGTCCTTCGAGGCGCGGCAAAAGCTCGCGAAGCACCGCCCCGAAACCCTGGGCCAGGCGGCGCGCATTTCGGGCATTACCCCCGCGAGCATCTCGTTGTTGTTGATCCACCTGAAGAAGGGTGGTTTCAAGGGCTTTGGTGCCGCGGCCCGGGTGCAGGTCGAGGCGGCCGCGCCATGATCCACCGGGCAGACCCCAGGTTGCCGGGCACAAATGTTGGTGCGGCGGAGGGCCGCCCATGACGCGTCTGCCACAAGCCCTGCGCGACGAACTTCGCCAGGAACTGAAGCTCGGCTTGCGTGCGCTCGACCTCGAACTCGACAAGGCGCAGGTGGAGCTGTTGCTCGACTACCTGGCCCTGATCGAGAAATGGACCCGCGTGTACAACCTGACGGCGGTGCGCGATCCGGTCGAGATGCTTACCCATCACCTGCTCGACAGCCTCGCGGTGGTCGGCCCGCTGCTGCGCGAGACCGACGGACGCCCGGTGCGTTTGCTGGATGTCGGGTCGGGCGCGGGTCTGCCGGGTGTGGTGATCGCCATTGCCTGCCCGCAGATCGAGGTGACCTGCGTGGACACGGTGGCCAAGAAAGCCGCTTTCATCCAGCAGGTGGCCACCGAGCTGGCGCTCGTCAACCTGCGTGGCTTGCACGCCCGGGTCGAGACGCTGGACCGGCGCCATCGCGGCGAGGAGGGGTTCGACGTCATCACATCCAGGGCGTTTGCATCCCTGGTGGACTTCGTGGATTGGTCGCACCGCGCATTGCAGATTGGTGGCTTGTGGATGGCCCTCAAGGGCAAACACCCGCAAGCCGAGTTGCTGGCTTTGCCGCCGGGCGTGCAGGTGTTTCACGTGGAACCAATCGCTGTGCCCGGCCTGAACGCCGACCGTTGCATCGTCTGGATGCGCGACCTTCGCTCCTGACGGCGACTCCCGGGGCTGCCGGGCACCCCCGCCCGGCCCTGGGCGCCACAAGCCGTCACGTACACTCGACCCCTGCTTTTTCAGGGGTCACTTCATGTTCGGCATTGCGGATTACGGCGCGTTCGTCATCGCCGTCGTCGTGTTTCTCGCCATTCCCGGGCCGGGCAACCTGGCCCTGATCACCTCCACCGGCAAGGGTGGGGTGAGGGGTGGGCTGGCGGCCACCCTGGGCGTGATCGCGGGCGATCAGGTGTTGATGTGGGCCGCCGTGGCCGGCGTGGCTGCGCTGCTGGCCGCCACGCCAGCGTTGTTCGGCGCAGTGCAGTGGGTGGGCGCCGCCTATCTGGCGTGGCTGGGCTGGAAGATGCTTACCGCCAAACCCGGCGACGCCCCGGTGCTCAACATCCGCCCGCGCCAGTACTTCCAGCAGGCCGCGGCCATCACCCTGCTCAACCCCAAGGCCATCGTGTTTTACATGGCCTTCTTCCCGTTGTTCGTGGACCCGGCCCTGCATCAGGGTCTGGTCACCTTCGGCGCCATGGCCGCCACCATCGCCGCGCTCACCTTCGCCTACGGCCTGGGCATGACATTGATCGTGCATTTCCTCGCCGAGCGCCTGCGCGCCAACCCCCTGGTAGGCCGCGTGCTCGAAAAGCTCGCGGGCGTGTTCCTCATCGGCTTCGGCGTCAAGCTGGCCCTTTCCAGGTAAGAACTCCCCATGGCAAAGATCTTTTGTGTGGCCAACCAGAAGGGCGGCGTTGGCAAGACCACCACGACGGTGAACCTGGCCGCGGGCCTGGCCAAGGTGGGCCAACGCGTGTTGATGGTCGACCTCGACCCCCAGGGCAACGCCACCATGGGTTCGGGTGTGGACAAGCGCGCCATGAAGCTCTCGGTCTACGACGTGCTGCTGGAGTCGGCCACGGTGAACGAGGCAGCGGTCTTCTCGGAGAAGTGTGGCTACCACGTGCTCGGCGCCAACCGCGAGCTGGCGGGCGCTGAAGTCGAATTGGTGGAAGTGGAGCGGCGCGAGCGTCGCCTGAAGCAGGCGCTGTCGGCGGTGGGCGAGCAGTTCGACTTCGTGCTGATCGACTGCCCGCCCTCCCTGAGCATGCTCACCCTCAACGGCTTGTGCTCCGCACACGGCGTGATCGTGCCCATGCAGTGCGAGTACTTTGCGCTCGAAGGCCTGACCGATCTGGTCAACACCATCAAGCAGGTGCACGCCAACCTGAACAAAGACCTGCAGATCATCGGCCTGTTGCGCGTGATGTTCGACCCGCGCATCACCCTGCAGCAGCAGGTGAGCGACCAGCTCAAGGCCCACTTTGCCGACAAGGTGTTCGACACCGTGATCCCGCGCAACGTGCGCCTGGCCGAAGCGCCCAGCTACGGTTTGCCGGGGGTGGTCTTCGATCCTTCCGCGCGCGGCAGTCAGGCCTTCATCGCCTTTGCCGAGGAGATGGTTCAGCGCATCAGGAAGATGTGAGGGCAGGGGGTTGTTCCACGTGAAACCGGAAAACGTCCTGATCCTGCCCGGCTGGCAGAACAGCGGGCCAGCGCACTGGCAAAGCCGCTGGGAGGCAGCCCACGGCCATCGGCGGGTGGACCAGCACGACTGGATGACGCCGCAGCGCGGCGACTGGATGGCGCGGCTGGAGGACGTGGTGCTCGCGGCCGACGGCCCGGTGGTGTTCGTGGCGCACAGCCTGGGCTGCATCCTCACGGCGGCCTGGGCCGCGCATTCGAAGAGCACCGCGCGCGTGCGGGGCGCGCTGCTCGTGGCGCCGGGTGACCCGGAGCGCGAGGCGTTGCGCAGCCTGTTGCCGAGCTGGTCGCCGGTGGTTCGCCAGCGGCTGCCTTTCCCGGCGCTGCTCATCGGCAGCCGCGACGACCCGTATTGCACCTTCGAGCGTGCCCAGGGCTTTGCCACTGACTGGGGCGCGCGCTTCATCGACCTCGGCAACGCCGGTCACATCAACGCCGACTCGGGCCTGGGCGACTGGCCGCAGGGCCGCGCCTGGTTGGCAGAACTCACGAAAGACACCCACTGATGGTCAACAAGAAACCCAAGGGCCTGGGCCGCGGCCTGGAAGCCCTGCTCGGCCCCAAAGTCGAAGACAAGCCCGCTGGTGAGGCGCCGAGCGGCGCGCCGTCCACGCTGCCGCTGGACGAGCTGGTGCCCGGCCAGTACCAGCCGCGCACCCGCATGGATGAAGGCGCGCTCTACGAGCTGGCCGAGAGCATCAAGGCCCAGGGCATCATGCAGCCGATCCTGGTGCGCAAGCTCACCAGCGGCCCGAACGCCGGCAAGCACGAAATCATCGCCGGCGAGCGGCGTTTCCGTGCGTCGAAGCTGGCCGGGCTGAATGCCGTGCCCGTGCTGGTGCGCGAGGTGCCCGACGAGTCGGCCGCCGCCATGGCGCTGATCGAGAACATCCAGCGTGAGGACCTGAACCCGCTGGAAGAAGCCCATGGCCTGCAAAGGCTGGTCAAGGAGTTTGGGCTCACTCACGAACAAGCGGCGCAGGCGGTGGGCCGCTCGCGCAGCGCCGCCAGCAACCTGTTGCGCCTGCTGCAACTGGCCGAGCCCGTGCAAACCATGCTGATGGCCGGCGATATCGACATGGGCCACGCGCGCGCACTGCTGCCGCTGGACAAGGCGTCGCAGATCACGGCCGGCAACCAGATTGCGACAAAGAAGCTCTCGGTCCGCGAAGCCGAAAGCCTGGTCAAGAAGCTCTCGGCCGAGTTCGCGCTCTCGCCCCAGAAGCCGCGCAAGGAAAAGTCGCGCGACATCCGCCGCGTGGAGGAAGAGCTGGCCGACCTGCTGACCGCCGAGGTGGAGGTCCGCGTGAAGAAGCGCATCAAGCGCCACGGCCGCCTGGAGGAGATGGGCGAGCTCGCGATCCAGTTCGGCTCGCTGGAGGCCTTGAACGGGATCATCGAGCGGTTGCGCGCTGGGGGCTGAAGTCGCCCCGCGCGCAGGGCGCTCAGTTGATGGCGGGCGCGGCCTCCATCGATGGCCGGTGGATGTGCCCGGCCGCGCCGTTGGCCTTGGCCGTCTGGTAGTGCCACTCGATGTCGAGCACGCCCGCCAGCGTGCCGTCATCGGCGAAGCCCCCGATGGGGCCGAACATGAAGCCGAGCAGGATCAGCCCGTTCGGCCCGGTGAAGGGTTGGTGCGTGATGCCACCCGCCTCCACCATGTAGTCGCCTGCGAACACCTCGCCGTGCTCGTAGCCGAAGCCGCCTTCGAGAATGTAGGCGTGCGCTGCACCGAAGTGCTTGTGCACGCCGGCCACGGTGCCCGGTTCCACCTTCAGCAGGATCACCAACAGGCTGGAAGCGTCGTCGCAATGCAGCAGCTTGAAGTGCGTGCCCGGCATTCCCCAGGGGGTCCAGGGGATCTCCTTGCTGCGAACGATGAGCGAGCCGTCGGGGTAGCGCAACGACACGCGCGGGTCGGTGCCGGTCTTGGCGTGGGTGATGGGCATGGTGTGTCTCCTGGTATGTGAATGCGACAGCGAAGGCCGCGATGGCATGCTCGGGCGGCCGCATTCCGCGGCCCTGCGGGAAATCCCTTGAAGCAAGGCGTGCCGCTCGGCGCAATGCCGGTTTTTCGACAGAAACCCGCTAGGACGACAGCCATGCGCGACCTAGCATCGCCCCATGACCTCCGCCCACGCCAGCGCGCGGACCACCGCCGAAAGCATTGGCCGGCTTGCGCACGCCGAGCCCGAGCGCGTCCTGCGCACACAGGACGGTGAGGTGGTGGGTGCCGTCTGGTCGCACCCACCCACGCACACGCACGTGCAGGGCCTGGATCACCATGCGCTTGCGCTGCACCTGTCGGGCTGTACCTTGGTGGAGAAGTGGGCCGATGGCCGCATGCGGGGCCACCGTTCACGGGTCGGCAGCGTGAGTCTGGTGCCCGCGGGCCGCGCGTCGGAATGGCTCATCGGCGGGCACTGCCGCGTGGCGCACGCCTATGTGCACCCACTGGCGCTGGCCGAAACGGCGGAACGCCTGGAGCGCCGCTGGCCACGGGATGGTCTGGAGGACTTCTTTGCACTGGAAGACGCGCAACTGGCCCGCTTGCTGCAGTGGCTTGTCCACGAGGCCTGGCAGGATCGTCTGGATGCCTTCGGGCAGGAGCAGTGGCAGGCGTTGCTGCTGTCCCATCTGGTGCGCCTGGGCTCCGGTGCCGATGCGCCGCTGAATGCTCCCGATGCGCGCCGCATGGCCCTCACGGGGGCCACGCTGCGCCGGCTGTTTGCGCACGTCGAGGACCACCTTGCCGAAGGCCTCAGCCTGCGCGCACTGGCTGCCATTGCCCACCTGTCGCCTGACCATTTCCTGCGGGCCTTCAAGCTGGCGGTTGGCCAGACCCCCCACCAGTACGTGCTCAACCGGCGGTTGTTGCGTGCACAGGAACTGCTGGCGCGCAGCGAACGGCCGGTTGCCGAGGTGGCGCGCGAGGCCGGCTTTCGCGCGGCCAGCCACTTTTCGGCGGCGTTCCGGCGCGAATACGGCGTCACGCCCAGTGCGTGGCGCGTGCAGCGACGACGCTGAATCGCAGGCGGCCCGAGGGCTACACCTGGAAAATCTTTCCCGGGTTGAGGATGTTGTCCGGGTCGAGCGCGCGCTTGAGCGTGCGCATCATGTCCACCGCGCCAGCGCCCGCTTCGTCCAGCAGGAAGCCCATCTTGTGCAGGCCCACGCCGTGCTCGCCGGTGCAGGTGCCTTCGAGCTGGAGTGCGCGGTTCACGAGCTTGACGTTGAGTTCTTCGGCGATGCGGCGCTCGTCGGCGTTGTCGGGGTCGATCAGGTAGCCGAAGTGGAAGTTGCCATCGCCCACGTGGCCCACCAGGAAGTAGGGCAGGCCGGCGGCGTCGGCCTCGGCCACGGAATCGAGCAGGCAGTCGGCCAGGCGGCTGATGGGCACGCAGGTGTCGGTGCTCACGGCCCGGCAGCCGGGCTTGCTCTGGATGGCTGCGAAGTAGGCGTTGTGCCGCGCCGTCCACAGGCGGGTGCGCTCCTCGGGCGTGGTCGCCCATTCAAACGCGTTGCCGCCGAACTCGCTGGCGATCTCCTGCACCGTCTCGGCCTGCTCCTTCACGCCGGCCGGTGAGCCGTGGAACTCCATCAGCAGCATGTGTTCTTCGCGCAGGCCCAGCTTGCTGTGGGCGTTGACCATGCGCACGGTGCCGGCGTCGATGAGCTCGCAGCGCGCAATCGGCACCCCGAGCTGGATCACCTGGATGACGGTGCGCACGGCGGCCTCGATGGTGGGGAAGGAGCAGATCGCGGCCGAGATCGCCTCGGGCAACGGGTAGAGCTTGAGCGTGACCTCGGTGATGACGCCCAGCGTGCCTTCGCTGCCCACCATCAGGCGCGTGAGGTCGTAGCCGGCGCTGCTCTTCTTGGCGCGCGTACCGGTGCGGATGACCTCGCCCCGGGCGGTGACCACCTCGAGCGCGAGCACGTTCTCGCGCATGGTGCCGTAGCGCACGGCGTTGGTGCCGCTGGCGCGCGTGGCCGCCATGCCGCCGATGGAGGCATCGGCGCCGGGGTCGATGGGGAAGAACAGGCCCTCGCTCTTGACGGCCTCGTTGACGGCCTTGCGCGTCACGCCGGGCTGCACCGTCACGGTCAGGTCCTCGGCGTTGATGGCCAGCACGCGGTTCATGCGGCTGACGTCGATGCTGATGCCGCCCTGCACGGCGAGCAGATGGCCTTCGAGCGAGGAGCCGACGCCGAACGGGATCACCGGCACCTTGAACTGCGCGCACAGGGCCACGGCATCGGCCACGTCCTGCGTGCTTTCGGCGAACACCACGGCCGCCGGTGGCGGCACCGTGAAGGTGGATTCGTCGCGTCCGTGCTGCTCGCGCACCGCGAGTGCGGTGGAGCATTGCGCCCCGAAGCGCTGTTGCAGCGCGGCGATGAATTCGGCGGGCACCTCGCGCTGCTGTACCGTGGGCAGCAGGTGGGCGATGTCGGTGGGGGCGTTCATGGGCGGTCTCCGGCGCGTGGGTTGCAGCCCGCGTTTGCGACGCGGCAGTGGTGCAACGCGGCAGTTTACGCCCGCAGCCCCGCCGGCGTGCCCACCGGCGCTCTCTCAGCGGCGCTCTCTCAGCGGCGCTCTCTCAGCGGCGTTGCAGCCGCGCGGTGTGCGGGGGCAGGTTGGTCGCAGGGGCGGACAGCGCGGTCGGCGCGGGGGCCGAGGCGCCCGAACCGCGCGCTGCCACCATGGACTGGGTGGCGCCCAGGCCGCCCATGGCCAGCGTCCAGGCCGCGAGGAGCTGCACGCTGTGGCGCTCGAAACTCAGGCGGGTGCGCGGGGATCGGGTCGGTCTCTGCATGGTCTGAAGCGGTGGTTGAAAGAAACGGCATTGCAGCCCGACCGACGAACATGTGCCAGCCTTTTTGCCCGGCGTTGCGGGCTTGACCATCGCTTCACGCGGTTCACATTTCCGATCCGGTCGTTACGAATGCCCCATCGCTCACAATGGCAGACCGCTTGACAAGGATCACCATGGGCAACCGACTCACGCAGATCGCCACCCGCACCGGCGACGCCGGCACCACCGGTCTGGGCGACAACACCCGCGTCTCCAAGGACAGCCTGCGCGTGCACGCGATGGGCGATGTCGACGAACTCAACTCCAACCTGGGCGTGCTGCTGTGCGAAGAGCTGCCCGCCGACGTGCGTTCGCTGCTGGTCGAGATCCAGCACCAGCTCTTCAACCTGGGCGGCGAGCTGTCGATCCCGGGCTACGAGCTGCTCAAGCCCGAGGCCGTGGCCGCGCTGGACGAAGCGCTGGCGCGCTACAACGCGCAACTGCCGCGGCTGCAGGAGTTCATCCTGCCCGCCGGCAACCGCGCTGCGAGCCTGGCCCACGTGTGCCGCACCGTGGCACGCCGGGCCGAACGCGCGGTGGTGGCGCTGGGCAATGCCGAGAGCGTGAAAGACGCTCCGCGCCAGTACCTCAACCGCTTGTCCGACCTGATGTTCGTGCTGGCGCGCGTGCTCAACCGCATGCACGGTGGCGACGACGTGTACTGGAAAAGCGAACGCCTGCAGCAACAGGGGGGCGGCGCGTGAAGCCCTGCCCGCTGGCGGCGGCACTGCTGGCTGCCCTGGCCCTGAGCAGCGGCGCGGCCAGGGCCGACGGCCCCGCGCCCGCCCATGTGGTGCTCTCGTGCGAAGCGGTGTACCTGCCCGCCCGCAGCACCTGGACGCGCGAGGTGCGTTTCACGCTCGACGAGCGCCGCATCCGCGGGGTGGAGGTGGACGGCGTGCCGGTTTACAGCTTCTCGGTGTTCGACACCGTGCTGCTGACCGCGCTGGACAACGAGCGCATCCAGCTCGACACCGCGACACTCACCTGGCGCAGCGACTTTCGCGGTCAGGCCACTTCCGAAGGCCGCTGCGAGCGCCGCTGAGCCTCAACGCGGCGCCAGCACCGACATGGTGATGCGCGAGACGCAGGTCAGCTCGCCGGCCTCGTTGCGCAGATCGATGTGCCACACGTGGGTACTGCGGCCGATGTGCACCGGTCTTGTGATGCCGGTGACCCAGCCCTGGGTGGCGCCCTTGAGGTGGTTGGCGTTGATGTCCAGCCCGACGGCGCGGTGCCCCTCGGGGCAGGCAAAGGCCGCGCCGCAGGAGCCCAGCGTCTCGGCCAGCACCACGCTCACGCCGCCGTGCAGCAAGCCGTAGGGTTGCCGGGTGCGGGTGTCCACCGGCACGCGGGCGGCAATGAAGTCATCGCCCACCTCGGTGAACTCGATGCCCAGGTGCTGCACGGCGGTGCCGTCGTGCAGGCCCTGGAGGATCTCGCAGGAGATGGGGCGGGTCCAGATGCGGGCCATCGCGTTCAAGCCCGCTTGCCGCGGCTGAGCAGCCAGTACAGCAGGATGGCGCCGAAGGTGGCGGTGCCGATGCCGCCAAGCCCGAACTGACCGAACTTGAGCGTGTACTCGCCGGTGCCCAGGATGATGGGGATGGCGGCCACCAGCAGGTTGCGGTTGTCCGAGAAGTCGACCTTGTTGTCGACCCAGATCTTGGCGCCGGCGATGGCGATCAGGCCGAACACCACGATGGACACGCCGCCCATCACCGCCAGCGGGATGGTCTGGATCAGCGCACCGAACTTGGGGCTGAAACCGAGCACGATGGCGATCACCGCAGCCACCACGAACATGGCGGTGGAGTAGATCTTGGTGGCGGCCATCACGCCGATGTTCTCGGCGTAGGTGGTGACACCGGTGCCGCCCGAGGCGCCGCTGACGATGGTGGCCACGCCGTCGCCGATGAAGGCCTTGCCGAGGTAGGGGTTGAGGTCGCGCCCGGTCATCGCGCTCACGGCCTTCACGTGGCCCAGGTTCTCGGCCACCAGGATCAGCGCCACCGGCGCGATCAGCAGCATGGCCTGCACTTCGAACACGGGCGCCGCGAACGTGGGCATGCCGAACCAGGCGGCATTGGCCACGCCGCTGAAGTCGATCGGCTTGCCCAGGCCCAGGCCGTTGGTGAGGATGGCGTAGATCACGCTGGCGAGGATCAGGCCCACCAGGATCAGCAGGCGTTGCACCATGCCGCGGGTGTACACGGCCACCAGGCCCACGCTCAGGAAGGTGATGGCCTGCATCCAGGCGTCAAAGCCGGTGGGCGCCATGTTCTTGATCGGGATGGCCGCCAGGTTCAGGCCGATCACGGCCACCACGGTGCCCGTCACCACCGGCGGCATGAGGCGTTCGATCCAGTGCACCGCCGCACCTTCCTCGACCTCATCCACCTCCATGCCCTTCATGGGCGCGCTGCGCACATGGCGCACGTTGGTGGCGTGCACGATGAAGCCGATGACCGTGTAGAGCACGCCGCAGGCGATGATGCCGCCCAGCGCCACGCCCAGGTTGGTGTTGGGCCCGCTGCCGGCGTAGCCGCTGGCCGCGATCACCACGCCGATGAAGGCGAAGCTCGATCCCAGGTAGCTGGGCACCTTGCCGCCGGTGACGAAGAAGAAGATCAGCGTGCCGATGCCGCTCATGAGGATGGCCACGTTGGGGTCGAAGCCCATGAGCAGCGGCGCGAGCACCGTGGCGCCGAACATGGCGATCACGTGCTGCACGCCCATCACCGTGGTCTGTGGCCACGGCAGGCGTTCGTCGGGGGCGATGACACCGCCCTGGGTGAGGGTGCTCGCCGGTTTTTCGGTCCAGTTGAAAAGGCCCATCTCGCTCGCTCCTGTGGGTTTGGGTGGCGGCGATTGTGCAAGCAAGTGGCGCACCCGGC
>VFQM010001564.1_pt1 | contig 19624 bp, 19 predicted proteins | sample 3512391 | NCBI WGS metagenome assembly VFQM01 (sample SAMN10412369, study PRJNA504923) | tailings metagenome | isolation source: Replicate 1 from Balatoc abandoned mine | place: Philippines | reverse complement strand
TTGGATAAGTTGGGTGCGGAGCGACCGAAGACTTTTTCATCGCCGTACACAGTATCTGGCCGCTCTAATGAGCGCCAGCGTCGAGCACCACGAATTACCAGTTTTGGCAGTACCGGATGTTCTCGAGAGCGGCGGCAAATGATAACTTTGTCTCAGACCCGGTCCCGCCGCCGTGCTCCGAATAACGTGAATGTACGACCGGTTCCGACGCTTCGAACTGGCACCGTACACGTCCGCAGTGTCAGCGCTTCACGCTCTTGGCAGATGCCGCGCCATCCGGGTGGTCAAGAGGTGTATGAGATTCGGATCCATGAAACTGTAGTCATCCGGGATGTCCAGGCAGATGATGCGTTGGCCGCGTAGCGAAGTCCGGAATTTCCGTTGTAGCTTTGCCTTGTGCTGCCTTTCCATCACCACGATCATGTCTGCCCATTTGACAAGCTCGCCGGTCAGCGGGTTTTCGGCATCGTTGTTCGTCCCGGCTGAGGCAACCTCAACGCCTGGGTGGTCAGCGAATACCTGCTCCGCAGTGGGACTGCGAAGGCGGTTCTGGCTGCAAACGAACAGGATGGTTTTCAAGCTAGCCCTCACAAGACAGGGTGCGCAACTATGTCCCTCTTGCGCGCCGCGTCAACGTGACTTAAAGGGCGCGCGCAGCCAAGATCGGCCTGTTTCTGAAACCGGAAAGGAGAAGACAATGCGCGTAGCAATCGCCCGCACCGTAACAAACTTCTCATTTCCCAATTTTCAGGAACAGATTGCATGGGCAATTTGCACTCGGGCGACTTTGCGCGCCTGACCCGTTCTTGCGGCAATCTAGCCGCTAGTTTTTTCGATACTTCATTTGTCAGTCACCCTTCGGATTCTCCTTGTTTCGGGGAGGTTCGTCATGCGCGCTGACATGTTCAAGGTGATTGTCGAGCGCCCCCGCTGGGGCGCCAGCCACGCCGCATCTCCCAAACTGAAGAGGACCCCACATCACGATGCGCACCATATTGGCTTGAAGCGCCATGCCCGAATTGGCGCGCCCTATTCCAAGTCGCTCAACGAAAACCTTGCCCCGCTGGTACGCTTCCTGCGCAGTCGGCGTGGGCAAGCGTGGAATGCTGTCTATAGCGAGATTTGCGCCGGGCTCGATACCGGAAGCACGGTCAAGATGCATGTGCGCGCGCATATCGAGGACTTCGTCTTGACGCGCATTTCTGTCGGGCGATGGGGCGAATGGATGTTCGAAGGCGAGGTTCTCAAGAGACCAAGCCGCTGGTCGAGGCGCAGAGCCTTCTTCGTTGACCCGCGTGATGGCGTTTTGAAGGACATTGCCTTGCTGGCGGATGTCCTGCCAACGCATCAGCAAGGCATGAAAGGAGCTGCGCGATGAGGCTGTCTCCGAAAATCACGTTGATTGTTGGTGATCCATCGCGTCTTGACCCGCTGGCTGTCGATCAACTTGAGGCCGTAGCGGACTTTCCCGGGATGGAACGCGTGGTCGGTCTACCCGATCTTCATGCCGGAAACGGCATAGCGGTAGGCGCGGCATTCTGGTCACCTGACCGGATCTGGCCGCACTTGGTCGGCAGCGATATCGGCTGCGGAATGGCCCTTTGGCAAACCGACCGGCTTGCGCGAAAGTTCAAGGTCGCGGGGGTCGAACGCAAGTTGCAGGGACTGGATGGTCCATGGCCCGGCGACACTCGCAGTGCTCTGGCCGGGGCTGGTTTGCCGAAGGACCTTGCCAGTCCTGCCTTGGGCACGATCGGCGGAGGCAACCATTTCGTCGAGTTCCAGCAAGTTGAGGAAGTGGTCGATGGTGAGCGATTTACTGCATTGGGGCTGGGTGCCGATCGTATCTGGATGATGGTGCACAGCGGCTCGCGCGGCTTGGGGCAGGCGATACTTCAGATCCACAGCGGCGAGAAATTCGGCGAAGGAATGCCTGCCGACGGGGAGCAGGGACAGACCTACTTGGTGCAGCACGACCAAGCGATAACCTGGGCCGTGCTGAACCGGCGGCTCATTGCCGAGCGGTTCCTCCGGGCCTGCGGCATGTCTGGAGAGCAAGTGCTGGACATCTGCCACAACAGCGTCACCGCGCATCAGGGTGGGTGGCTGCACCGCAAGGGCGCGGCGCCGGCCGACAGAGGGCTGGTCTGCATTCCCGGCTCGCGTGGGGATTTCAGCTATCTCGTTGAGCCGCTAGAAGATGCTGCCGACACCGCGCTGCATTCGCTGGCCCACGGCGCCGGACGCAAATGGAGCAGGAGCGACGCCCACGCCCGCCTTTCGCGGCGTTACAAGGTCGCCGACCTTCAACGAACCAGGCTGGGCAGCCATGTCGTGTGTGAAGATCGGCGGCTGATTTTCGAAGAAGCGCCCGAAGCCTACAAGGATATCCGCGCAGTGATCACTGATCTTGAGCAGGCGCGGCTGGTGCGGGTGATCGCCCGCCTGCGGCCATTGCTTAGCTACAAGACGAGGGCGTCGTGATGGAGGTCATCCTGCATCTGACCTCAGGCGCCGGGCCGCTCGAATGTCGCTGGGTCGTGGCTGAGCTTGCCCGGGCCTTTGCGCGCGAAGCCGCGCAGCAGGGGCTTGCCTGCGAGCTGCTCGATGGCGGCGATGAACTACCTGCCTCGGTGCTACTGCGCATTTCCGGCGCACAGGCATCGGCCTTTGCAGCGCAGCGCACCGGCACTGTGCAGTGGATCGGCAAGAGCCATTTTCGCCCAGGGCACAAACGGCAGAACTGGTTCGTGGGCGTATCGCTGGCCCCCGAGCCAGAGAAGTTTGCCGATCTGAACGAGGTGGACATCGACTATCAGGCGATGCGCGCGAGCGGGCCGGGCGGCCAACACGTCAACAAGACCGACAGCGCCGTTCGCGCACTCCACCGGCCCAGCGGGCTGGTGGCCACCGCGCAGGAGCAGCGATCGCAGCACGCCAACCGCAAGCTTGCGCGGCTGAAGCTGGCGATCATGCTGGAGGAGCGGCGCGGGCAATCGCAGGACGAAGCCCGCCGCGCGCAGTGGCAAAGCCACCGCGAGCTGGAACGCGGCAACCCGGTTCGCGTCTATGCTGGCCCCCGGTTTGAACTGCGCAAGCGGGAATCAGGCTAGATCGCGCCAGTCGATACCGAAGCGCGCCAGATACTTGCGCAGCCGGTCGGCGTCGTTGGTACTGGCGCGCTTCGCCCGCGATGCGGCGAACAACTTGCGGCCGGCCTCCGAGAGCGAACGGCTGGCCCTGCAAGTTTCGACAACGAACGCCAGCTGGACGCGGTCAAAGGGGTCGAGCGCTTTCAGCGCATCGCCTGCCAGAAGCGTGCCGAGTTCGTCGGAGTGCTGGTCTGTCCCCGACCAAAGCCGCTTCAGCCGGGCGATCTCACTTGCCACAACCTCGCTATCGATCCTGCCCTTGGGGGAAAAGGTTGCCATACGGGTGACACTGGAAGCCAGGTCACGGAAGTTGCCTGGCCAGTGCGCTTCGCCGGACGTCGCAAAGGCGAGGTAGCGATCGCGCGCTTCCTTGTTGAAGGTCACTCGCTCGCCCTCGCGCTCGGCGTGGCGGTCGAGCTCGTAGTCGAGGTTTGGCGCGATATCTTCGCGGCGTTCGGCCAGGCCGGGAAGCGCGAAAGTCCACAAGTTGAGGCGTGCGTAGAGGTCTTCGCGGAATGTGCCATCTGCGACGCACTTGGCGAGATCGCGGTTGGTACCGGCGATCAGCTGGAAATCGCTCTCTGCTTCGCGGTCCGCACCTACGGGGAGGAAGCGTTTGTCCTCGATGGCCCGAAGGATCATCGCCTGTTCGTCGAGCCCTAGCTCGCCGATCTCGTCCAGAAACAGCATTCCGCCGTCTGCAGTGCGCAAGAGGCCAGGCCGGTCCGCCGCCGCGCCGGTAAAGGCTCCCTTCTTGTGACCAAACAGTGCCGACATCGCGCTGTCGCCGCGGAGCGTCGCGCAGTTCACTTCGACGAATTGGCCGCTGACCTGACGTTTGAGCTTCTTGAGCTCAAAGATGCGCCGAGCGAGCTGGCTCTTGCCCGCACCGGTCGGCCCCATCAGCAGGATCGGCGCGCGGGTGCGGCTGGCAACTTGCTCGATCTCGTCGATCATCGTGTTGAACGCCGCATTGCGCGTTTCGATGCCGGATTTGAGGAACGACGTGCTCTCGGCGCTCTCGCTGGCGAAGCGGGTTGCGATGCTGTCGTAGCGCGACAGATCGAGATCGATCACGCTCCAGGTTCCCGCCGCATCGGGCGCGCCGCGCCTGGGCTGGGTCTGGAGCAGGCGGCCGGGCAGGTAATGTGCTTCGGTCAGCAGGAACAGGCAGATCTGGGCAACGTGGGTGCCGGTGGTGATGTGGATCAGGTAGTCCTCGACATCGGGGTCGAGCGGTTGGGAACGCGCGAAATCGAGCAGCTTGCCATAAACCTCTTCGAAGTCCCAGGCGTCGGCAAAATCGATCACATGCCGCTCGACCATCGTTTCGGGCGAGACCGAAGCGATGTCCTCGCTGACATACTCGGCCAGGCGGCTGTGCGCCGAGCCGTGGATCATCAGGAACCGATCGACCCGCAGGTCCTCGTGCATGCACAATCCCACCGATGGCCGCCACTTCATCCAGCGCGAAGGGCCGAATTTGGAGGCATCGAGGGTCGAGCCGAGGAAACTGATAACAGTGGTTGGCTTCATGCGCCAAATTTCTATCATCTTATCCTACAAGATACAAATTTCGAACCCTGCCCAATTTCCTGAAACTCTAGGATGAGCAATTCATCCAGAAAATAGCAAGCTATATCAGACAGATATGAGGAAGCCACAGGCACGCCATCAAAACTGGCACGCCACCTGCACTTACTCTGGTGTCGGGTCGGTCGAACAGCCCGGCACAAGCGGAACCAAGAGGCGGCCGGAATGGGCCGGCCGCCTCCGAGGTCCGAGAGTTTCAAGGAGTTGGACTATGGCCAACAAGAACCTTTTCGCTTCGGCGCTGTCGCGGTTCCTGCCGCGTGCCGACACGGTCAACCAGGCGGGTGGGTCCGCCTATGCCTATGGGCCCGAAGCCAAGCTGGCCCAGCTTGCCGCAACCGGCACACTGTCCGACGGCTTCTACTCGAGCGCGGAGACCCAGCTCGCCGATGTCGTGCTGGCCGCCAAGGACGTCGATCCGGAATGGGTCGCCAAGTGCGCGGTCTATGCCCGCCAGTCGGGTGCCATGAAGGATATGCCTGCCTTGCTGGCGGCTTACCTGACAATGGCCGATCCCGACCTGTCAGTGCGCGTGTTCAAGCGCGTGATCGACAACGGCCGCATGCTGCGCACCTTCGTGCAGATCATGCGTTCGGGTCAGGTTGGGCGTGCCTCGCTCGGTTCCCGCCCGAAGCGGCTGGTCCGTGAATGGCTGGAGCAGGCGTCGATGGCGCAGCTTATGCAGGCCGCGACCGGCAACGACCCGAGCCTGGCGGATATCGTCAAGATGGTCCACCCGGGTCCGGCCAATGCCGAGCGGCGCGCCTTCTATGGCTGGCTGATCGGCAAGCCTTACGATGTCGCGGCACTGCCCGCCGAGATCGCGGAATTCGAGGCCTGGAAGCGTTCGCCCTCGGGCGAACTGCCCCAGGTGCCGTTCGAATGGCTGACCGCTTACCCGCTCTCGCCTGAGCAGTGGGGCGTGCTTGCCACCCGAATGGGCTGGCAGGCGCTACGGATGAACCTCAACACGCTGGCGCGCAATGGCGCGTTCGCGATTGCGGGGGTCACCGAAGCGGTTGCGGCGCGGCTTGCTGACCAGCAGACGATCGCCCGCGTCCGTCCGATGCCCTATCAGCTGATGGTGGCAATGGGCCAGGTGGGTGACGGTGTGCCGCTGGCGGTGCAGGCAGCGCTCGAAAGTGCGCTGGAGGCATCGCTGGCAAGCGTGCCGAAGCTCGAAGGCCAGGTTGTGGTCTGCCCCGACGTCTCGGGCTCGATGAGCTCGCCGGCGACGGGCTACCGCAAGGGGGCCAGCTCGAAGGTGCGCTGCATCGACATTGCCGCGCTGGTCGCTGCCGCCGTGCTGCGCCAGAACCGCAATGCCCGGGTGATCCCGTTCGAAGTGGACGTGGTCAAGCTGAAGCTCGACCCCAACGCCCGCGTTGCCGTGAATGCGGCAAAGCTGGCAGGGGTCGGTGGCGGCGGGACCAATGTCTCGGCTCCGCTGGCGCTGCTCAACAAGGAGCGTGCGCGGGTCGATACGGTGGTGATCGTCTCGGACAACGAGTCCTGGGTCGATCCCTCGCGGCGCGGCGCCACGGCGACGATGAACGAGTGGAACAAGCTGAAGGCCCGCAACCCGGGTGCGAAGCTGATCTGCATCGACATCCAGCCCTATGGCTCCACGCAGGCCAAGGACCGGGCAGATATCATGAATGTCGGTGGCTTCACCGACGCGGTGTTCGACGCGATGGCGCGGTTTGCCTCTGGGCAGTCGCGCGACTGGGTCGAGATCGTTCAGAATACGGAGGCATGAAAGAAAAGGGTCACGGCGAATGCCGGAAGGACTACATTGATAATGTCGGTGTCGCGGGTTCGATTCCCGCCTGTCCTTCGGGGCAGTAGCTCAGCTGGTAGAGCACGAATGTCTTTCCAAAATCTGGTCGCCGTGACCCTTTGATGAAATTCAGGAATTGCCGTGGCGAATGCCGGTGGGACTACATGTCTCCAAACCGAAGGTCCGACGAGTAAAGCGCCCTGAGCCGCCGATCCTTTTGGTGAAAGCGGTGAGGGAGATGCGGGTTCGAACCCCGCCGCCGACACGTAGCTTAAGGACCGCGTCTCGCCATCCTTTGTCGCCACGGCAACCCCAATTCACGGCGAATGCCGGGTAAGGACTACATCCTTTCACGATGCAGGTCGCGGGTTCGATTCCCGCCGGGTCCACCAGGTGCGGGCCCGTAGCTCAGCGGATAGAGCGGCGCCCCTTCGGGGGCATGTCTTTCCCACACCTCGTCGCCGTGAAACCAATCAATGCTGGCGAATGCCGGCGGGAATACATCGGTAAAGGCCGAAAGGCCGAGCGGTTCGATTCCGCCCCGGAGCAATCCGGGATGTCTCGTCAAACCTCGTCGCCAGTACCTGCAATTCGTCGGCGAATGCCGGCGGGACTACATGGGTAGAGCACCCGCCCTTGCGGTGGGAGGTCGGTGGTCCGAATCCACCCTCGGAGCAATCCGGAGTAGCTCAGGAAAAATGTCTCGCCACACCTCGTCGCCGACACCATGATGCAACACGGGAGGTCAGCGATGACCAATACGACTTTTGAATTCCAGGCGGTCGAAGGCGGCGTGCCGATCAAGATGTGGACGCGCGGCGTGCCGGTTGACGACAAGGCGCGCGACCAGCTTTCGCGCGCGGCGAAGATGCCCTTCATCTTCAAGCATGTCGCGGCGATGCCCGACGTCCATGTGGGAATCGGCGCCACCGTTGGTTCGGTGATCCCGACCAAGGGCGCGGTAATTCCGGCAGCGGTCGGCGTGGACATCGGCTGCGGCATGATGGCGGCGCGCACCTCGCTGATGGCGCATGATCTGCCTGACAGCCTCGAAGGCATCCGTTCCGCGATCGAGCAGGCAGTGCCGCACGGGCGCGATGTCGGGCGAGGCAAGCGCGACAAGGGTTCGTGGGGCTCGCCGCCCCCGGCGATTGTCGAGGCCTGGGCCATGCTGGTGCAGCGCTTCGAGCGGATCTGCGACAAGTTTCCGCGGCTGAAGAACACCAACAACCTGGTGCACCTCGGCACGCTGGGAACCGGCAACCATTTCATCGAGCTGTGCCTCGATCAGGAAGCCCGCGTCTGGGTGATGCTCCATTCCGGCTCGCGCGGGGTGGGCAACGCGATCGGCTCGTTCTTCATTGAACTGGCCAAGCAGGACATGCGCAAGTGGCACATCAACCTGCCCGACGAGAACCTCGCCTACTTCCCGGAAGGGACCGACCATTTCGACGACTATGTCGAAGCCGTCGGCTGGGCGCAGGACTTCGCCGCGCTCAACCGCCGCATGATGATGACCAACGTCGTCGCAGCGCTGCGTGGCCAGATCGCGAAGCCTTTCGATGCCGAGCTGGAAGCGGTGAACTGCCATCACAACTACGTGACGCGGGAAAACCACTTCGGCGAGAACGTGCTTGTCACCCGCAAGGGAGCGGTGCGCGCGGCCAAGGGCGTGCTGGGGATCATCCCGGGTTCGATGGGAGCGAAGAGCTTCATCGTGCGCGGGCTGGGCAACCCGGAGAGCTTCGACAGCTGCAGCCACGGCGCGGGACGGATCATGTCGCGCACCGAGGCGAAAAAGCTGGTGACGCTCGACGAGCACATCCGCGACACCGAAGGCGTAGAATGCCGCAAGGACGCCGGCGTGATCGACGAAACGCCCAAGGCCTACAAGCCGATCGAAGCCGTGATGGCCGCGCAGGCCGATCTGGTGGAGATCGTCCATACATTGAAGCAGGTGGTCTGCGTGAAGGGGTGATTCCCTTCGCGCAGGCCGCCAACTCGACTGAAGACAGGGGCAAGTCGTGATTGCACAAATCGCACCGGGGATCAGGCAAGATATCGAAGCGCGCCTCGCCTCCATCGAGGTGAGCGAAGGCGTGCGCTATCTGCTCGCAGTGGAATCTGGTTCGCGCGCCTGGGGTTTCCCCTCTCCGGACAGCGATTACGATGTCCGGTTCTTCTATCTGCGCCCAAGAGACTGGTATCTAAGCCTCAAACCTGGTCGCGATGTCATCGAGCAACCGATCGTCGATGAGATCGATCTCAACGGATGGGACATCCGCAAGGCGCTGGGTCTGATGCTGGGGTCGAACGTCGTGGTCAACGAATGGCTGACATCCCCGATCCGTTATCGTCCAGACGATCCGGCAGTTGCAGAAATCGCGGCACTGGCCGATGCGATATTCGATCCGCGCGGCTACGCTCGCCATTACGCCAGACTTGGCAGCAATGCGGCGGAGCGGTGGCTGGAAGGCGACGACGCCGTGCCGGTAAAGCGGTACTTCTATGCCCTCCGACCAGCGCTGGCGATCCGCGCCCTGCGCAACAATCCAGACCGGCGACCGTCGATGAACCTGCAGGCTCTCCTGGCCGAGAGTGCCGTCTCGGCTCCGCTTGCAGGAATGATCGAAGAACTGGTTGAAGCAAAGCGCCTGACCCGTGAGCTTGGTAATTCCCGAAGGTTTCCGGATCTCGATGCGCTCATCCGTGACGAGCTTGGCCGGGCCGCCGAGCTTCCAGAACGACGGCCTCCAGCAAATGCTCTCGAAGCCGCTAATGAAATCTTCTTGGACCTGGTAAGGCAATGATCTCAATCGACGGATCCGAAGGCGAAGGCGGGGGGCAGATGGTGCGCAATTCATGCGCGCTGTCGCTCGTGACCGGCGAGCCTTTCCGGATCAGCAACATTCGTGGGCGTCGTCCGAAGCCTGGCCTCATGCGCCAGCATGTGACGGCGGTAGAAGCCGCTTGTGTGATCTCGGGATCGGAATGCTCCGGCCTGACGGTCGGCGCGACCGAACTCGAATTCCGTCCCGGCCGAGTGACGCCGGGCGAGTACCGGTGCGCCGTCGGCACGGCCGGTTCGACCGGGCTGGTGCTGCAAACGGTGTTGATGCCGCTTGTACTTGCCGACGGTCCCTCCCGGCTCGTTCTGGAAGGTGGAACTCACAACATGCTGGCGCCGCCTTTCGACTTCATCGAACGCACCTTCCTGCCAATAATCAACGGTATGGGGCCGAGCGTGTCGGCCCGCCTCGTGCGGCACGGCTTCTACCCACGCGGAGGAGGAAGGATCGAGGTCGATATCACTCCGGCCCCGCTCGCGCCGATCGACTGCATCGAGCGCGGCGAACAGCTCGGTGTCGCCGGACAGACGGTTTTTACTGGCCTTCCGTTCGAGATCGCCGAGCGCATGCTGGCGCGCGCGCGGCGCGATCTTGGCGCTTGGCCTGACGATGCCTTTGCCGTGCGCGAACTTCCTGCCGATCAAGGGCCGGGCGTCATCCTGATGCTGGAGGCGCGCTATGCCAACGTTACCGAAGTCGTCAGCGGTTTCGGCCAGCTTGGTGTGCCTGCCGAACGCTTGGCCAAGACCTGCGCAGCCCGGATGAATGGCTACATTGAGGCGTCGGCTTTTGCCGGGCCGTACCTTGCTGACCAGCTTGTCCTACCGTTCGTGCTGGCGGGAGGCGGATCTCTCACGACCGTGAAGCCGAGCCCGCACACGCTGACGGCAATCGACATCGCCAAGCGCTTCACGGGGCTGCGGATCGAGCTGACAAGGCAAGGCGGCGGTGAGCATTTGCTGACCGTGGGATAGGACGTAGAGGCGATCATACGCGCGCATCATTAAGCTGCCCATCGTACCTCTATCCGTCCAAGCCACCATCCCCTTTCATGACTAATCCACGCCCCTGACCGAACCCGGGCAGGCCATGCAACGCGCGCTCATGCGGACCGTGTTGTCATGCTGCGCATGCCTGCCCGCACCACTCCTTCGAGCGACGTTTCCCTCTCTGCGTTCGGTGCAGACCTGACCGTGCCCGGCCTTTTCGGGGCTCAGTCAAAGGGATGGCCCCTTGGACGGAAGAACAGCTTCGAAAGGTCAGCATCATGAAGAACACCGTCACTCTCGTCGGCTTCGTCGGCAACACTCCGGAAGTCCGCACCGCCCAGTCGGGAGCAGCCATCACCAACCTCTCACTCGCCACTACACGCAGCTTCAAGGATAGCGAAGGCAACCGCCAGACCGAGACCGAATGGCACCGGATCACCTGCTTCAACGGTGTCGGCAAATGCGTCGCCGAGCACGTCACCAAGGGCGCGATGGTCATGGTCACTGGCCGGATCCACTACTCGCGCTGGACCGACAGCGAAGGCCAGACCCGTTATGGCTGCGAGATCATAGCCGAGCAGGTCGACTTCCTCGCCAAGGCCAAGGAATCCAGCAGCGAAGAACCGAAGAAGCGGCGCTCGAAGTAGCGCCGCAGTCACCGGACAACTTGCTTCAAAAAGCCCGGATCGGCGGTTGCCGATCCGGGTTTTTTGCATGCTAATCGGCCCAAGGAAACGCCGCTCGCAAGCGCTCAAATGAGCGACCTCCGCAAGGCTGAGTTCGCGCGTCCAAAATGGCTATTTGCTTCCGTAGAGCGGAACATAGCTCAACTTTACCAACTGCCCGGGGTTTCTCTCAGACGCCAGATAGGCTAGGTATCCTGCGGGATTGAGGCTCATTTTCCCGGAAAACACGAGCAGCAATTTCTAGAACAATACGTGTCCAAGTTGGGAACAGATTCAGGCACACCGTACGCAGTGACCTGCAAGTCACAAGCCATTGTAAGATTTAGAGAAAATGGGACATTTCTGGCTGGTGTCAAAGTGATTTGCTTGCAAATCGCGAATTGCGATCGCGCCATCTGGGAGAGTAAATACAATGATAACAATGGTCTAGCATGACGAATAGCGCGCAAGTCGCGATTTGCGTACCATTTTCCTGCGGTCCTGCTTTTGGATCGCCCATCAGACTGATTTCGCCCCGTTCCGCAGCTCGTCCAGGTAGTCACTCCACCACTGCGCCATGGCTACACGCTCCTTCCAATGGGCGCCGCGATGGTAGGCGGCGCGCACCTTGTCGGTGTCGCCATGAGCCAGTGCGCGCTCGATGGCGTCTGGGTTCCATTTGCCGCTTTCGTTGAGCAGCGTGGATGCCATCGCGCGGAAGCCGTGAGCGGTCATTTCATCGCTGGCATACCCCATCCGGCGCAGACCGGCATTGATGGTATTGTCGCTCATTGGACGCAACTTTGTGCGGATAGAAGGGAAGACCAAACCATTCGGTCCAGTCAGGGCATGCACCGTTTTCAGGATTGCAAGAGCCTGGCGTGAGAGTGGAACACGGTGATCTTTACGCATCTTGGTCTTCACAGCCGGGATGGTCCAGAGAGCATCCTCAAGGTCGATGTCTGCCCAATCGGCATGACGCAGTTCACCGGGCCGCACGAATACATGAGGGGCAAGTTGCATCGCCAGTTTCGGGATGGGTTGACCGTCATAGTCATCGATAGCGCGGAGCAATTCCCCGACCCGTGCAGGTTCAAGCAGCGCGCCGTAGTGAGTGACCGTTGGCGCTGTGAGCGCACCACGTAGGTCGCGCGTTGGGTCTGACTTAATGCGTGCTGTGGCCACGCCATAACGGAACACCGCTCCAGCGAGTTGTAGAGCGCGGCGCGCGCTTTCCAGCTTGCCCTTACGTTCGATCTTTCGGACTGCTGCGAGAACGTCGGCAGGCTGGATGTCAGCAATGGGCATTTGCCCGAGTGGCACGATCAGCAGCGATAGCAGATGCTCACTACGCGTCGCCGTACTGGCTGCCCATGCCTTGTTTCCATCACGCTTCCGCTTCTCGCAATATTCCCTGGTGATCGCCGCGAATGTATTCTCTGCTCTGACCTGCGCATTGACCTTCTCGCGCCGCTTTTCGAGCGCGGGATCTCTCCCTGCTGCCATCTGCTCACGGGCTTCATCCCGCCGCCTCCGGGCATCACCAAGACTGACCTCGGGATAGGTGCCGAGAGCCAGCTTCTTTTCCTTACCATTGAACCGGTATTTCAACCGCCAGAGCTTGCCGCCTGTCGGCTGCACCAGGAGGAAGAGGCCATGCGCATCACCAATCTTGTAGGGCTTCACGCGGGGTTTCGCGTTGCGGATCGAGATGTCTGTCAATGCCATGGTTTTGAGCCAGTTTTCCTTCAAATGGCCCCCACAACGGGGGCCACTCAAATCGACCTGGAAATGACTGGCCCCCACAATGGCCCCCAATCGCGGGGGCTGCATGCGGAAGACGTGGGAAGTTCCGGGGCGATTGACCCGCAATTTACCCTAATTTTCTGCGATTTGTCGAGATTTCGCGGGCACTTCCGGGAAGTGCGAATGGAGCGGGCGAAGGGATTCGAACCCTCGACCCCAACCTTGGCAAGGTTGTGCTCTACCCCTGAGCTACGCCCGCTCTGAACGTCCAAAGCCCGCTTGCCGGTTTGGCAGGGGCCGGGGAGAGGCGCGCGGTTAGCATCGGCCTTCCGGCTTGCCAAGGGGAAAATGCGCAGAATGTGAAAGCAGCGCTTTGTGACTTCACAAATGCCCCCGAAAGCCCACATTGGGGTTCAAGCACAAATCCATCTGGAGTTCTCCCTTGGCAAGCATGGGCCTAAGCCTCGACGAGCAGAAGGCGGTCGATCGGTTCCGCAAAGATGTGGTCGAGCCATCGATGACCAGCCTCGTCATCCTCGATTTCTGGGCCGAATGGTGCGGGCCGTGCAAGGCGCTGACCCCGGTGCTGGAAAAGGTCGCGGCCGAATATGCCGACAAGGGCGTGGTGCTGTCCAAGCTCAATGTCGATGAGGAACAGTTCATCGCCGCGCAGTTCCAGGTGCGCTCGATCCCCACGGTCTATGCCATGTTCCAGGGCCAGCCCGTGGCGGACCTGACCAATGCCCGCAGCGAATCGCAGCTGAAGGGCATCCTGGACCAGTTGCTGGCCAAGCTGCCGGTGCAGCCGGGCGGCGGCGCGCCGGCCCAGGATGTCGGCCCGTTGATCACCATGGGCGAAGACGCGCTGGCCGGCGGCGATGCCGAGCGCGCAGCCAACATCTTCATGCAGATTGCAGAGATCGCGCCTGACAATGGTGCGGCCCAGGGCGGGCTGCTGCGCGCACTGATCGCTGCGGGCCATATTGCCGAGGCCGAAGCGATGCTGGCCGAACTGCCTGAAGCTCTGGCCAAGGATGCCGACATTGCCCGTGCGCGTGCCGCGCTGGACCTGGCCAAGGACCGCCCCGCCGATGACGAGCTTGCCGCGCTGCGGGCCGGGGCCACGCCGGACAATCCGGATGGCCAGCTGGCCTTTGCCACTGCCGCCTTTGCCGCCGGGGAACGCGATGCCGCAGCCGAAACGCTGCTGGCCATGATCGCCGCGGACCGGGAGTGGAACGAGGGCGCGGCCAAGGCCAAGCTGCTGCAGATTTTCGAGGCAGTCGGACTGGAAGACCCGTGGGTCGCGGCCACCCGCCGCAAGCTCTCGCTGGTCCTGTTCGGATGAGCAATCCCGTGCGCCTGTCGATCTTTCCGCTGACCGGCGCCCTGCTCTACCCCGGCTTGCAATTGCCGCTGCACATCTTCGAGCCGCGTTACCGCGCAATGGTAACCGATGCCCTGGCGCGCGATCGCCGGATCGGCATGATCCAGCCGCAACGCCCCGAGGAAGGCGCGCCGCTGTTCACTGTCGGCTGCGTCGGCAAGATCGCCGAGGTCGAGGCACTGGAGGACGGCCGCTTCAACCTGCTGCTCGAAGGCGAATCGCGCTTCCGGCTGCTGCGCGAGCTCGATGTCGTCACCCCGTTCCGCCAGGTCGAGGCCGAACTGCTGGAAGAGTCCGCCTACCAGGCTCTCTCACCCGTGGAGCGCGCCGGGTTCGAACGCGAAGCGCGGCACTTTGCCGAGGCCCAAGGCTATAGGGTCGATTGGGATGCGGTGACGACGCTGGATGACACATCACTGATCGACGGGGTCAGCCAGATCGCCCCGTTCGATGCCGCGGCGAAGCAGGCCCTGCTCGAAGCGCCAAACCTTGCGGCGCGCTGCGAATTGCTGGTCCAGCTGATGCAATTCTTCGGCCGGCGCGACAGCGGCGATGAAGACCGGGTCACGCTGCAATAGGCGGCCTAGGCCAGCGTCGCCTTCAGCCCGTCGATCACGTATTGTGCCGCAAGTGCGGCCAGCAGCACGCCGAGCAGGCGGGTAATCACCGCCTCGACCCGGGCGCCCAGCAGCTTCATCAGCGGACCGGCCGCGACCAGCGCCAGCAGCGTCAGGAGCATCACCGCCCCTAGCGCGCTCAGCACGACCAGTGTTTCGTCAGTCCCCTTGGCGCGGGCAGTCAGCAACATGATCGTGGCGATCGAGCCCGGGCCAGCGATCATGGGCATGGCCATCGGAAAGACCGAGACGTCCTCGATCTCGGGCGTGGCCTTGACCTTTTCGGCGCGCTCCTCGCGGCGTTGGGTGCGCTTTTCGAAGACCATGTCGAGCGCGATCAGGAACAGCATGATACCGCCGGCAATGCGGAAGGAATCAAGCTCGATATGCAGCGCTCCGAGCAGGTCTTCCCCGAACACTGCGAAAACCAGCAGGATGATCGTGGCAATGAAACAGGCGCGCAGCGCCATGGTCCGGGCCTGGGCGTGGGTCGCGCCACTGGTCAGGCCGGCATAGATCGGCGCGCAGCCTGGCGGATCGATCACCACGAACAGGGCAATGAAGGCGGAGAAGAAGAGTTCGGTCATCACTTGGCGTCGGGCAAGCTCGAATCGGAGAATACCTCCTGAAAATCCCCATTCTTCCAAATGTTCACGATGATCTTTCGCGTACCATTTGGCAAAACGATGGTGGTCCAGTTCAAGGTGTTGTCTGTTGCAGAGTCCGACTGGACATCCGACTTTCCGTCGCCTGCGAAGCTCATCGCCGAAGCTCCTGCACCATCACAATCGGCAACAACTGCGGCGACCATTTCAGGGGGAGCCTCTAAACGCTCCGTGGCCAAGCTCATATCAGCCAGCCATTTGTATTGGCCATTTCTCTGGCGCTGCCAGACAGTGGCGAAGTGCCCTGCGCCATTGGGGCTACGCCACGCACCCCGCGTCACGGCGTAAGAACCGTCGCAGCTCGACCAGACGGCGTGCGGCTGCCAGGTCACCGCCACCGCCGGTTCGGCACGGCCCTTCAGCCAGTCTGCCGCCTTGACCCGCTGCGGCACGAACATTTCCGCGCGGTCGGCCGCCGTGGCGCGGAAAGCCGCCCACTGGCCCTTTTCTTGCGCGAGCCTGGCAAAGGCGAGTTCCGCCGCGATCACTTCGCTCGGGTTGGCGACCGGCTTCAACGGCGGGCCAAAGCGCGGCCGGCTCGGACCGGAGGCGCAGCCGACGAGCGCGAGCGAGAGAGCAGCGGCGACCAGGAAACGCTTCATGGGCAGCAGCCTAAAGCGCTTGGTCCCCCAGCGCCACCCCTGCATTGCGGTGCGCGGCAACAAGCGTATTGCGCAGCAGCACGGCGATGGTCATGGGCCCTACCCCGCCGGGGACCGGGGTAATCGCGCCGGCGACAGGCAGCGCGTCCGCATAGTCGACATCGCCAACCAGGCGAGTCTTGCCTTCTTCACCGGCGGGCACCCGATTGATGCCGACATCGATCACAGTGGCACCGGGCTTGATCCAGTCACCCTTGACCATTTCCGGACGACCGACCGCAGCGACGACGATATCGGCGCGGCGGACCACGTCGGGCAAGTTCTGCGTGCGGCTGTGGGCGATGGTGACAGTGCAGCTTTCGGCCAGCAGCAGCTGCGCCATCGGCTTGCCGACCAGGATCGAACGGCCGATCACCACGGCATCCTTGCCCGAGAGGCTCCCCAGTTTATCCTTGAGCAGCATCAGGCAACCTAGCGGGGTACACGGCACCAGGCCCGGCAGGCCGAGCGACAGGCGGCCGGTGCTGGTCGGGGTCAGGCCATCGACATCCTTGTTCGGGCTGATCCGCTCGACCACCGCCTGCTCATCCAGATGCTTGGGAAGCGGCAGCTGGACCAGGATGCCATCGACCGCCGGATCGGCATTGAGCCGCTCAACCAGCGCGATCAGATCGGCCTGAGTGGTATCGGCCGGCAGCTTGTGTTCGAAGCTGGCCATGCCAGCCTCGACCGTCTGCTTGCCCTTGTTGCGGACATAGACCTGGCTGGCCGGATCTTCGCCGACCAGCACCACGGCCAGCCCCGCCTTGCGTCCGGCCTTGGCCGCAAACGCGGCGGCCGCAATGCCGACGCGTTCGCGCAGGCCGGCAGCAAAGGCCTTGCCGTCAATAACCTCGGCCTGGCTCATCCGACCTGGCGCCCCACATAGGAAAGGATGATGATCGCGACCTGGATCAGCAGCAGCAGCACGATCGGCGAGAAATCGATCCCGCCGGTGTTGGGCATGCGGCGCTTGATCGGGGCCAGGATCGGATCGAGGATCGCATTCAGCGCGGTCCACAGCGCGGAAACGAGCTGGTTGTGATAGTTCACCACGTTGAAGCTGATCAGCAGCCCCAGGATGAACTGCACGATCACAGCCGTGGTGATCACATTGGCCAGCAGCACCAGGATCGGGATGAGCACTTCGTTGATCATCGGGTTGGTCCTTGGGAGAGGGGATAGGGCCGTTAGCGGCGGATCAGGGTACCTGCCCCGCGCGAAGTAAAGATTTCGATCAGCATGGCGTGCGGCACGCGCCCATCGAGCACGACCGCGGCCTCGCACCCGGCCTCAACCGCGTGGATGCAGGTTTCGAGCTTCGGGATCATCCCGCCGCTGATCGTGCCATCATCCTGCAGCTTGGCGATATCGGCCGGGGTCAGGTCGGTCAGCAGGTTGCCCTGCTTGTCGAGCACGCCGGCCACATCGGTCAGCAGGAACAGCCGCGCCGCACCCAGCGCGGCGGCGATTGCCCCGGCCATGGTATCGGCATTGATGTTGTAGGTTTCGCCATCGATCCCCGGCGCGATCGGCGCGACCACCGGGATCATGCCGGCGGCGCTGGCGGTTTCGATCAGGGTTACGTCGACCGCGGTCGGCTCACCCACGAAGCCCAGGTCGACCGCCCGCTCGATATTGCTGTCGGGGTCCTTGGTGGTCCGCTCAACCTTGGTGGCTGTGACAAGCCCGCCGTCCTTGCCCGAAATGCCCAGCGCCTTGCCGCCGGCCCCTGCAATCCAGCCGACCAGTTCCTTGTTGATCGCGCCCGAGAGGACCATTTCGGCCACTTCGGCGGTGGCCTTGTCGGTCACGCGCAGGCCATCGATGAACTTGCTTTCGACGCCCAGCTTCTTGAGCATGGCGCCGATCTGCGGGCCGCCGCCGTGGACCACCACCGGGTTGATGCCGACCGCCTTCAGCAGCACCACGTCCTCGGCAAAGTCACGCGCCAGTTCGGGATCGCCCATCGCGTGACCGCCGTACTTCACCACGAAAGTCCGCCCGGCATAGCGCTGCAGGTAGGGCAGCGCCTCGACCAGCGTTTCGGCCTTGGCGAGCATCAGGGGATCGTGGGACTGGGTCATCCCCGCGCCTTTAGCCCGCTTGGCGCGGAATTGAAGCGTTTTGTGGCAGCGGGCCGGGGCGGCTCAGCCCCGGTCAAGCCAGCGGCCCAGCTTGACGAAGACCACGATCAGCGGCGGAACCATGATGGTGGAGAGCACCAGCTTGGAGATGATCTGCCCTTCCATGATCTGCCCCAGCGGCATGTCCTGGCCATAAAAGCTGATCGTGATGAACAGGATGGTATCGACAATCTGCGACAGCAGGCTGGCGATCCAGGCGCGGAAAACCAGCGCCTTGCCCTGCCCGCCGGCGATCTGGCTGAACAGGTAGACGTTGAGCGTCTGCGAGGTGCCATAGGATATCAGGCCGGCAAACTGCATGCGCACGCCCTGGCCCAGCAGCTTGGCGAAGGCTTCCTGATCGCCCCAGAACGGCGCGGGCGGCACCAGGCGGATCACCACCGTCAGCATAACCATCGAGACGATCAGCGGCACGAAGCCATAGCGAACCAGCTGGTTTGCGCGGTCCTGCCCGAACAGTTCGGCCACCGCGCTGGAGATGATCACCAGGAACAGGAAGGCGAAGATCCCGCTTTCCACCGCCAGTTCGCCCAGCACCGGCCAGGTACCGAGCGAGGCCAGCTTGACCCCCATCACCCCGGCCAGGACGCAAAGCCCCCCGTAAAGCAGCGAAAAGACGAAGAGCGAGCGGGGCATGGTGACAGTCTGCATCGACAGAGGCTTAGCGACCTTCCCGCGCTTGTGGAAGGCCCGGCAAATACGGCTAGGCGGGGCGCGCGTTGCCCGTTACCACTCGCCGCGGAATTACCCTGGGGGAGCGCCATTGCCATGCTGATCGTCAACAGCCTGATCGGGATCGTATTGATCCTGGCGATTGCCTGGCTCCTGTCGGGTGACCGCAAGGCAATCAGGCTGCGCGTCGTTGGCGCGGCCTTCGCACTCCAGGCTGGGTTGGCCGCACTGGTGCTCTATGTCCCCTTCGGCAAGCATATGCTCAAGGGCGCTTCGGACGGGGTCAGCGCGCTGCTGGGCTATGCCCACGCCGGGGTTGAGTTCCTGTTCGGACCGCTGGCCAAGCCGGAGATTGGCGGCACCAGCTTTGCCATTGCCGCGCTGCCGGTAATCATCTTCTTCGCGGCGCTGATCTCGATTCTCTACTACCTCGGCATCATGCAGCTGGTGATCAAGTGGATCGGCGGCGGGCTGGAGAAGATCACCGGGGTCAGCAAGGTCGAAAGCCTGGGCGCCGCCAGCAACATCTTTGTCGGCCAGTCGGAAAGCCCGCTGGTGATCCGGCCCTATCTTGCCGCGCTGACCCCCAGCCAGCTGTTCTGCCTGATGACCGTCGGCATGGCCGGGGTCGCGGGTACGATCCTGGCGGCCTATGCCAGCATGGGCATCCGGATCGATTACCTGGTCGCCGCGGCCTTCATGTCGGCGCCGGGCGGGATCC